>SMTZ1_10003001_pt1 | contig 18763 bp, 14 predicted proteins | sample DeeMarSWOR136_30_FD_25667 | JGI IMG/M metagenome (IMG submission 25667)
GTCTCCACCTCGACGCCTCCCTGGGGAAAGGCGGCTTCGGCACTGTACATCCGGCTGAACTCCTCCGTGAAGCGGTCGCAGACCTTCTTCACATCATCGGTGCTGTTGATAAACAGGAGCGGCGACTCTACGGGCGTATAACGCCACTGCATGCCGTATCTCATCTCGAGTTCCAGCCGGAAGGTCGCCTGCTCCTCTTTAAATCCCTCGAGTATGATATCCCTGATAGCCAGTTCTTTCAGGTCATTGATAATCGAGTTGAAGATATCGAAATCGGAGAAATAGGCGTGTTTGGCGTAGTCGTACAGCCTGGTATTTCTCGACTTCTCATAGCTGTGAACGACGTCCAGTGTCGATGCCCCGTAGGCCCCCGCCACCGGGGACATCGGCGGGACGATTATCTTACTCATATCGGCGGCCTTAGCCACCCCGCAGCAGTGCCCCGGTCCGGCGCCGCCGCCGGCAAAGACGGTGAACTCCTGAGGTTCGTACCCTTTCAGGGCTACCTCTTTGAATATCTCCTGTCCCATCTTGGCATCGATTACCTTCTTGATCATCATCGCTGTGGTAACTTCATCCCAGCCTGATTTTTCACCGAGTTCTTTCAGGGCCTTGACAGACTTCTCTTTGTTCAGCTTGAATTTACCGCCCAGGAAATAGTCCGGGTTGACATAGCCCAGGACGACATCGGCATCGGTAACGGTGACGTTTTCTCCCCCGAGGTCGTAGCAGGCCGGACCGGGCATGGAACCGGCACTGGCCGGCCCGACCTCCAGGCGGTTGCCGAACATTGGGTTCAACCAGGCTATGGAACCCCCGCCCGCGCCAATGGACGCTATTTTTATCGCCGTTAGCTGGGTCCGCCACCGGTCAACCGTGGGATACAGGTCGTAGTGGGTGATACTCCCGTCGGTAATGAGGCCGATGTCAAAGCTGGTGCCGCCGGTATCGCAGAACACGACGTTGGGCAGGTTGACCCCGCTGCAAAGGTAGGCCGCCCCGCACAGTCCGCTGACGGGACTCGCCCCGTAGGTGGCGATTGCCTTGGTCCTGGCCACCTTGGCGCAGCCCCCAACGTTGTCGCAGAGGAGCAGGGGCTTCTTGTAGCCACGGTCCAGCAGGTCGCTGCATAAAGCCGATATCTGCTCCACAAACCCGATGTGGATATACGCGTTGACTATCGCCGTCATTGTCCTGACATACTCGCCCTCTTTGGGTGATATCTCGGAAGACAGTATGATGGGCATATTGCCAAGGTAAATTTCCGGGAATTCCTCCTCGATGATGCTTCTTATCTGCCTTTCATGTACCGGATTCACGAATGACCATAGGAGGCTGACCACAAAGCCGCGTACGCCGTTGTCCACCAGGTACCTGAGTTGTTCCAGCACGTCCTCTTTGACCAGTGGCATAACGATGTTACCGCTGTAGTCCAGTCGCTCTCTGACGCCCACCACCAGCTTGCGGGGAATCAGCGGCATCGGTTTCTCTATCGAGGTAACATCCTGTACATCCGAGGCAGGCAGGCCATCCGCCCACTGCCGTCCCCTGCCGATGAATATCGTATCTTCAAAACCCCGTGTGGTAAGCAGTCCCAGCTTGGGGCCGGTATGCTCTATCAATATGTTGGTGCCGATGGTCGTGCAGTACTTGATAACATCCGTATCGATAAGGAATTGCTCGAGTGTTTGCCCTTCTTTCTCGGCACACTCCTCCAGTCCCCTTACGAATCCCACGCCGAGCTCATAAGCCGTGGTCGGTACCTTGGTGGTGATATATTTATCCCCTTTGGCTACAAAGAAGTCCATAAACGTGCCGCCGACATCAACGTTGACGATATATCCCATCCTTTGCCTCCTGCGTTGCTTTTTATGTACCCTGCATTTCTGATATTAGACCGTGGAGAACTTCTGCGGGTGTATCTGAAGGAATCTCCCCGTCGCTGACATAGAAAAATCCGGTTGGTTTGTGTTCGCTCACGAATTGGCCGATAACGGCGTACTGCTCCATCAGCTCGGCCTGCTTTCCTGTCTGGAGCGGCAGGCCGAAGGCAATCTTCAGCGAATCGGCCAGTTTCTGCAAATACGCCATGTCGTAATTGCTGACTTTCCTGCCCAGCAGGATTAGCCCGCTCGGTTTCGTCATTTCATAGAGTTCGGTAATAAAGCCCGGTTCCATATTTCTCACGATAAGCGCCGGGAAGCCGTTATAGTGTTTGACCATGTTGAACAGCGTTGCGTATGTGTCCGTGTATGGTTTACTGTTTGCCAGCAGTACCTCCCGGTATCCACTGTTCAGAGGGTCTTCTCTGAAGAATATGCCATCAACCCTCAGTTCGCACAGGCTCTTGACCAGCTTCGTAATGAAGCCTCCGACCGCAGCAATGGCGCTTCCGGTATCGCCGCCTTTATCGTCCGTCAGTGTTTTCACCAGCGAGCAGGGTCCGGTTAGAACGCCGATGATAGCAACATCCTTGCCCTTCGACATTACGGTGCGTTTGGTGGTTTCCAGCAGGACCTGGATACGGCTGCTTTCTTCCGGGTTTATTTCCCTCAGCTCAACTTGACTGCAGCCCGTGATTCTCGGGGCATTATAGTCATCGGGCCACTCGATTTCACAGTCAAAAACCTCGGCCTCGATAGTAGCGTCATAGTTATTAACTATCCCGTCATACCCGAATAGTTCACAGGCGTCCTCCAGCAAATGGGTATAGTAGGTGGCGTCGGATATCATTTCTTGCAGGGGAATCTGCCCCAGCCTGGCGGCAAGCCCGTAAACAAACGGGACAAATACCGGCCTTTCGCCGTTCATCAGCTTAAACGTGTTTCTGAATGCCGTTTTCGAGTTCATTTCGGCTGTTCGGCAGCCCTTTCTTTCAGCTTATCGATGTCCAGTTCTATTTCGCTGACAATGGGATGTCCTGGCGGCAGGTATTGGATTGTAATCAGGGCTCCGCATTCCGGGCAGTAGAACTCCACTACCCTCATGAAATCCGGCTCCGGAGCGTAAGATATTGAGTCGGAGTTCTGCTTGATTGGAATCGGCGGTCCGTATATCTCATCCGCCGGCTTCTCGTAGACCAGGCAGCCTTTAACATATGGCTCCCGGGCGGAATGTATTTCTGCGTGGCAGCGACTGCAACACCACATCTCTTTATCAAGGTCGATTTCTACGGTTTCGGTTATGCGCATGATAGTCATGGTTAAACCTCCCCTAAAACGCCGTGTGAATATTCGCTGATGGAGTAAGACATGTTTGCCGGGATAATATATGTGGTATCCTTGGCTTCAACTACCGCCGGACCGATAACTCTATTGCCGGCTACCAGCAATCCCCGGTCGTAGATGGGGGTCTTGCGATAACCGGTCTCCGGCGACCAGTGGATGTCCCGCTCTCCTCTCAAAGCGCCGCCGGGGTCTTCTCCGGCGGGTGAACTGGTGGTCAGTTCGTAGTGTGGCATGGGCACGACAGCGTTAAGAATAACGGTGGATATCGTGATTTTGGCCGGGCTTTTCTCACCGGGTTTAGCGAATTGAGTGCATATCTTCTTAACGTCTTCCTCGGAGCTCAACTGGGTCTTTTCCAGCCTTGCGTTGTGCTCGCCGGCGCCGTTTCCGCCGATAATCTCGAGGTAATAACCGGCGTTATCGGCCGAGAAACCCTCGCCTTCGATATCTCTTCTGGCCACTGCCATCATCTGTGCCGCGGTTTCGTTGAATTTCTTATAGTCATTCAAATATTTGACGCCGTCAAAGAGAGTAAGCGGCAGGTATTTTGAATAGCGGTGAAGCAGGTCCGTCGTCGAGAAACCGAAGGCGCAGAAAGTCGAGGCATAGGGACTTGTCAGTATTCGGCCGAATTTCAGGCCGCTGGCGAAACCACCGCATCGGGTCGGGCCGCCGCCTCCGTAGGCCACCAGGGCGAAGTCGCTCAGTTTATCCGTATCTATTCCCTTCTCTTTCAGGAACTCCAGCAGCTCTTTTCGGATGTCGCTTTCGGTAGTTTCCTTGATAAGGCAGGCTGCTTCCTCGACGGTTATCTTCATGGGGTCGGCTATTCTTCTCTTAATCGATGCAATCGCCTTGTCTTTATCAAGCTTGACCTTGCCGCCGAGGAAATTATCGGGGTCGATAAAACCCAGAACGACATCGGCATCGGTAACGGTCGGTTCCATCCCGCCGCGGTTAAAGCAGGCCGGACCGGGACTGGCCCCGGCGCTTTTCGGCCCCACCTGAACGCCCCCCGAATCATTCAGCTTCACGATGGAGCAGCCGCCTGTGCCCGCCGAGTGCGTGACAATCATGGGCACACTTACGGGAAGGTCGGAAATAACCGGGGTAAGAGTATAGTTATGGCTGCCCCCGCGGATTATCCCGATGTCAAGGCTGGTGCCTCCCACGTCAACCGCTACTACCTCGGAGAAGCCGTGCACCTTGCCCACCAGTTCAGCCCCAAGTACTCCCAGGACCGGACCTGACGAATAGGTATCGATAGCCCTTGTCTTGGCGACTCTCGCGGTGCCGCCGTGAGAATGTCCCACCATCAGCGGGCGCGTGTAAAGGTTTGCCCTCAGGTCGTCCTCCGACCGGTACAGATACCTGACCATGGCATCGTGTATATACCCGTTTATTACCGCCGCATTGGTACGGTGGAAAGCGTCCGGCTGGTCGGAGATATCGGAAGCAAGGAGCACTCTGATGCTCCCCAGGAAATAGCTGGGAGACTGCTCGTTGATAATAGCCTTTATCTGTTTTTCATGTGCGGGATTGATATGTGCATTGTTGAGACTGACGACAATGGCGCGGGCACCCATATCGATTAGATTCTGCATCCTGACTATCAGGTCCTCGGTATCCACGGGCTCTATTATCTTGCCTTTATCATCAATCTTCTCGATTACCTCGTCAATCATGTCCCTGGCTATGAATGAGAATATCGGCTCCAGTGCCTTTGCGTCGCTGGAATATAATGTGTCTTTATATCCCTGACTGACCAGCAGCCCGATTTTCGCTCCTGTTCTCTGGATTATTGTATTCACGCTGACCGTGGTCGAATATCTTACAATATCGGTATCTGCCAGCAGGTCCTGTACCGATATTCCGAATTGCCGTGCACCTTCTCTTATACAATCTGCCAGACAGACCGTAAGGTCGTGAGGCGTCGTTAATACTTTTACTGTCCTCAGGTCTCCATTACGGGTGAAGAAACCGTCCGTAAACGTTCCCCCGGTATCAACGCCAATCATGAAAGCCATTCTGAATCCTCCCGCAAACATGAATCTTGCATCATTCCGTCAAATATATATCATATACTAAAAAGTAGAGTCAAACGTAATTCCCCATTTTTAGTATTATTTTATATTGTTATTATATAAACAACCATTCAAGGAATAGACTAGGTGGAGCCGACCACATCTCTCTGGTTTTTTAACAGAACGGGTGGCCCCTCTTGTGCAGCACTGGCTTTTGGGGGTAAAATGGATATGTTTTCGGGCAGTTAGCTCAGTTGGTCAGAGCACTCGGTTCACATCCGAGAGGTCGAAGGTTCGAGTCCTTTACTGCCCATTTCGATTTATACAAACTCTAGCGTCGGAATATTGTACCTACCCCTGTACTGCTTCTCCTGTCAGGTATAGACTTATACCTTCGAAGTATATTTTCAGACTTGAAGTAACATGGTTTCTGCATTTCTGACCCCTTTCCGGGAGTAGCCGCAGAATTGATGGTTGACAATTCAGTAAATGTGGAATATATTATATTGAATTAGATAAAATAATCGATATATGACAGCGCACTTCAGGACATGGGCAGTTCTGTCCGTATTCGTAGTGCGTAACAGGAAAGACCAAAATTTAATTAATAAGGAGGGGGTGATATCAGGCAAAAAGTAGAATAATTGAGTAAGACCCCAATACTTACGAGGAGGAAAAAATGAAAAGACTTTTCCTTATCCCGTTAATTCTGGTGATTGCAGCTGCCCTGGTTATAGGTAGTTGTGCCGAACCGGAACCGGAACCAGCTCCAGCCCCGGCCCCAACTCCCAAACCGGAACCGACGCCGACACCCAAACCAGAACCGACGCCGACACCCAAACCAGAACCCAAACCAGAACCCAAACCGGAACCGAAACCGGAACCAGAACCAGTGAGACCTGCACCGCACGGCACACTTACCCTTGCTACAACCGATTTCGGTGTCGAGGCCACTGACCCCCTTTTGTTTGAATCGACTTGGGGCATGTATATGTACGATTCCCTGATTGCCTTTAATGAATTCGGGGAATACATCGGCGAAATAGCCGAAGACTGGGAGTTATCTGAAGATGGTCTCACCTGGACGTTCTATATCCGCAAGGGCATGAAATTCCATAATGGCGACCCGGTAACCGCCCACGACGTCTACTTCTCCCTCGACAGGTTCACTTCAGCGGAATCCAAGAACCCCTGGTCCAACCAGCCGCGCGACGAGAGGGCGTCCATGAGAGTTGTCGATGACTATACCTTCGAGTTCGTCACCAAGACCCCCCAGCCGCAGCTCGTCGACACGTGGTGCTGGTGCCGCATCCTGCCCAAGAACTACTTCGAGAGTGTCGGAGAGGATGAATTCCGTCTCCATCCCATCGGCTCCGGACCCTGGAAGTTCGTGGAGCACATCCCCGAGACGAGTTTCAAGATGGAAGCCAACACGGAATACTGGATACCGGAACACGTACCTTATTTCAAGTATATAGTAGACATTCAGGTCCCCGAAGAGGCGACCCAGGTAGCCATGCTCAAGCGGGACGAGATAGATATCCCCTTCGGCCTCACGACCGACCGGCGCGTTGAACTGGAAGAAGAAGGCTACGAATCACGCCTCCAGGGTCTGCCTCCAGCAACCATTCTCGCCATCATCGGCTCCCATCTGCCGGGCTCCGGGGCGGTGCACGACATCCGCATCCGCAAAGCCCTTTCCTACGCCATCAACCGCCAGGAAATGTGCGATACCTTCTGGCGGGGTGACGCTGAGCCGGGCGGCCGGTTCTTCCTGGCTCCCGGGGGCTACGGCGTGACCGATGACCTCATCGAGCCCGACCCCTACGACCCCGAACTGGCGAAGAGTCTCATGGCTGAAGCCGGCTATCCCGATGCCTTTGAAAAACCGACCATCATCGCCTTCACGACTGCCGGACCTGGGGTTGATATGTGGCAGGCAATAATGGGCTACTGGGATAAAGTGGGCTTTGAGACGGAGCTTAAAATCGTCGATATGGCTATCTTCCTCCAGTACGTCTTCCTCCAGACTCTCCAGGGCGACGAGGAATATCTTGGCTATATCTGGTCATGGGCCGGCTCCGCCTTCAACGGTACCGCCTACTGCCGGAATATGAATACCTCCTACGGCATACACCAGGTGACCGTCGACGACGAGGTCACCGCGCTCTATGATAAATTTGTCACCGAGCTTGACCCCGATAAAGCCGTACAATACTACACCGACTGGCAGCGGGCCACTAAAGAGCTGTACACCACCTTCGGCGTCGCCTATGTCCTGCCCAAGCTTGTCGTCAGCGACAGGGTCGGCGACTTTACCGTCAACCCGCACATGTTCTTCGCCGACGCTGCCTGCGGTGTTAAGCATCGGGGAGAATAGATAGACCAGAGCCTAGATTAGCACAGTCTTCGGGGGCGGGCCTCCGCCCCCGAAGATATGGTAACAATTGCCTTTAAAGTTTTTCAGGCTATTAGTGTGGGTATCTTTTTGCATTTTTTATGAATTTATAGTTAACTAAAACATCATACCCGAGATAATGATATTTGACACATTGAATTAGTGCATAGTATTATTTTTTAGTTTTAGGAAAATCACGATATGACACGCTTTATCATCATAAGGACATTACAAGCATTTATCGCCCTCATCGGTATTATTGTAATAGTCTTTTTCATGGTACGTATCTCCGGCAACCCCATACTGTTCATGATATCCCCCTTATCTTCTGAATCAGAAATATTGCATTTACAGCAGCAGCTCGGGCTGGATAAGTCCTACGCCCAACAGTTCTGGATTTATATAACCAACTTGTTTCAGGGTGACCTGGGTGAATCGTTCATCAAGAGGATTCCCGTATCCGAGATGATTGCCGATGCGTTACCAAATACTTTGAAATTGACCATTCCCACATACATTATAGGCAATGTACTGGGCGTGGCGCTGGGGGTACTGGCAGCCACCCGGCGTGATACGATTTATGATAACGGCGTGAAATTTTTAGCGGTATTGGGGCAGGCGCTGCCCGGTTTCTGGGTGGCTATCATGGCGGTGCTCGTATTTTCCGTTCACTGGCAGATATTTCCCGTCGCCGGCATGGGAGGCATAGAATACTATGTATTGCCGGTATTCACGATGCTATTCTTCATGCTGCCGGGCATGATGCGTCTGGTCCGCTCCACCATGCTGGAGGTGCTGGACAGCGAATATGTTAAGCTGGCGAGAATCAAAGGACTCCCGGAAAGAATTGTCATCTGGAAACACGCCCTGCGCAACGCCATAATTTCGCCGCTAACCGTGGCCGGTATCATGCTCGCCACACTGGTCGGTGGCAATATCATCACGGAGAATATTTTTAACTGGCCCGGCATGGGTAGACTTGCCGTAGAAGCTACCATAGGCCGTGATTTTCCCGTGGTGCAGATCGTCACGATTATCATAGCAGCCATAGTCCTTGGTGCCATGATCCTTGTAGATATCCTCTACGCTTATGTTGACCCTCAAATCCGGTACCAGAGAGCTTAAAAAATTAAATACATGATGATATATAACCATGACGACGTTTATCGGAATAGGACCTAGACATGAGTTCCGGGGCCTGACCCGCTGGGGACGGATTTTTAGAAACCTGGGGATGATTCTCCCGGTGATTATATTTGTCGTGCTGATTTTTACCGCAATATTCGCCAATTTTCTGGCACCTTACCCCTACGATGAAACATCTCTCCCGGAGAGACGCCTGCCCCCGGCCTGGGCAGAAGGCGGTTCTACAAAGCATCTTCTTGGAACCGATACTCTCGGAAGAGATATTTTAAGCCGTGCCATCTACGGGGCCAGAGTATCGCTTAGCGTTTCGCTGCTGGCGATAGCTATTACCTCTTCCGTGGGCACAGTGCTGGGAATAATATCGGGCTACGTGGGAGGGCGTCTCGATGCCTTCATTATGAGAATTACCGATATCGCCATGTCATTTCCACCTCTTCTCTTGGCGATATTAATTGCCGTCAGTATGGGACCGGGATTTTTTACCGTTATCTTCGCGCTATCGGTACTGGGCTGGGCTGGTTACGCCCGTATCATCCGTGGCGAGACTTTGAGATTACGTAATTCCGACTTCGTCGCGCAGGCGCAGATAATCGGCACGCCTTCCTGGCGGATAATGATACGCCACATTTTCCCCAATATCCTTAATGTTTTACTCATCGGTATCACTCTGGCCGTGGGTGCCATGATTCTGGCGGAAGCCGCAATGAGTTACCTAGGTATTGGTATCCCGCCGCCGATGCCGTCCTGGGGCTCCATGGTCGCCGACGGCAGGAACGACCTTGACAGGGCCTGGTGGATTTCTACGTTCCCCGGCATTCTTATCGGATTGGTCGTGCTCTCCGGCAACTTCCTCGGCGACTGGATTCGTGATAAGACTGACCCGAGGTTGAGGCAACTATGAGCAAGATAGTCCTTCAAGTTGAAGACCTGCGCACATCCTTTTTTACACGTGCCGGCGAGTTCAAAGCCGTCGACGGAGTGAGTTTTACCATACACGAGGGAGAGACCTTCGGCCTGGTCGGTGAATCCGCCTGCGGTAAGACAGTAACCGGCCTTTCACTTCTTCGCCTGCTTCCGGAGCCGGTTGGCCAGATAATCGGCGGGAAAATAATCCTCAACGGCAGGAATATCCTGGAGTTAAGCAAGAAGGAGATGAGAAGTGTCCGTGGGAAGGAGATATCCATGATTCTCCAGGACCCGATGACTTCGCTTAATCCAGTATACACCGCCGGCGACCAGATAGGGGAATCAGTACGGCTGCACCAGGGCCTGCGTGATGCTAGAGTCGAGGATGAGGTTATTTCAGCGCTGCGGTTATTAAGGATTCCCGCGCCAGAGCAGCGTCTCAAGGATTACCCTTTCCAGCTGAGTGGCGGAATGAGGCAGCGCGTTGTGGGCTCCATTGCCATGTCATGCCGTCCCCGCTTGCTGATTGCCGATGAACCTACCACCGCTCTCGATGCCACCATACAGGCTCAATACCTGGCCCTCTTTAGAGATATTCAGAAACAAACGGATGTGGGTATTTTGTTCATCACCCATGACTTCGGCGTCGTCGCCAATTTATGCCACCGCGTGGCCGTAATGTACGCCGGAAAAATCGTGGAGACTGCGTCGACCAGCACAATATTCAAAGCACCCAAACATCCTTACACGATTGCTCTGATAAACTCTGTACCACGTCTGGACCGAAAAGATGATCGGCTTTATTCGATTGAAGGGCAACCTCCCTCATTATTGAACCTGCCTCCCGGCTGCCGGTTCGCCCCTCGCTGCCCCGACGTACAGGAAGTTTGCCGAAATGAACAGCCCCCGGAGGTGAAAATTGGCGAAGGGCACACGGCATCTTGTTGGAGAGTGAAGTAGACAATGGCAGATATATTATTGGAAGCACGTGACCTTACCAAATACTACCCTGTTACCAAGGGTCTTCTCCAGCGTACTATCGGTTATGTCAGGGCCATAGATGGCATATCGTTCGAAGTAGAACGGGGTAAGACATTGAGTCTTGTAGGTGAGTCGGGTGCTGGCAAGACGACTGCGGCCAAGATGATTCTTCTGCTCGAAAGACTGACTTCCGGGCATATTCTGTTCGAAGGGCATGATGTCTACAAATTTTCAAAGTCACAGCTGAAGTCGGAGTATCGGCCGAGGGTGCAGTCAGTACAGCAAAATCCGTGGAGCTCCATGAACCCAAGGATGCGGGTGAGAGATATTATCGCCGAGCCGCTGGAGGTGAATACGCATAAATCAAAAGAGGAAATCCGGAGACGGGTACTGGAGTTACTCGAACAGGTAGGGCTTGCGCCGAATCAGGCCGATTACTACCCGCATGAGTTCAGCGGCGGGCAGCGGCAGCGTATTGCGGTAGCGCGTGCCCTGGCATTGAATCCCAGTCTGGTAGTGCTGGACGAGCCGGTGTCAGCTCTGGACGTGTCGATTCGCGCACAGATTATGAATCTACTGAAAGACCTCCAGGAACAGTATAATCTGAGTTATCTGGTTATAGCGCATAACCTGGCAACGGTGCGGTTTATGAGCCACAGCGTGGCTATAATGTATCTGGGGCAGATAGTGGAATACGGGGAAGCCGAGGATCTGTTTGAGCAGCCTTTTCATCCATACACGAGAGCCTTGATGTCGGCGTCAATGTTGACACTGCCTGAGGATGAGGACAAAGATAGGAAACCGATAATACTAAGCGGAGAGATGCCTTCGCCGCTGAATCCTCCCCCCGGATGCCGCTTCCACACGCGCTGCCCCGAGGTACATGATATATGCTCGAAAGAAGTACCGGAGTTGGTAAAAGTAAGCAAGCATTGGGTCAGATGCCATTATCGCGCTCAACGTTAATCCCGTAGTACAACCGGTATCTTTCAAGAGCCGGCCGGGCGCAACCTGTAAACCACTCAATTTGATAGAATCAGCTTTTACCAGATAGAATCTTCCCCATACGTTTCCAGGGTTTATTCTAAAAAAAGGCACACCGGATTACGATTCGCTAAGGGATAACTAACGATATTGATAATGTGTTATAATGCGAAGTTGGGAAGGAACTGCCAGTATGCTTGCCGTTGAAGTCAGCCATGTAGTCAAGTCCTTTGCCGATAAGGTGGCCGTTAATGACCTGTCTTTCTCGGTCGCCCCGGGTGAGATATTTGGTCTGATTGGTCCTAACGGTGCGGGCAAGACTACCACCATTAGAGTGATGATGGACATCATCAAGCCGGATTCGGGCGAGGTGACCATCTTCGGTGAGAAGTTAGGTGAAGCTACCAAAGATAAACTTGGCTACCTGCCTGAGGAAAGAGGACTGTATAAAAAGTTGAGTGTCCTCGACTCTATCACCTACCTTGCTTCTCTCAAAGGTATGGACAGGCACTCTGTTACAGAAAGAGCTGACGAATTACTCAGTCAAACAGACATGTTAGCCAGCAGAAAAAATAAAATCGAGGAATTAAGCAGGGGCATGGGACAGATTATCCAGTTCATCGTTACCATCATCCATGACCCGCAGCTGGTCATCCTGGACGAACCCTTTGCCGGCCTCGACCCGGTTAACACCGAGCTGTTAAAAGGAATGCTCGGTGACCTGCGGAAACAGGGTAAAGCCGTAATCCTGAGCACACACCAGATGAATCAGGTAGAGGAGCTTTGCGACCGTATCTTAATGGTAAATAACGGACGTGCCGTCCTTTACGGAGACCTGAGTGAAATCAGGTCAAGATATCAGGATAATTCGGTCCTGCTGGATTTTCAAGGGGAGCTGGGGGAAGTCCCGGGCGTAGCTGAAAAACGCCAGCACCGGGGCTACGTTGAACTGGTCCTGGATGGAAAGACAACTCCTCAGCAGGTTCTGGCTCATCTGGTAGGTCACGGTGTGGTAATCAACCGCTTTGAGATGGCCACTCCTTCACTCAACGAAATATTTCTGAAGGAGGTTGGTAAAAATCGCTAACAAGGCTAACAAGACGCTATTGATATTCAAGCACCAATTCCTGCACACCATAAAGCGGGTCGGGTTTATTATTATGACCCTTATCGTACCGGTTGTAGCCCTCCTGGGCATAGGAATTTTTTATCTTGTATCTGAAATCGCCAGGCCGTCGGTAGCCGAGGAGGTAAAAATCGGATATGTGGATAGCTCGGGGATATTTGGGCAGTATACCAGCCAGGGGAACATAACACTGTTGCGATTTGATACACCGGATGACGCCACTGAAGCCCTGGTCAGGGAAGATATAAAAGAGTATTTTGTGATTTCGCCTGATTATACCTCAACCGGGCAAATCAACCGTTATACCCTGGAAAAACAGCTTGAGGTGCCCCCGGCTACCGCCGCCGCCATTAAGAATTTCCTCACGAGCAATATATTGACCGGGAAAGTGCCTCAGGCTACGATATATGTGATAGAAGCACCATTGAACCTGATTACCACCAGGCTTACGGAGACCGGCACCGTGGCTACCGAGCAGGGTGGATGGGGAAATCTTATCGTTCCCGGACTTTTTAGCTTTCTGCTTGCGTTTTCTATTATTTTTTCTGCCAATTATATGCTTTCGGGGTTGGTGGATGAGAAGGAGAACCGGCTCATCGAAGTACTGCTGTCCTCCGTTTCCACGCGGCAGTTACTTACCGGAAAGGTTCTGGGACTGGGTGCCGCCGGACTGATACAGGTGGCCATCTGGCTGGTCTCGCTTCCGCTCCTGTTGAATCTGGCTTCATCTACTATCGGCGGCTTTTTCAGTGCGATACAGCTGCCGGGCAACTTCATCGTTCTGGGGCTGGTCTATTTCATTCTGGGTTACCTGTTCTTTGTCGTGGTTTCGTCAGGTATCGGCGCTATCAGCACCAGTACCCAGGAAGGCCAGCAGCTGGTCACGATTCTTACACTACCCGTGTTTATACCCTTCTGGTTTGGCTCTTTTCTATTCATATTCCCGAACAATCCGATATGGGTGGTTCTTAGCATTTTCCCTATCACGGCTCCGGTAGAAGTTATGTTGAGGTTGGGCGTGAGTGACGTTCCTGTTTGGCAAATAGCCGTCAGTATGATAGTGCTGGTGCTCTCCATCCTTGGGGGCTTGTTTTTGGCAATCAGGATTTTCAGGACATACCTGCTTATGTATGGGAAAAAGCCCAGCATGAGAGAAATCGTCCAGAGTCTCAGGAGCGGCTAGTCTGTGTGGACGGAATACCGGATTAAGGGTTCCGCTTTCAGAGTTCTATTATCCGTGTAGCGTTTTAAGATGCTGTGGTCTTTAATACCACATCAATATGCTTGTTTTCCTTTGCAATCTGTTCAACTATCGGTATCTGGCGTAATATATCCCGGAGTAACATTGGCTTCTGCAGCGAGACAGTGATGATAACACCTTTATCTTCGGACCAGCTATTCAGCGTTATATTGAGGTTCTCGACCTTTCTTAGGTATTTCTTGAACTGATTTATCTGCTTGAAACCCTCGGATGCACTTATCGCCAGTTGAACATCTCCCTCGTAAATTTCTGAGCAGTCATTGGCTGTCTCAGCGTACGTAACTTCACTTTCAGCGTACGTGTTTTCTACGGTCTCTATCTGTGCCATGGATTCAGTCTCAATCTCGACTTCTTTTTTCGCTGGTTTCTCGAATTTCTCAACTTTCCGGGCTTTTTTGTCTCTCCCGAGTCCGCATATCGCTTTCAGCTTACGCTTCCACCTGGGTTGATATTTGGGATCAATTTCAATTGCCTCCATGAAAGCCTCAAGGGCTTCTTCATCTTTCCCTAGGCTGACCAGTTCTGTGCCCTTATTCCTCAATGCTTCGGCATATTCGGCATCTTCGTCCTTTGCGATTTCCTTTGTTTCCAGAACATCCCTGTTGGTTTTTTCTACGACAATGTGTTCGACCTCATCCTCCACCTTTTTCTCAGCGCCACTGGCCTTCCCGGCTTCTTTCAGTTCTTTCTTGGCTTGTGCTTCAGCAGTTCGCTTGGCCTCCTTTTTAGCCAGCTTCTCGGTCTCCTGGTCTCTTCTGGCACGCTCTTTGGCCTCACGTTCGGCTTCGTTCCTGGCTTGCTTTGCTGTCTCTTTAGCCTTCTTGGCCTCTTTATGTCTCCCCAGTTTACCCAGGGCTATACCAATGTTCTTCCAGGCGCTGGCATCCCGTGGGTCGATTTCGACTGCCATCTTGAAGGCGTCAAGGGCGTCTTCATCTTTGCCCAGTCTGCCAAAGGCTGCACCCACGCTCCTCCAAGCGGCGGCATATTTAGGTTCAAGTTCTGTCGCCTTCTTCAAAGCTTCGAGCGCTTCTTCGTCTCTCCCCAGTCTGCCCAGGGCGGTGCCCTTGTTCCTCCATGCCTCGGCATTTTTACTGTCGAGTTCAACCGCCTTCACGAATGCCTTGAGGGCATCTTCATCTTTTTTCTGTTTGCCCAGGATTATGCCTCTATTCCTCCACGCCTCGGCGATTCTCGTATCGTCATTCAGATTTATTGTCTCAGCCTCTGGCTCTGCCTTTTTTACTGCCGCTGGTTCGGCTTCTTCATCCTCCGGTTTCTCCCTCTGTTGATTAAATGCAGAAACAAACGCTTCCACGGCTACGGGACAGAACTGAGTACCGGCGCCTTTAGTCAGCTCATTAATAGCTTCGTCAACACTAAGCGCCGCACGGTATGAATGGTCGGTGGTCATGGTATCGAAAGCGTCAGCAATAGCAACCAGACGGGCGCCGATATGGATATCCTCACCCTTGAGACATTCGGGATATCCCGCCCCGTCATACCTTTCATGGTGACTGAGCACGATATTTTTGGCTTTGTCCAGGAAGGGTATTTCGCCGACGATATTCGCCCCTATTTCTGAATGCTTTCGCATGACATACCATTCTTCGTCTGTCAGTGAGCCGGGTTTACTCAGTATTCCTTCGTCAATTCCGATTTTGCCTATATCGTGGAGTAGAGCCCCGAATTCAATAACCTGAATCTCCTCCGGTGTGAAGGAAAGAGAACTGGCCGCCAGTAAGGCGTATTCCTTTACCCTGAGTGAGTGGCCACTGGCATAAGGGTCTTTAGCTTCCGCGGCGGCCGCCAGGGTCTCAGCCGGCTTTTTACGCGCGTTATCCTCTGACTGGCACAGCCTTATTATGTGCAGGGCTGTGGCTGCCATGGATACCAGCAGTATTAAGGCTTCTGTTGATGCGAATCCCGTCAGTACTGCCAGGTCCTGCTCACTGAACGTACTTTCATCATCTGTATTGAGAAGCTCAAGAACACCAATTATCTTTTGTCCTCTCAACAGCGGTACCGCTATTATTGAGTGGGCGGTAAATCCGGAGAACTCGTCTATATCCTTGTTGAAATGCTTATTCCTGGACACGTCATTGGCGATTACCGGACTGCCGTTAAGGGCCACCCATCCGGCAATCCCCGAGTCGGCATCTAGTTTTATTTGCCTTATTGTGCTTGCTGTCGTTCCATCGGCAGTTTGAAAACCAAGCTCACCTTTTTCCTCGTCAATAATAAGCAAAGATGCGGCTGAGGCACGTAGTATCCGCTGAGTAACGCTTAAAATATCACCGATCAGCTTTAGAACTTCCGGGTATGAGCTTGCTTTTTGGGCTACCTCATATAGAAGTTCTAGCCTCGTGGTATACTCTTCCGTATCTATACTGATTTCGACAATTTCCTGGGACTTGCTTCTGCCCTCCGTTTTATCAAGAACTGTGCTCATACTTCATCTCTTTCCTGTAGCTGGTTAGGATTCTGATCGGGATTATTACACAGGTGTTCAGGTAATTATGATAATTTCAGAGCAATAAACGAATCATAAATATAGACGTGAGGTATCTAAATTTTCAGTAAACATTGCCTTGTCTCCGGGTCGTAAAATTCATACTTTTTTCTAACGAGTTCCTAACCGGTTATTTACACAAGTGGTTTATTATGATTGCAGAAGAGGATAGGTTCGGTTTTGGGGCTGAATTGCCTAGACGGATCTATCCTCTTTTATATAGGCGGTAGAATATTGGCCCCGCCCTTTTTTAAACGTTTTGATATTATGAATTTATCAATCGATTGTCTGACTTGATATTGATTGCTATAATGACAATATGAGCAGATGGAGAGCTCTTCTGGAAGCAATGAAGGTTATAGCCGGTGTAAGTACACAGCATAACAGGGCGCTGCGTGATGTGAGAGACTGGGCGGTAACTATACGGGAATTTCTTTATGTATATAATATAACGTATAAAGGCCGGCCTCTAATCAAGGCCGCCAGGAAAATTAAAGGTAAGGAGATTTCCCCGCTGATTGTAAAGCTGGATGATAGTCTTGAAAATTTCAGGAGAGTCTTGATCAATCCTACTTTACGCAGCACCAAGCTGAACGAGGCTGTACTCGGACTTCGTATGTCATTCGATGAACTTCAGGATACACTTATACTGAGAAAGTACTTTTTTCATATTGAAAAATATTGCTGATAGAGGTATTGTTACTGAACTTCGTTATTTATTAACGGCAAGGAAAGTGGATTTTAGTCATGGGCAGACTTCGTACTCTCGTATTATTAGCAGGTATCTTAACGGCTAATATACTTGTGCTTTGTGGCTGTTCGCCTCCGCTCCCGCCTGAGTGGTACTGTGAACAGGGCAATGCCTTGGCCGAGCAGGCTAGTCGTCACGAGGCAGTGGCGCAGTACTCTGAGGCCATCCGCCTTAACCCTGAGTATACCGAAGCCTACATTAACCGTGGCGTTACCTACTTTGAGTTGGGACAATTGGAACTGAGCATACAGGACTATAGCTCAGCCATACGCCTCAACCCACTGATTGTCGAAGCCCACTATAACCGTGGTTACAGCTACTATAAGCTGGGGCAATTGGAATTGAGCTTGCGGGATTTCAACGAGGCCATCCGTCTCGACCCGCAATTTGCCTGGGCCTATGCCAATCGAGCTCGCGTCTACACACTCTTTCATAAGGACGCAGAGGCCGAACTGGATATTAACAGGGCAATAGAACTGGGGTGCGATTCGTCCATTCTGATGCTGGAGATTGAGTATCTGAAACAACAACGCTAGGTTAATTCGGTGTATCTTGCGGTTATGTGGAGCGCCACTAAGATTGTTTCCCCATTTTCCTGTGTGGTTGTTAACGTAACTGTGTTTGCATCAAAATCGTCCCTTTGTCTGCTTTTGATAACCCTGTCATTATCTTCTTTATCGGCATTATTATCAATTTGGGGGATATAGCCCATATCTTATTGGTAATAACCCTCATGCCTCCTCTCGGACGTGAATACTAGAATAGGACGATAGTATCAGAAAAATTAGTACAGATAGGTCGTGAAAGTACGCGAAATTGCATGTTATAATTATGTCATAATTTACGTACTTTAACTGGGGGTATTCGGCTGTACTGAAATATCATGAGTAGTTGACCTAACTTCGCCGGAAGGTAAGATAGTGAGTTCAGGCTACGTAACTGTTAAATGTCCCAGATGCAACAGTACCAGTGTAATAAATGAAACAGGTATAAGGACCGATTTCTTCCTGTGTCCGGTCTGCTTCGAGGGTGAGATACAGTACAGAGTAAAGACGGTGCTGGACATTGAATTAGGAAAACTGCTGAATAGCCATTTTACTCCCGAAGTCATGAAACTCAAGGCTAATTGAGGTCGAAACGGGGTAAAAGGCATGTTGAGGAAACGATTAAGGAATATCTGCCGTGATGAGAAAGGGTTTACCTTAGTTGAACTTCTGGTAGTGGTGGCAATTCTTGGTGTTCTGGCCGCCGTAGCCGTGCCCAATGTCGGCAGATTCATTCATAAAGGTAATACTGAGTCTTATGCTGCCGAACTGCATAATGTACAGACGGCAACGATGGCCATGATTGCTGATAGTGAAAACGGAGAGTTGGACCAGGCTTACGGCACTCCCGTTGCAGACATGGCAGTGGTTCAGGCCGATAATGGCACTCTATTTCTTTCTGA
>SMTZ1_10002438_pt1 | contig 18761 bp, 17 predicted proteins | sample DeeMarSWOR136_30_FD_25667 | JGI IMG/M metagenome (IMG submission 25667)
AAGCGGGAGCTTGGTTGGGAGCCTCAGCACGACGATTTGGGCTACATCATTAAAACAGCCTGGGAATGGGAGAGGAAGCTATAACACGTGGATGTCACGGACGGAGCTGATGACCGTGTCGGCATGGTGGCTAAGGTCGTTGGCCGCAGCGATACCGCTTTCGGTGACGCCTACCACGAGGCCCACCTCCCCACGGCGGCCCATCTCGGTGTCCACGATGGAGTCGCCCACCATACACGTTTTTTTCCTGGACACGTTCAGCGCTTCGAGGGTCTTTTCGATCATCTCGGGGTGGGGCTTGTTGTGGGTTACCATGTCGGCGCCCACCACATAGTCGAAGAGGCCGTAGATGCCGAGGTGCTTCAGGGTGTCGCAGGCTATGTCGGTAAGGTCGGCTGTGGCGAGGGTGAGGAGCACCCCGCCCGCGTGGAGCCGCTGCAGCACCTCACGCACACCTTCGTACAGCACGGAGATCGTGATCCGGTCGATCTCCTGCTCCGCCTCTGCAACGCTTGCACGGGCAGCCATCTTACCCTGCTCGTAGGGGATTCCGAGCTCGTAGAGGATGGTGGCAAAGATCACCTCATCCTCATGGGGTGGAGTGTAGGGGAAGGGGCCGTAGGGATCGATGCGTTCACCGTTGATGCCGAAACGCCGGTATGTGAGTTTCCTGAACTCGCGCTCCCTGTTCTTCAGGTGCAGCTTGCCTGTCAGGATCTGGAGGCGTTTCTCGAGTATGGGAAACCAGATCTTTTTGAAATCGGTGAGGGTGCCGTCCTTGTCGAAGATGATGAGCTCGGTTTCGAACGGCCGTTTTCCGTAGGCAATCTCTCTCATGGCTTCAAGGACCCGCGTTTAAGGAAATAAGAGCGAGTCTTATTTTAAACGGGAATAGTAACTATTTTTATAAAAAAAACCTGAAACAAACTATGTTTTTTAACCGAAGTTCTCAGAGACTACCGTGCAATAATATATCAGAGAACGCTACATTTCTCTACCGATGAATGAAACTTGATATTCACCCTTTAGAATCTGAGCTGCTTCCCTACCATTTGATGTGGAAAAAGGAAGCAATGGAATCTTTGCTGCGGTTCACAACGAGATGTTCTGGGAACCTCATCTCCCTGAGGAGCTTCAGGGCCTCGTCGAATACTCCCACCTCCTCACCCAGGTGCGCGTCGCTGTTCACCACGATCGATGCCCCCTTTTTTGCACACTTCTCGAGATACCCGATGATGAGGTTGCGCTGGTCGAGCTTGGCACCGTTGAGCTCCAGTGCAACGCCGCCCGCCACTGCAGCATCGATTATGGGATCGATCTCTACTTCGTAGTACTGGCCGATGGGATGGGTGAAAGCCTGCACGAAACGTTTTGACAGGGCCTCCACTACGGCACTGGTTCTGACCGAGTGGCTCTGATTGCCGATCCAGGTAAAGGGATGAAGCCCGGTCAGTACGATTTCCATATCCTTGAGAATGTACTCAGGGAGGTTGAGTTCGCCCTTCTTATTTTTAATATCATCTTCCACACCGTAGATAACGCGGATGGGCAGGCTGATACCCTGGGTCATACGTTTCAGTGACATGAAGTAGACCGGATCTGGACCGCCGGCGAAGCCCGGTCCATGATCGGTGATGGCGATGCCCTTGAGACCCCGGCGAACCGCGAATTCGCAGAGCGTGCGGACCGTATCGATTCCGTGCCCGCTTGCAAGGGTGTGGGTGTGGAGGTCAGCGATAATCTTCATCGGTATGCATCTTTCTCTTCCGGCTTCCAGAGCTTGAAGGAGAGGATGAACGCGAGCGCGCCGGCCATGAACAGTGCACTGATCACGAGGGCGCCGCGTATATTGCCGAGCATCAGACTGTCGGCTCTTAAGAAGCTTACGAAAAACCGTATCACGCCGTAGTTGAGGATGTACAGTGCAAAGATAAGTCCGGGCTTGTGGTCGGTTTTGCGCAGCCGCCACAGGATGAAGAACGAGACCAGGTTCAGGGCTAACTCGTAGAGCATGACCGGGTGCAGGGGCTGGCCCGGGAACTCGTCGCCGGCCACGCTTCCCGGCGGGAACACGATGCCCCATGGAAGGCTGGTGGGTAAGCCGTGGGCGTCGCCGTTCATGAAGTTGCCGAAGCGTCCGAAAGTCTGGCCAAGGGCAAGAAGCGGTGCGGTGAGATCGAGCAGGTCGAAGAAGCGAACCCTCTTGACCCGTGCGAAGATCCAGGCGAAGAGCACTCCGCCCATGATGCCGCCGTGAATGGCGAGTCCCCCGTGCCAGATGGCGAAGATCTCGAGGGGGTTTTGGGCATAGAACTCCCGCCACGTGAAGGCCACGTAGTAGAGGCGCCCTCCCAGGAGCCCGCCGATCACCACCCAGAAGGCGTAGCTGATCACGTCGTCCTTGGTGAGACCCATGTACCTGCGCTCCACCTCATGGCGAGCCAGGATGATCCCCACGATGATGCCGATCACGTACATGAGTCCGTAGTAGCGGATCTCCACTGGACCGACTCTTACGAGGACTGGGTGCATTGACTCTCCTGAATCAAAGTGTTAGACGCTGGCATGAATATAATGACTGGATCCATACCGATAAAGTCATTTTTCAAAGAATCGTACAGGCAGGAAAGGGATGGAAGGTAATAACGATTGGGGAGCTGGTGAATAATTCATTGGAATTGTTGACCAGTGACTCATTATATGGGCAGGTGCTACATTTCCTATTTTGCATAATACGTTAATAATTTTGTTACAGCTTCGATCACATCCTGGACATCGCTATCGCTCATCTGCGGGTAGAGGGGCAGGGTCACTTCGTGTATTGAGCTTGTGTATGCGACGGGGAAGTCGTAGGGCTCATAGCCGTAGGTGTTCCGGTAGTAACTCATGACGTGAACCGGTATGTAGTGGACGTTTGAGGATACGTTCTCTGCCGCCAGGGCGATGATGAACCGGTCGCGGTCGATGCTCAGGTGCGAGAAGTCGATCCTGAGTGGGAAGAGGTGGCAGGCGTGCACCACGCCGTCACGCGTAACGGGCGTGGTCACGAAACCGAACTTCTTCAGAGACGCCGTGTAGCGTTTCGAGATGGTTTCGCGGCGTCTACGATTCCGGTTCAGTTTCTTCAACTGCTCCAGCCCCATGGCAGCCTGGAGGTCGGTCATGTTGTACTTGTACCCGGGAACGATGATGTCGTACTGCCAGCCCCCGATCTCAAGCTTCTCATAGGCGTCCCTGGTCTGGCCATGCAGGGCGTACAGCCTGAGTTGACGTGCCAGGTTCTCGTCGTTCGTGAGCACGGCCCCCCCCTCGGCGGTGGTGAGGTTCTTCACCGCGTGGAAGGAGAACACGGCCGGGTTTTCGCCGCTTCCGATCTTCCTGCCCCGGTAGGATGCACCGATTGCGTGGGCTGCGTCCTCGATGATCGTGATATCGTACTCTCCGGCGACTTCGCATATCTCATCCATGGATGCGGGGTGGCCTGCAAAGTGCACGGGGATCACCGCTTTTGTGCGGGGGGTTATCTTCTTCTCGATCTCCGATAGTGCGATGTTCAGGGTATCATCCTCGACATCGGCAAAGACCGGCGTGGCGCCCGTGTGAATGATTGAATTCGCAGTAGCTGCGAAGGTGTAGGGCGAGGTGATGACCTCGTCGCCGTCACCGATGCCGTGCAGCTTGAGGCAGAGGAAGAGCCCTGCAGTGGCCGAGGAGAGCGGCACGGCATATTTTGCTCCTGTATAGTGCGTCAATGCCTGTTCAAATGCAGCGCACCGGGGACCCGTGGTTATCCAGCCTGAACGAAGCACCCCGGTGACCGCCTGCACCTCCTCCTCCCCGATACCGGGTGGTGAGAAGGGAAGATAATCACTGCGGACCGGCTGTCCGCCTTCTATGGCTGGCGTTACCATTGTCCTTTTCCTTAGAAACAACCTGTGGTACAATTATCGGTAACAGGTCGAAATGGGAGAGAGGGAGAAATGGGCATCGTTCATATGCATTACGGACAGCCGAGTTATTCGGTGGAAAGCAGCAGGGTCCGGGCTGCTGTAACCGTGCAGGGAGGCCACCTCACCGCTTCCTTTGACACGGGTATGGGGGAGGTGGACCCCTTCTACATTGCCCCCTGGTGGCACCAGACACTCGATCACGACATACCGGGGGTTATCCGGGTGCTGCGGGGTGATTTCTTCTGTTTCCCCTTCGGTGGAGGTGAAGACCGGAAGAGAAACATATCCTATCCCCCGCACGGGCACACGGCGTGCAACCCATGGGATTTCGGGATCTTGCACAAGAGGGATACGGAGAGAACCCTCGAGCTCTTCATGGATCTTGCGGCCGGAGGAAGGATCACAAAGCGAATCACGCTGCGCGAGGACGAGCCTGTAGTCTACCTCGACCACATCATCGAGGGCTTCGAGGGGGATATGCCCCTCGGCTACCATCCGACTTTAAAGCTTCCGGGCGAGGGTGGCTCCGGCATCGTGGACATGAGCACACCCGTATTCGGGCATACGGCGCCCGAGGCCTTCGAGGAGCCGAAAGCTGGCGGGTACTCACGTCTGAAGCCGGACGTGGAGATCACCGACAGAACAGCGGTACCAACAGTCGACGGTACAACGGTGGATCTGACACGGTATCCCACACCGCAGGGATTCGAAGACCTCGTGCTTTTCGTGAGTGACCCGAAACGCGACATCACGTTCACGTCGGTGTCGGTTCCAGTGGGGGGTTATCTCTACTTTCAGCTCAAGAATCCTAAGGTGCTCGGCCAGACCCTCTTCTGGATGTCCAATGGTGGCAGGCACTACGCGCCGTGGAACGGCAGGGTGCGCTCGGTGCTCGGCGTGGAGGAGATCACCTCATTCTTCCACTATGGCATCGAGCGGAGTACGAAGGAGAATTTCATCAGCGAGAGGGGATACCCCACGTTCGTGCATTTCGACGGGGGGAAGACCAGTTTCAAACTCATAATGGGCCTCGTGGCTGTGGACGAAGGCTTTACCGGTGTGCAGGATATCGTAAGAAGAAACGAATCGGCTGTGACAGTGATCGGCAGGGGTGGCGAGAGCTTCGATGTACCATGCAGGGTGGATTTTCTCCGGTGAGTGCACGCCCGGGTCCGGGCTCAGCACCAGTTCCCGAGGTACAGTTTTTCCTATTTCGACCGACAATGAATGAGAAGTACCATCCCTGAGGGGATACGTTCGCCATGATCATGCTCATCATATTCGGGTTCCTGTTCCTTATCGGGTTTGCCTTTCTCATCGCTCTTATGGGAACCTCATTTCTCAAGAAGCATGCGGTGCGGATGCCTGATCGGACAAGAAGTGGCATGTACCAGGGGGTCGATGTGTCAGGTATGGCGCAACGACCGGCCGCGCGGCCGCAGGCAAAACCCGCAGCCCAGGATTTCAGGGGAGAGTACCAGGTAGGTTACGAGGGAAGTGTGCCCCAGCAGGGGCCTGGAAGAGGCGCAGCACCTGCGCCGTCGATGCTTCCGCAGATGTTTCCCGCTCGTACCTCAGCGGGGGGCGGTAAATGGGCATTTATCCTCCCTGTGGTGGTGGTTGCCGTCGTCCTCGTGCTGCTCTTCGGGCTCCGGGAGTTCGTGGGAAGTGATGTACGGCCGCGTATGTTTTTCTGCGAGAGTGTGGACTTCACCCGGCTGAAGCCGGTGCACCGTTCCGACACCTTCACCAGGGGAAACTTGACGATCTTCGTTAAATCGAAAACCCCTCTGCTTCTCGACAAGGTATACGTGGAAGTCTACAGGCTCAACACGGGAGAGTTCGAACCCTACATGGACAATGAGCTCCGGCTCAAACCGGAATGGGCTTCATTCTCCATGAAGGCCCTGTTCGACACAGTCGGCAGTTACATGGTGTCCGTGTACGGCAAAGACAACGTGCTCATCGCACAGAAAAACGTCAACATCGTCCCCGATTCATTCGCCTATAGACCGTTGAGGTAACTGTTTCATTTACAAAAGCAGGTTTTTTAATCCTCTGTACTATTCTTTCCGCTGAAAAAATCAATCCCTTTATCGAGGTGCTGCAGCAACACACCTGCTACTCATCTGTCTATGGGTTACACATTACGCATAAGTATGGAAGAGGTTATTAAAAAAAAGATGGAAGGGACTTATATCGAGATACCGTGAAAACGGTACCCTACTCCAGAGGAAGGGTGAGAAGAGGGGGCTTCTCCTCCTCCTTCATACGCTCCAGGGGGATGAGCAACCGCGTGAGCTCCTGATCGAAACGGTCGTACCTGATATTCCTGCCCAGGGGGTCGACCACGGCTTTGCCGTCAACGATGAACCGGTAAGTGTATTCCCCTTCAGGCATGTCGATCTCGATCTCCCATAGACCGCTACGGTTCCTTCGCAGGGGATGGGAGTAGGGGTTCCAATTGTTGAAATCGCCGACCATGAAAACCTTCCGGGCGTAGGGTGCCTCATAGTAGAAAACGTATGTGGTGCCCTCCACATGGATGGGGTTCTTCTGTCGCTTGATGATTGGCTGGTCGACCCTGAAGGATGAGAGCGGTGTGCCGTACTGATCGCGCTCTTTTCGTACGTTCAGCGGATCGGTGATCCACACCCCATCAACCAGGTAGCGGTACCGATAGGTCTCTGCATCGAGGATGATACCCCTCTTGCCGACGTCGCCGTACAGGAATGCATAGACACCGTACTCGTTCCGGGTCATCATGTGCATGGTCCGCCAGTTGTCGAAACTCCCGCTCACCATGACGTATCGGGGCATGATCCTGCCCGGTTTGTAGGTGAAGAGCACTCCCTCATCCGTTACACGTGGAGGGCCTGCATCGAAGATCTGGTAGAAATCCATGCCCTGTACGTTCAGGCTGAAGAGAACCATGCAGGCCAGGGTTACGGGAAAAAGAATCGACTTTATCTGCTTGATTCGCATTTTTTCAATGGTATCCAGATGATTCTCTTTCATTATCGAAGGAATTTTATCTCTGCTTTATCACTTCTCTTACCCCAGATCGGTATTAAGATGCCCCGAGAACGTCAATAGATTTCACTCAATAGAGCTGATCGCCGTTGGGCTGAACGCTTTCGTCAGCTACTTCACCGTTCTTGAGATCGAGAAACTGTACCTGATTGCCCACGATGCTGATCTTCGAATGGTTCCCCCCGTCGTCGTCCTGCCAGCGGTTCTGCCTGAGCCTCCCGTTGACGATGATGCGGCTCCCCTTTTTCAGATACTCGTTGCACTGCTCTGCGAGCTTGGCCCATGTGGTGACATCGACAAAGCTGACCTCCTTCTGTAGCTCATTGTCTTTGTAGTAGTCGTGGTTGTTGGCGATCGAGAACCGGCACAGGGCGGTGCCGTTCTGCGTGTAGCGGAGCTCCGGGTCACCTACCAGGCGCCCCTCGATGACTGCAAGGTTGAAATTTCTCATGACCGTCTCCTTTCTGAGTGGACTCACGATATATTGAACAGAAGGCGGTCAGATTTTATTGCAGGTGTTATAACGATTCCTGTTTCAATGCGAGGCTCTCGAGTACCAGATCCCCAACCTGTACGCCCAGATCACGGGCAATGACCGGGCACTTGGCCTTGAGGAGAAAGAAAACGTTTCGAGGTTCTTCGGACAGGGTTTCATAGTTTCCCTGCCCCTTGGAGATGATAAGATCTGCCCTGTTCAGCTCACGTACAAAGGACTCACTGCAGGTCTCGATGATAGTACCCGGTGCATCGCTCCCGTTGTCGATGACCCTGACGATGCCCGTGAGCCCCGCCTCTTCGGCATCCTGCATGGTGGCGTCGTTGAGAACGGGTTCGCCCTTTACCACGAACACGACCCGTTCTTCGAAATCGGGAATCTCCTCCACGAGAACCCGGTCGAACACCACCTCACCGGCGTTGTCCGCGACATAGAGAATATTTTGATTCTGTTCCAGTGACTCTGCGAAACGCTCCGTATGATCGATCACGAGCGGTTTCTGCAGAGCCTCCTCGATCACTCCGTGCAGATCAACGTGGTCGCAGCCCATACGGACACCGAAATCGATGTTGTTCCCCGCAATAGCAAGACGCACCGCTGTTTCAAGGCGGTTTCTGGAGCGTGCAATGATATCCTTCATCTCAGGGTAGAGGTTGAGTGCCTTCAGGTTGTAGGTGTATTTCAGATCGCGATAGGGGTCGATGTCACCGAGCAGGTTTTTCACGATGCGGTGAATGATCATTCCCGCGTGAGGCGGTGTCCTGTCATAGGGGAGCTCTGCCATGCTGTGCAGGGCTTTGCGGATGATTGTCTGTCTGAGTGCCGGATCATCTGTGGACATCTCGGCCGCCTCAACGGCCTGTCGTGCAAAGCAGGGAATGCAGCCTGTGTAGATCTTCATGCGAAAGGTGTCAGGTCAGGTCGAGCTTCTCGAAAACTTCTTTGTACAGCGGGAAATACTCGGACTGGGCAAACTCCTTGATCTTCTCGTCAGGCAGGTCGCCGAGCAGTGTGTCCATGAATTTCAGGATGGTGGTTATGTCATTGAGCAGTGCGGCGTCCACGGCAGCCGCGCCGCCTAATGTTTCCTCACCAAGACCCTCGAGTTCCTCCCCGGAGACTGTTATTACCTCTTCTTCGGCCTCTTCCTCGACTCCTGCGGTGAGATCGAAATCCTCGCTGAGTAGTTTCTCTTCCTCTTCACCGAGCTCGATTGCACTCTCGGATATCTCCTCCAAAGACTCTTCGACTGTTTCCCCGGGAACCTCCAATTCCTCGAGAGATTCTTCGCCGATGAGCTCCTCAAGTGATTCTTCCTCGGCAAGCTCAGCTTCTGTGAGCTCTTCCAGGGTCACCTCGCCAGCCTCCTCACCCTCGCTCAGGAGCCCTTCATCAATGGATATATCCTCTATACCCTCGAGATCGACCTCATCGAGTGAGACCGACTCCTCCTCAATGCCCTCGATGCCTGCCTCCTTGAAGGCTTCACCGGTTTCCAGGTCGATTCCGGCCTCCTCTTCACCGAGAACCGGTGGCTCCTCGAGCTCGGCTTCTGCAGTTTCCTCGCCAAGATCAAGGTTTTCGATATCGATTTCTTCTCCCGCAGACTCGAGCAGGGCATCGATATCGACGGGTTCTTCCTCGGCAGCCTCTTTTTCCTTCCCGGGAGATATCTCACCCGTATCGATACCTTCGAGCTCCTCATTCAGCTCTTCTTCGCTGATCACCTCGACCTCCTCTTCGGGAAAACCTTCGGGAAGTTCAATCTCCTCGCCCAATTCCTCTTCCAACTCCTTTGAGAAGGACTCGATTTCGCTCTCCTCGAGCTCGATGTTTTCCAGGTCTTCCGGTGTGAGCTCGTCTATTTCACCGGAAATATCGAATTCCTCTTCAGCCACGGTAATATCGATCTCTTCCTCAGCCATTTCGGGAGCCTCTGCCTCTTTCTTCTGCACCTTTTTCGCGGGTTTCTCCTGCACTATTTCGGCCTCTGAGAGGATATCATCCAGTTCGTCGGTCGAAAGGGCGATGGTTTCACTCTCTTCAGATTCGAGGGTCTCGTCATTTCTCTCTTCTTCCGTCCCGCTCATGCATGCCCCCTCACAGTATGTATCGGTACAGAAATGCGAAGAATAGATAATTTTATCCTAATCATAGTATATCTAAAAAAGTGAAAAAATCAAAAGAAATAGCCTTGAAATTTCACCTGATGGTAACATACTGTCTTAACATTTCAAGTTTTTTTTCTCCGATTCCATTGACCTCTATGAGCTCGTCGACTGTCATAAAGGGGCCGTGAACGGTACGATAGTCGATGATGTTGAGGGCCGTCACCTTCCCGACACCCGGAAGCTTCATGAGATCGTAGAGTCCGGCGCTGTTTATGTTGATCATCAACACTTCCCTTTCACGGGTGCCGTTTGGATAAACGGATATGTCGGATTCCGCGGATGGTCCGGAAGAATTCTCGGTCCGCGCGTCCGTTTCAGAGGCTTGAGTTCCCGATTTTTCCTCCTGTCCGCGGAGAGAAGGTGATATATCGATGTAGTCCTGATAGGGTCCGTATCTGTTCAGGCCGTGAAAGAGAAGGCCAAGCGCAAATACTGCCAGAATGCCACAAACCACATACTTTTCTCTTTTTGTCATGTTTTGTATACTACTGCCGCCGGGTTTTCCTGTCAAAAGAATCCGAATCCGGTTTCCATCTGCAAATTCCCTTGATTTTTATCAAAGAGGTCGTATTATTCTAGTGTTGCATGGAAAATTTGACCCCAGCCATCCTTGCAGGTATCAATCTCGACAGGAGATGTTGCGAGAAGGACCATGCGTCCCTCGATGAGCTCGGTCTGCTCGCAGAAACGGCGGGCTTCGAAGCGAAGCTCAAAGTCCTCCAGCACCGCGAACGTATCGATCCAGCCTGGTACATGGGTGTGGGTCAGGCACGCCAGATCAGGCACCTTGTCACCGAGAACGGAATACAGGCGGTGATCTTCGATTTCGAGCTCTCACCAGTTCAGCTCAGAAACCTCGAGGAGATCCTGAAGGTCAGGATTATAAGCCGCACGGAGCTCATCCTTGAGATTTTCGCAAAGCGCGCCCACACCAAGGAGGCGAAGCTTCAGGTGGAGCTCGCCACCCTCAACTACGCCCTGCCGCGGCTGCGGCACATGTGGCCCCACCTGAACCGTATTGTGGGCGGAAACCGTACCAGGGGTCCGGGCGAGAAGCAGCTCGAGATGGACCGCCGCCGGCTTGCCGCGCGTATAGGCAAGATCAAGAAGGACCTCGTGTCCGTGCGGAAGCATCGGGTGGAGATCCGAAAGCGCCGGCAGTACATGAACCGCATTGCCCTGGTGGGATACACCAATGCCGGCAAGTCATCCCTGCTCAACACGCTTGCCCACGCAACCCTCTACACGGAGAGCAAGCTCTTCGCCACGCTCGATCCGGCAACCAGGGAGGTGTGGCTCGGTGACGGGGTGAAGGCGCTTGCGACCGATACGGTGGGTTTCATCAGGCGGCTGCCCCACACTCTCGTGGCCTCGTTCCGGTCCACCCTGGAGGAGGTCAGAGACTCCGACCTGCTCCTCCACGTGGTGGATGTGTCCTCTCCCGATGCGGGCGAACAGATAGAGGCGGTTCAGGAGGTGCTCCGCGAGATCGAGGCGCACACCATGCCCGTGTTCTACGTGTTCAACAAGGCCGACCTTCTGAACGGCCGGCACGTCAAGCTCTCCCTGCTGCGCAAGTACGAGAACCACGCCCTGGTATCGGCGAAGACCGGTGAGGGTATCGACTGGCTCAAGGCAAGCCTGCGGGAGTTCTTCCTGGAACTGTCCATGAACAGGCAGAGACAACGGGATGAGGAGCATGCACATGCTGCCGTTGTCTCGTTGAAAGACTAGTGCGGATAAACCCTTTCAAATCCATTCCATCACTCACTTTCGCACAAAAGGTCTCGATTATTATCATCCTGTCCACGTTGTTTTCTCTGGTTCTTCCCGTGCCGAAGCCTGCTTTCATCTCCTACCTTCTTGCTGCCTGTGCATTCGTAATCGTCGGGGTGCCTCTGTTCATGTTCCTGTCAAAGAAGGCCCACGTGTATGTCATATTCATCTCGATCTTTCTCCTTTCCTTCGGCTATGCGAGCCTGGAGATCCTCCCCGCTGTGTATCCCTTCGGGCGATCGGTGAAAGTACGGATTCGGCTCAGCTCCTACCCGGCGGTGCGAGGCAGTAACCTGCAGTTCACGGCCCGGGTTCTCGAAGTAGAGAGTGGAGAGGGTAAAAACCCGGAGAGCCGGGAGTTTTTCAGTGCTTTCCGCAGGCGGGGGAGGGTAGTTTTCAGCATGCCCTTTCCTCGGGATCCAATCGTTCGGGGAGATATCATCGAGACGGAAGGCATGTTCTTTCCTCTGCCCTTTGACCGGAGCCCGGGGTATGCCCGCTATCTACAGAGCACGGGCATTGAAGCGCTCTTGGAGGGGTACAGGGCGAAGGTGGATGTCGTACGGAGGGCAGGGCCGCTGAGTCCGGTACACCTGTCCGTCAACATGCGCCGTTACATCGAACGTGTGCACAAGAGGCTCTTGCCGCCACCCCACGATGCTTTCGCCACGGCCCTGCTGACCGGAAACAGGGATTACATTCCCGGGTATCTCATGGAGTCCTTCAGAAACAGCGGTACCATGCACATCCTCGCGGTCTCTGGCCTGCACGTGGGGTTTATCTGCCTCTTTGTGCTCTTCCTGCTCCGCCTTGTTAGGGTCCCGAAGCTGTACACATCCGTGCTGCTGGGTCTGTTTATCGTATTCTTCATGATCTTCATCGGAGAACGGCCCTCGGTCCGGCGGGCATCCTTTATGGCACTCTGCGGCATCGCCTGCTTTCTTTTAGACAGGGACCGCGACTACCTCAACGTGCTCGCCCTCGCCTTCATAATACTTTGGATCATGAATCCCCTGTCGCTCCTCAACCCGGGATTTCTCCTCTCCTTCTGCGCCACCTTCGGGATCCTCTTCCTCATGCCTGTGCTGTATCGCTGGCTCGCGCGGTTCATGCCGGGGTTCATAGCCGGGTCGATCGCCGTGACCCTCTCGGTCCAGCTCTTCATCTTTCCGGTCATGGCCTCCTTTTTCGGAACCTTCGCCTGGATCAACGTGGCCGCCAATCTCCCCATCGTTCCGCTGACCGGGGCTTCCCTCGCCCTCGGCGTGATCACCCTGGTGCTCTATCATGTGTTTCTGCCTCTCGCGGTGATCTTCGCCGAGGTGAACACGGTAGTCATCGCCACCATCGCCAGGGTTGCAGTGTTCTTCTCGAGAGTTCCAACCCTGCGCATCAACATATTCCCTGTATGGCTCATACCTTTCTATCTGGCAGCTGTAACTGTTCTGCTTGCCGTCTGCAATGAACGTTTGCGAGGCACACAGGAACCTGAAAAAATTCCAGATACGGGCAAGCGCTTATAGCAGCCCGCATGCTTCTTATTTTCGTCTAAGGCAGAACAGGTGTGACAGTCTCTCCAAAAAAACTGTTACCTTTTCGCAAGACACTTCGTCTAACTGGGTAATATATGGAGAGGAGGGTTCACATGTAAAAGAAGCTTTTCATGGCAGTGCTTGTGGTGTTTTTTACAATGTCTTCCTGTCTTGTCTTTGCCGGAAATGGACAGGGAGCCGGAATGCGATACAAGGGGAATTGCAACGGGGATACGGACAGGTTGCAGGATCCGACGCAGGAACAGCTGAAGGACAGTTCCTGCCAGACTTCGAATGTGCTCATCGAACGCAATTTGGTCATTGTGAAGGATCAAACCCAGAAAAAAAAACAGACCCAGGATCAGATACAGGACCAGTCAAAGGACAGCTCCTGCGATTCCTGCGACTGCCCGTGCAGTTAACGACTTCAGCGGTTTGCATACAAAAAAAGGGAGTGAAACCTCGAGGGTTCTCTCCCTTTTTATAATCGAGGATTAACTCCACCACATAGATAACAATTAAACACAATCCCACCCTGTTGAGTTCTCTTTCGTCGCGGCTCAATTCGCGTAATCTTCAGGCGCGAAAGCTTGTATTTTTTTTAATAAAGAAACCTAGAAATGAGTGCATCTTCTTGGGAATAATTTTGTTTTACTAACAGAAAATTTCCTTTATGATCGTGTAGTATAAGTCCTGGCAGATTTCAGCTATGAGCCTGCACCGATCTCGAGCCCCAGACGAACCGCACTCAACGGGAGGTAAGAGCGATGTCAGAATATAAGATCTTTTGGGGCGAGGCCCATGACAACACCTACCAGTTTGCAACCATGCCGGTGTCGATAGAGGAAGTGTACCGGCGGGCGGCGTCACATCTGGATTTCTATGCAGCCGCCTATTACACGGCCTTTGCAGGCGCCTTTATTGAAGGGGGACATCTCTCTGAAACAGATAGACCGTACGAATTGATTCTCGAGGGGTGGAAGGACCAGAAGAGACTCGACAAGGAGTGGGCCGAAGTACAGGAAGTCTCCCGGGCCATGAACTGTCCAGGAGATTTCGTCACATTTCCCGGTTATGAGTGGCAGGGGGACGGATCTTCCGGAGACCACAACGTCTATTCGCTGCACGAGGGTTTGCCTATATTCCGCGTAAACACCATTGCTGAGCTCTACGAATGCTTGAAGGGCTATGAGGCACTCGCAATTCCCCACCACACCGCCTACCGGCCCGGAAGGCGCGGGAGGGACTGGTCCGTGTACAACGAGGAGCTCTCCCCCTTTGCCGAGCTCTACTCAATTCACGGATGCTCTGAGACCGATGAGGAACTGATCGGTCTCAGACAGAACTCTCACATGGGTCCTGGACAGGGGGGAGGAACCTACCAGGATGCGCTCGACCGCGGGTATCATCTCGGGGCTGTGTGCTCTACCGACAACTGGGGTGACATGCCGGGGCACTACGGGAACGGCCGCATGGCCTGCCTTTCAGAGAAGCTGACACGCCAGGACCTCTGGAAGGCGTTCAAGGCCCGCCGCGTGTACGGCGTTACCGGAGACCGGATCCTGATCGATTTTCGCATCAATGACTCAGTGATGGGGAGCATCATCAGGGTTCGGGATAAGCGTGTCATACGGGTGCGCGTCACAGGTTCTGATGCACTCGATCGAATTGAAATACTGAAGAATGGGCGCGTCATCGAGACTTACTGCCATCAGGGGCGGTGGGAGCTGCCGAAGCCAGGACAGCGCTCAAGATTCAAGGTTCGCATCGAGATGGGGTGGGGTCCGAGGTCCAACGAGCTCGAGGTTCCCGACCGCCGGTGGCACGGTGAGCTCACCGTCGCAGGCGGTAGGATCATCGGATTCGAGCCGTGCTGGGTTTCTCCGGGGCATGGCCAGCCGCAGTTGCAGGGGAGCCGTGCCACATTCGACATGGTGAGCTCCTCGAGGAACGTGAAAGGGCGATCGCAGAATGCGAACGTGTTCGAGTTCGAGTCAGATATAAGCGACACCCTCCGGCTTCGCTTGAACGGTCTGGAAGATTCTGCACGGGTCGCCGACATGGCATCGAGCAGCCGGATACTCTGGTACAAGGACGAGTGCGTGAAAATGCTTGAGGAACGGACCGGGCTGAAGCCGGGAAGTGCGGAGCGGGAAGATATCTACTATATTATGGCGTACCTCGCCAAGATCCATCGTGTCATACCTGAGGCCGGTTACAGCACCGAGCTCATGTATGAAGATGATGAACCACTGAATGGGGAAACGAACTACCGCATAAGGGTTGAGCAGCGAAACGCCCAGCGGGCATGGTCGAGCCCCATCTGGGTTCACCCCTGATACATAAACGTTCAATCTGGGACCAGGGATGGAGCACCGGCATCAGATGCGACAGGAGACTCATTGTCGAGCGGAGGACCGTGTTACTTATCGAAGATACGCTTACTGGAAGCTGCAGGGTTTACGGCAACGGCCGAAGGGTGAGTATCGAACCAGCAGGGAGGTGCTTGTATGAAGCCGCTGCTCATGGCGGAGCCGATCAGGATACACAAGAAAACGGCGCCGAACAGGATCGTGTACCATCCCATGGAGTGCAACGATGCAGATGAGAACGGCAATCCGACGGATGCAACGCTGGAGCGGTATCGCAGGTTTGCCGAGGGGATGCCTGGTGTAATCTTTGTGGAGGGGTGCAAGGTCACCAAGGAGAGCCACGGGAGGATTTGCGACCTGGGGGCTGAGCCGCACAATATCGAGGGGCTTCGAAGGATCGTCGAGACCATCCGTGAAGAGAACCAGGACACCCTCATTCTCTTTCAGATATCCCACGATGGCCGCAGGTCCGGTTCATTTTCACGGGTTGTATCGGTGTACCCGACCGGAGACTCCTCGATTCACGTGCTCACGACCGAGGAGCTTGTGCGGATCGAGGATATGTTTGCGGAATCAGCCTGGGTTGTCGAGCAGGCCGGCGGAGACGGGATCGACATAAAAACCTGCAACGGATATCTGGGTTCGGAGATTTTACGGCCCGCAAACAACCGTACCGATGGTTACGGGGGGAGCTTCGATAACAGGACACGGTTCTTTCGAGAAACAGTAGGGAAGATACGAAGTCGTGTGAGCTCCGATTTCATTCTCGGCGCCCGGATATCGAGGGAGGTGATCCCCGGAGGAGTGGGAAGCTCAGGTGCCCACAGCTGTGAGGAGGACCTCTCTGAGTTCGTCGATTTCGCCCGTCTGATGGAACGGGAGGGTATGCACTACGTGAGTGTGCACGTGAGCAATGCAGCGTACTTTGCCGAGAAGTGGGTGCAGATGCCGACGGACAAGAATCCGGAAGATGTGTTCGTTCACTTCCGGCTGACCCGGCTGATCAAGGAGGCGGTAGGTCTGCCCGTCATGGGAGCCGGCTACTCCTATCTGAAAAACGGAAAAAACAAGCTTTCCGGAGACGGCCCGGAGCAGAAGAGCTTCATCTACTGGGCCGAGAAGAACCTGGAGGAACACAACACCGACATGGTCGGGGTGGGGCGCCAGTCCTTTGCCGATCCACACTTCGCCCGAAAGGTGTTCGAGGGTAAGCTGGATGAGATCAGGTATTGCCGAACCTGCCAGGGCTGCTTCAGGCTGGTTACCTATCAGGAGCGGTCCGGGTGTGTCGTCTACGACGCGCGGTACAGAGCAGCCTATCGAAAGCTTCAGGAGAAGATCGGACTTGAGAAAATATGACCACGATGGGTAGCACAGCCGCCTTGAAGTTTTTACAAAGATGTGGATTGAGTAAGCGAAACAGCCCGAGGAGGCTGGAACATGAAGTTCGGGGTCAATACCTTTTTATTCACCTCTCCTTTTACCAATGAAAGCCTGAAGTTACTCGGGCTGATCAGGGAAATGGGATTCGATGGAGTGGAGATCCCTATCGAGAATGTCGGTGATTTCGACTGCAGGGAAACCTCGAAGGCGCTCAAGGACAACGGGCTTGCATGCTGTTCGCTCTGCGGATTTTTCACAAAGGACAGAGACCTGCGGGGCAATCGAGCGGAACAGGAAACGGCAAAGCTGTATATCAGGGAGTGCATCGATGCCTGTTCCGCTCTCGAGTGTGATCTGCTGGTCGGACCATTCTACTCGGCCATCGGGCGTGCACGCAAAGAAACCGAAGCGGCACGGAAGGAACAATGGGAGACCGTGGTCCATAGCCTGAGAGAGCTGTGCGCTTATGGAGAGCAATGCGGTGTGTACCTCGCCCTCGAGCCCATGAACCGGTGCGCAACGGATTTCATGAACACCTGTGCCCAGGCAAAGAGGATGATTGAGGATGTGGGAAGCCAGTGGCTGAAGATTCACCTGGACACCTATCACATGAATATCGAGGAAAAGAGCGCACCCATGGCGATACTCGATGCCGGGCAAGATCTCTACGATTTTCATGTCTCCGAAAACGACCGGGGTGCGCCGGGTACCGGGAGCATCGACTGGAAGGGGATCAGGGACGCACTTGTCAGGATCGGGTATAGTCGCTACGTGGTGATCGAGGCATTCACGCCCGAGATACCAGTGGGGGGATTGGCCGCTTCCATCTGGCGGGCAACGGAAAAGAGCAACGTTGATCTGGCGCGCAAGGGCCTCTCCTACCTCAAGGCCCTTTTTTCTACATAATGTTGCTTTGCTAAAAAACTGAGTGTCTGGCTTTTCGAATTTCAAGTAATTGTTTCACAAACGATATTCGTATATATACAAATATGTGTTGGCACCAGGAACTAATTAGTCACTGGTGAATAATTCCTCATTGGAGCATGTGTCTTATACACCAGCTCAATTAGTTCTTAACTATTTATATTTTCCAAGTAAATATTCACGTAACATGTTATTTTGTAAAAATTGCGAATTATTCACCAAGAACTAATCATAACAGGAGATTTCAGAAATGCCGGGTGGTAGAATTGGAGTCGGTATCATTGGCACAGGCAGACGCGGGTATGAGCTGGGTACCTGTGTCATAGACCTCTACGACAGCACGGACCTAGAGATCAGGGCGCTCTGCAACCGCACGAGGGTTCGAATGGATGAAGCGAGGGCATCCTTTGTTTCGAAGTACAGAGAGCAGCACGGTGTTTCTCCATCCATCTCCCAGTATGAAAGATATGAGGACCTCATCACCGACCCGGATGTGGACCTCATCCTTATCGTCACACCGACCTATGCGCATGAAGCACCGGCTGTGACGGCGCTCCGGTCAGGCAAAAAGGTGTTTCTCGACAAACCCATAGCCCAGAACCTGGAGAGTGCCTCGAACATACGAAGGGCGGAACTGGAGAGCAGCAACCCCCTGGTCATGGGTTTTACGCGCCGTTATGAGGAGAAGTGGCTGACCACCCACGAGCTCGTGCAGGAGGGCGTGATCGGCCCTGTGAAGATGATGCTTCACAGGGCCATTGTCCCCTACCACAATATCATGCAGTCATACATGCGACGGCTGGAGTGGTCAGGCGGTGCGCTTGCGGAGAAGGTATCGCATCTGTTCGACGTCCTCAACTGGTTTGCGGAGGAGCCTCCGGAGCGGGTTTCAGCCTTCGGGGGAAGGATCGTCTTCATCCCCCAGGACAATGCACCAAGGCGATGCCGGGAATGTGATCGCGAGTGCCCCTACCGTGTTGGAGAAAAGCAGGTGATGGTGAGGCAAGACACCATGGTTGATTTCGAGGATTCAAGAACCGGGGAGACCGAGCTCATCAAGATGCATGACATCTGTGTCTGGCTGCCGGGGGCGGACATCAACGATCACGGTGTTGTCAATATTG
>SMTZ1_10002443_pt1 | contig 18753 bp, 14 predicted proteins | sample DeeMarSWOR136_30_FD_25667 | JGI IMG/M metagenome (IMG submission 25667)
ATTCGGAATTTTCCGGCGGCATCGGTTATATCCATGCCAAGATCATCATCCTGAATCCAATCTACATCAAAAGCACGAACACGCACACCTTGCACGGGCGTGTTAGTTTGGCAGATTGTAATTTTTCCGCAAATGACCCAAGCACCAAAACGGGCGCGAATACCGCACCAGTATCGACGAGAAAGTGTATAGTCCCATGCGGCGACAAGGCCATTTTCGGCATCACGCCATTTTGGCTGTAGCGTCGTTATAGTGAATTGAACCGGGGGATACTTGAGCTTGGTAGGTTTTCGTTTGGGAACTGTTTCACAATAGACATCCACTTCGAATGCTTCTCCATTATAATCATCTCGATCTCCCAGTTCAAACAGGAAATTGCCCTGTGCGTCGGTGTCTGCTTCGGCAAGCAAGAACTTTTCCTTATTCTTCACATCTTTATTAGTCAAGATGGAAAAGGTTTCTTTTGCATTAACAGAAGCCATGGCTATTACGTTTTGTTCTTTACGTGTTTTGTACAGCCGCACTTTTACGTTAGAAAGCGGCTCCATACATTCGGAACAAATCAGTCCCTGAAGTCTCCCTTTAAATGTGTAGTTCATATGATTTTCTCCTTTCTATTTTTTAAGTTATTTATCTGAAACTGGTTGACATCTAACCTTCTCCTATTAATCTCAGAACTAAATCAGGCCCTTTCTTTATCGCTAAGCGACATTTCCCATTTAAACGGTTACAAAACGTAAAACTGGCTTGAATGGTCTCCATAGGCTCTATACTATCGAATTCAATATTTGCCACCTACTACTTGGAAGATCCGGGCTGAGTGTGTCTGTTGTTTGCACTTCGTTGCCGTTCGCGATCCAGCAATGCCGGTTGCCTTCAAACAGTTTTGCTGCGCTGAAATTGGCCGCCTTACATCCTGTCCGGCACTGAGCGAGCCATTTACACTTGGCGCAACCGCCCTTGAAATCGCGTATCCGAAGACTGCGGAAGTAATTCAGGAATCGGCTATTATGCCATATCCAGGAGAACGAATGATCGTGAACGTTTTCTGTTTTGACCCCATAAAAGTAATGGCACGGAAGGACACAACCTTCCGGCGTTACGGTTGTATAATGAATCGCGCCGCCACACGCACTCGGATCAGCAGGATCTATGCGTTGATTAAACGGCTCTTCCAGCGTTTCCTCAAATTCCATCGGCAGAATATCAAAAGCCGCCTTCTTACGAATCCCTCGCAGATACACCGTCAATTCCTTCATCTCTGACGGTTCGAGCTCCAGATTTTTGTTCTTTTTACCGCGTCCTAAAGGAATAAAAGGAATAAGCCTGAAAGCCTGAATGCCGTACTGTTCAACCAGTTTTAGTATGTTGGGAATATCCTGAACATTGCTCTTTGTCACCACGGTCGCGAGTGTGAAATTCATCCCGGCTGCGCGGAGCGCTTCAATACCTCGAACTACATCATAAAAAGCACGATTATTCCCGCGGAACCTGCCGTATACTTCCGGGCTTGAGCCGTCAAGGCTTATCTGGACATCCATCGCAAGACTCTTCAGTTCGCTGACGACGGACGGTGTTACCAGGGTTCCGTTCGTGGCTATCTGCAGGTTGATATTTTGAGACTTCGCATAACGCGCTATCTCGAACATATCCGGGCGCAAAAGGGGCTCTCCTCCACTGAATGTGATATTCTGAACCCCAAGTCGCGCCCATTCGTCGACAAGCATTAAAGCCTCGTCGGTTGTCAGCTCCTGCTGGAGCTTTTTGTCTGCCGAAACCACACAGTGTTTGCATCGAAGATTGCATTCGGCTGTAATCTCCCAAAAGATAAGGGAGGGCGGTGGCGTTCTAAACCATCGCATCCGCTCCTCCCTTATCCAGATAAGTCCTTTCCCGTCCATTTCATCAACGAATGACCTCAATCGTGATTCTATTACTGAAAAGGGCCCTGAGAACTCTGTGGATAATACACGCGCAATTTCGTTAATTGTACGATACCCGTCACATAGCTCCAGTAACCTGGCGGCAGAATGATTAATACTCTCTGCTCGCTCGGTATCAGCAACTACAACTGAGCATGAACCGTTTCCATCCGCTCTGACCATGAATGGGAAAAAAGGGACTTTCACGCGATACCTCCACGAATTCTCTAACCTTTGTAAGTCGGGTCAAATGTTTCCGTCGGCTGGTTAATTCCACCTGCGGCTGGCTCATTACCGTACTGTCCACTATAATAGGGATAGTCACCATAAGCTGCACTGTAAGAATACGGGTCGTACCCGTAGCCTGCCGCAGCCGAATAGTAATCAGCCGTCCCATATGGGTCGTAGTATCCGCCAGCACTGTACGGATCCCATCCGTAGTACCCTGATGCATAAGGGTAATAGTATTGACCGTATTCCGCTTCAACGCCCCCATAGTATCCTCGTGGTTGCCAGCGCGGTATCTCACGCTTGTATGGGCCGGCTGGACACCCTTGGTCGGGCGCTGGCGGGCATTGAATCTGCTCTGGTGCCGGTGGACAATAGATCTGCTCCGGTGCTGGCGGACAATAGATCTGCTCCGGTGCCGGCGGGCACTTGATGTATGGCGCCGGCGGGCAGAATAACGGCGCCGGAGGGCACTTGATATAAGGCGCTGGCGGGCACTTGAAATAAGGCGCCGGCGGACACTTGAAAATCGGCGCCGGAGGGCACTTGATATAAGGTCCTTTCAGGCAATTAAGCGCGACTTTCGCCCGTATGATACCCGCCCCCGCATATTGATCCCAGCCTGTAGGGCCAATATCTTTTGCTGTGTCTTTCAGGCATTTCTTGATCTGATCCTGTGTTGCGTTAGGTTTGGCTTCCTTCAACAGCGCTACGACCCCCGCAACCACAGGACACGCAGCGGACGTTCCTGAGTCCGAATTGAAGAAACCGGTAAAGTGGCTTATCCCGCAGAAGTCCGGCTTGTTGGGATCCAGCGAAGCAGGCCCCATACTGCTATAGCCAATGTATTGCTCGTTTTTATTTACCGCAGCTACAGTCATCACTCGCGGATGTCCGTTCGCACCCCATATGCTCTTGCCCGGGCCTGAGTCGCTGCCGCATCTACCATCCGGACATACATCCCCGCAATTGCCTGCGGCAAATAAAACGAGGATACCTTCGTCAAGTGCATCCTCAACCTTTCGCGTAAACGGATGGTTCGCGTCGTTAGCGTAGGTGCTATCCCAGCTCTCTTGGAAAATTCCCCAGCTGTTGGACAGGATGTGCGGAGTTCCGCTTAGAACATGTTGGTCAATGGCCCACTGAAATGCGGCTATGGCATTGGATATAGTTCCTGATATGGTCCCGGACGAGATTCGCAAATCGTATAAGTTTGCATCGGGAGCCATTCCTAAGGCATCCGTACCTGTCATGTTCCCGTGCCAGCCCCAGTCGACACCGGTTGTTCCCCAGTCCGCCGCCGGCCAGCCGTTTGTCACCCGCGGTATCAGTTGCCCGGTCCAGCCAGGGGCGCTTGTATCGGCCGTACTTATGGGTCTGCCCTGAGCTGTTATACCGCCATCTACGATCCCAATTACCATTCCCGTGCCGTTGTATCCTTCACTCCAGATCTGGTCCACTCCGAGGTAGTTTACCACGTCGGCAATTGTTCCCTTCGGTGTCCCAGGGCTGCAATCACACGGCGGAATCGGGCACGTACCTGTAGGAGACATAGGGCTTACCAGAGCTTTACCTGGCGAAGAAAATGGTGCAATTTTTGTGTCAATCCAAACCTTTACAACATTCGGGTCCTTCTCCAGCTCAGAAATCTTATCCTCTTCAATTTCTCCCCTCACGAGATACGTCTGCGCTTCTCTACCTGACATTGACCCGCTCCTTGCCCTTGGGCCTCCCATTTTGACCGGCGCATATCCTTGATCCAACTTGAAACCACCTGCCTTCATTTCACCGGCCGTTCTCATTGCGAACATACCGGTCGCACCGGGCTGAACCCTCATCTCCACTAAAACCCCGATTGGTTTTTTTTTCGATTTCTTCTTTTTTTTGGACATTTTAGTCCTCCTTTCTAAATAAAATTCTTTCCATAGATAACGTGTGTCTATATCACTAAGCCTGTCAATTTTTCCAAATTGGCGAATCTAAGATGGAGGATTAATGAAGTGCTGCATACCTCGGAAGTCTTATCGCCTTTTGAACCAGCTCGTAGGAGCATCCCTTTTGCTTTTTACATAACCTCCTTATATTCAAGAGCTTAAAGTCGATATATTTTATACCATAGCTGGATAAAACCCTGTTTTGTCTTAAAATAAAACAAACTTTGCTTTAAAGTCAAATTATTTTTTCGAAAAATTTAACTTTTTCCTGCCCCTCAACATACTATTGGCCATCCACAAAATAGGAATAGCCTGCCATTTTTATAGGTTTTTCCTCTGCCCATTTCTACCATGGCTCTCTGTAGAAAAAAATTGACAAAGCAAACAAAGAAGAAACTTTTTTGCGATGAGGGTATGGCCGGGAAAATTAGCCACACTATGCAGTGGGGAAACAGTTGCTCATGCCATCCACAAAGCACTATCAGAATCCAGTCTGTTTGACTCTCAATTGACCAGCTTATCAAAGCTATTGTGGGCTATGTCGGATGTCGCTTTCCACCCGACAGCTACCGAGGTGGAACTGATTACTTCGAATTCGCCAGTTCCAGCTCGTCCGGCTCCCATCGCAGTGGGCGCTTTAGCAACGTGGAATCTGGAATCCGTGAACAAGGCTGCAAACCCTCAGGGATTTCATGCAGACCAACTTCTGGATGCTGGAGCGAGTTGTACCTACGACATCATTCTTAGGGTATGGGACCTCATGCGCTTGTCAAGTGCCAATAGTACCACGTGGACATTTAGAACCTATTACAAAATAGACATTTACGCCCTTTGGCTCCTCGCTCGCCATTTTAGTGTGCCCGTGAGTATAATTACTCAGGACGTTGAGTAATTTGTAAACAGAAGTTATTATGGACAATTACAAAAGACCTGTTTTTGAAACAATATTTAAACACCTGCAGCGCCTATTGATACACCATTCACAAAAAAAGCCTTTTGCTCCTGCTAAGAACACCGGGTTTATGCAGGATTTTGGGCAAAATGCAGTGTTTTGCCGTGCTGCTCTGCAACATTTTTCTCCTCAATAACGAGATGGACAGCGCGAGGAAGGGATTATAAAAAATGACAGAAACAATCGTCGCCAGATGATAATTAGAGTTGACATCAGTTAGTTTAGACTGCAAAATTCTAATATGGTAATCAACAACCATTGCACGCCAAACGCCAATACAGTTGGGGTCTTCAGGGAAGGTTTTTTATGAAAGGCTACGGGTACCAAGCTATGATGCCATGGATGCCATCGCTGTTCCAATTGTTTCATCTGCTCAAGACTTGCGTAAAAAAGTCTATAACAATTGCGGGTATCTTACGAAAAAACTAACAAGCTATTACAGATCTATTTAGATTGGTTATTTGAAACTCCCAAACAGTATCGGGAATGCAAATAGTGTGACGGATGTGTGGTATAATCATTGTACAGTGGCACTAATAAGGATATTGACGTTCGAAGGAGCCGAAGATCATGACAAGCCAAAACATAGTTAGAAAATCTATGCTCCACGAGGAGTGTGAGTCTGTAACACAGTCGCTCAAGAGAAAGTTCGGATTAAGTCGCATCTTGGGGCGGAGCAAAGCTGTTCAGGAACTCTGCCAGAAGATCAATAAGATATCATTATGTAAAGTTAATGTCCTGATTTCTGGTGAGAGCGGAACAGGAAAAGAACTGGCAGCCAGAGCCATTCATTACTTGAGCCACAGGGCTGGAAAGCCTTTTATTCCGATAAACTGCGGGGCCATTCCAGAAAGCCTCTTTGAAAACGAGTTGTTCGGCCATCTTAAAGGAGCTTTTACAGATGCCGGTCTCACACAAATTGGCCTTGTGAAACAAGCGGAGGGCGGAACTCTCTTCCTGGACGAAATTGCAGCTATTAGCCTTTATAATCAGGTAAAGCTGCTGAGGTTTATACAGGACAAAGAGTATAAACCCCTTGGAGAGGCCAAACCTCACAAGGCGGACGTAAGGATAATAGCAGCCACAAATGGGAACCTTCAACGCCTCGTTAAGGAGGGCGGATTTAGAGAAGACCTATTCTATAGAATGAATGTTGTTTCAATCTATATACCACCGTTAAGGAGGAGGAGGGAAGATATCCCTATCCTAGTTGAGTACTTTATGAGTAAATACTGCAAAGAATATGGTAAGCCAATCAAAGTTTTGTCGAAAGATACTATGATGAAATTTATGTCCTATTCATGGCCAGGAAACATCAGAGAACTCGAGAATAAGATCCAACAAATGGTCGTGATGTCCAACACTCCCATGATAAACATTGAGGCTATCGAACCGACCTTGAGCGAGCCGATCTTCAAAGAAAACAAGCTTGAAGACTTCAATGCGGCCAAAAAGAAAATTATTAGTTCATTTGAAAGAACTTACCTCATACAACTGCTCACAGAGCACAGTGGTCACGTAGTCAGCGCTGCAAAAAGAGCAGGCAAAAGTCGCACAGGCCTTTGGAACCTCCTAAAGAAATACAACATTTCTCCAAAAAAGTTTCATTACTGGCACAATTCCAAAACGGGCATTTTGGAATAAAGACCCATTGCTATAGGTTGCGTCACAAAAAAGTGACGCGAGAGTAACCAATGATTGACTCTTTAGATGGCCTCTTTAGTAGATATTTCCTGCGAGGGTCATAATATTATGACATGTCTTCTCCGGCAACCTTTTTGCAATGCAGATAATGCCCGTTAAAATCAATATTTTAGAGCTTCGAGGAAGTTGGCATATTTTTTGCAGTATAGGTGGTCCGAGACTAGGCTGTTCCATGATCATGAATGAGAAACAAGAGAAGATTTCCGGGATGATTCTAAATTATCTCCAGAGGAATCCTGACGCGGGAGACACACTGGAAGGTATCGTGAAGTGGTGGATGGGTTTTGAAAATATAGAATCATCGATAGAAGATGTGGCAGATGTCTTGGAGACTCTAATACAAAAAGGAGAAATCCGTATGTACAACATCGTAGATGGTACGACTTTCTATAAGGTTAATAAGCAGATGTAGTAATTGTAGTTTACCTGTAATCAAGAATAGGTTAGTCAAACTTCTTCTAGAAAGGAGGTCTCACTATGCCAGTAATACCAACTTATCCAGGGGTATACATCGAGGAGGTCCCCAGTGGGGTACGCACCATAACTGGAGTAGCAACCTCAATCGCCGCCTTCATCGGTCGTGCCGCCTGGGGACCGGTGAATGATCCGGTAACGATTAATAATTTCGGAGACTATGAGCGACGTTTTGGCGGACTTTGGGAAAACAGTAGGATGAGTTTTGCAGTACGTGATTTTTTCCTGAACGGTGGCAGTCAGGCCATTATCGTCCGTCTTCAGAATGGTGCGGAAGCGTCCACCATGACCCTTCCTGCAGAGTTAATCAGTCCGCCCAGTTCGTCCCTTGTCCTTGAAGCGGCGACTGTAGGGAAATGGGGAGCCAATTTAAGTGCTCATGTAGACCATGACACAAAAAATAGTGCGGATACTGAGCTATTCAATCTTACAATCTACCTGAAGAATCCCGGAAATGGTCAATCCATTAAGACTGAAAAATTTCTTAATGTCTCGGTTGATTCAACTGATTCCCGGTATATCCCCCTAGTCCTGATAGATAGCTCGGATCTGGTGCGTGTCCAAAAAGACGGCTCAGGAGATTATAAGGTGCCCACTGTTAGACCGGCAACGACCTTTAAGGTAGCCAGTCCGCCCACTGATGAAGAGGACCCCATTAATGCGGTGGGAGGTTCGGATGGCAGCCACATCGGTGACGCTCAATTTTACGGTGCCGGCATGGAGAATGATAAGGAAGGCCTTTACGCTCTTGAAAAGGCTGATCTTTTCAATTTGTTGTGCATACCGCCTTATATATCCTCAACGGGTTCGACTCCTGGCCAGAATGAACAACCAACTGATGTGACCACAGATTTGATCGCTAAGGCAGTAGAGTACTGTAAAAAGAGGCGGGCCATGCTGCTGGTGGATTCACATAGCAAATGGACGGACAAGGACAAGGCAAAAAGTCTTACCGCCAACGGTCTACCTTACCCCGGCACTAACAGCAACCATGCCGCCCTCTTTTTCCCCCGCCTCAAACAGCGTAATATGCTGCGGGATAACCAGATGGAAGAATTTGTACCTTGCGGCGCAGTCGCCGGTGTTTTTGCACGTACGGACGCGCAGCGCGGCGTGTGGAAAGCCCCCGCCGGACAGGAAGCCACACTGAACGGCGTACCGAGGTTCAGTGTGCCCCTGACCGATGATGAAAACGGCGAATTGAACAAGTTAGGGATCAATTGTCTGCGGGCTTTTCCCGTATACGGACGTCTTGTCTGGGGTACTCGCACTTTAGACGGGGCCGACCGTAGGGCTTCAGAGTGGAAGTACATATCCGTACGCCGTACGGCCCTGTTCATTGAAGAAAGCCTGTTTCGTGGCACTCAGTGGGTTGTTTTCGAGCCCAATGATGAGCCGTTATGGGCACAGATTCGGCTCAATGTGACGGCTTTCATGCATAATCTCTTTCGCCAGGGTGCCTTCCAGGGTACGACGCCAAGGGAAGCTTACCTCGTCAAGTGCGATAAAGAGACTACCACGCAAAACGATATTAATCAGGGTATTGTCAATATTCTGGTGGGCTTCGCTCCCCTTAAACCTGCTGAATTCGTATTCATTAAGATTCAGCAGCTGGCAGGGCAACTCGAGCCCTAAAGGAGGCAATTATGGCACAGTTCAGTGTAAATGCACAGCGTTTTGATCCTTACAAGAATTTTAAGTTTCGCGTCAAATGGGACGGTCGTTACGTGGCCGGCATTAGTAAAGTAGGTGCCCTCAAGCGTACTACTGAATTAGTGGAACACCGTGAAGGTGGAGATCCCAGTGCTGTACGCAAGTCCCCCGGACAAAGCAAATATGAAGCAATCACGTTGGAGCGTGGCGTTACTCACGATACCGAGTTTGAAAAGTGGGCCAATAAGGTCTGGAATTACGGGTCAGGACTTGGCTCAGAAGTTTCACTCAAAGACTTTCGCAAAGATATAATTATCGAGGTCTACAATGAAGCCGGTCAGTTAGCCCTTGCCTATAAAGTCTATCGTTGCTGGGTATCTGAATTCCAGGCCATACCGGAGCTTGACGCCAGTGCCAATGCCGTCGCGATCCAGACACTGAAGCTGGAAAACGAAGGATGGGAGCGTGACTATGAAGTGACTGAGCCAACCGAGCCCACCTTCACCGAACCTGAAGGATAATGATTTATGAAACCGCCTGCTGCGACTGAGTTGTTGACAGTATGGGAGCAGAGTATAGAACAACCATTACTGCAAAAAACGCTTAATCTGCTGAATTTAGCATGTCCGGAGATTGATTCCGAGTCCATAGCAAAGTTAAGTATCGGAGAGCGCGATGCCAGATTGTTGTTACTGCGTGAAAGGATGTTTGGATCTCGGCTTATGAATGTGGCGGACTGTCCCCAATGCTCTGATCGCGTTGAATGGGAGAGCGATATTGAGGACATTCGCTTGCAATCATCGCAACAGCCCGGCTTGTCAAGGGAATTCACATTTGAAGCAGATGAATTCAGCATTCGTTTTCGTTTGCCGAATAGCATCGATATCTCTGCGGTAATTGCAGACGAACCGGGGCGACCATATCCTGTAAAACTGCTGGCTCGTTGTATTCTTGAAGCTCATTGCAAGGATGAAGCTTGCGACCTTGATGGTCTGCCTGAGAGGGTGCTAAAGGCCCTAAAACGTCGAATGGAAGAAGAAGATCCTCAAGCCGATATCCATATAGCATTATGCTGTCCTTACTGTAACTATCGGTGGGAAATACAATTTGACATCGTAAGCTATTTTTGGACAGAGATCAATAATTGGGCGGAACGTATGCTGCTGGCCGTAAACAAACTCGCCAGGGCGTATGGTTGGTCAGAGCATGACATTTTGAACATGAGTCCTGTACGCCGACAATTGTATCTGGGATTTGTGAATTCATGAGTGACTTTCTTCTCAACGTACTTAACCGTCACATGGGTATAGGTGAACGGGTACGACCACGGATTCGCTCAAGGTTTGAACCTGATGTTCCTGTGAATCCTTTACCTCAGTGTGCCTTAGACATAGCTGAAATGGAGACTGAGAACCGTGGTGATAAACAGGAAAGTTTTCATTACACCAAGCCTGCAACAATCTCGCCTGCCGACGAACCAGCAACAAATACTATAGTTGACTCCAACTCTAAAAAGCACCAGGTTCATGGTCAACACGCGCCGATTACCAGGTTAACAGAGACTATTGAGCAGGAAACTGTGCAACAGACACAGTATAACTCGCATCCTGAGTTTGCCGGCCGAACAGTTTATGTGGTACCTCCAGATATAAATAAAGACACGGGCAAGAGAAGAGCCATCACGAGTGACCATACAAAACCTGGTAGTTTGCGGCGGAAATCAATCCAGCAGCAAAAGAATATTTCTGAGGATGTGAGTGCTGTCAGCAGATACGATATGGAAAAAAGCCTGGACAACCAGGCACAAAAAACTCTGAGGCGATTAGTGTCAACGGGTAAACACAGTCATTCGGTCAAGACGGATAATCCGATACATAAAACCACGATTCCAAGTCATCAAAGCTCCCATAATCCACAGTCCGGTCAACATCGACCGATAACATCAGAACTCTCATCAGGTCTCTCTGAGAACCTTACGAAACTGGAACAGGGAATAATGAAATTGCAGCCTGGCACGATTTCCGTTCAAAATGCCAACCTTAGACCTCGGGGTCTGCTGCAAACACCTACTTGGTTATCTGAGCGGCAAAGTGAATTACGGAAAGGTAATGGATTGTTTCTGAAAGATTCAAGAGTTGAAACCGAGCCGGTCACCAATGTTACTATTGGTCGTATAGAAGTGCGGGCAGCTCCCCGGGAAATAGAACAGTCCAGGCGGAGGAAAAAACCGTCAGGCGTGATGAGTTTGGACAAGTACCTGAGCCAACGAACACAAGGAGGTAACCGATGAGCAATGAATTTGCCATTGCCGCTGTTACCCTTACTCTGCGTAACCTGCTTGACAAAGTCAAGCTGATTAAAGATAGTGAGGAATTCAGCAAGCTTCCCGTAGATGCCAGGCCGACGGCTGAAATCCTGGTCACAAACCTTCCGCTGGACAAGGCTTATGAATCTGATGAAGCTAAGAACCACGTCAATCTATTCCTCTATCATGTAGAACACAGTGCGGCCTGGCGTAGTATGGATATACCCAACAGAGTGAAACCAGGGGAGACCGGCCATCCTCCATTGGCAATTAACCTGTATTACATAATTACTACTCACGGACAGAATGGCAATGAACTTATAAGCCACCTTCTGTTAGGTAAGGCCATGAGCCTTTTACACGATCATGCAGTGTTTGGCAGAACTGAATTTGAAAACGTTTTTGCGGTGAGCGAACTGCATGAACAAATCGAAAGGCTGCGTATTACACCCCAGCCGATATCGGTAGAGGATGTATCGAAACTGTGGACCGGCTTTCAAACGCAATATCGATTATCTGCAGCCTACGAAGTGTCGGTAGTGCTTATCGAAAGCAAGCAGGCAGTGAGAACGCCTTTGCCCGTATTGATCCGTGGAGAAGGCGATGAGGGTATCGCCGTTCAAGGTGATTTGATTCCGCCCTTTCCGGCCCTCGAAGCAGTGAGCCTGCCAAATAATCAACCCGGTGTCCGCCTTGGTGAGATTCTTACTATTAGCGGTCATCACATAGGGGGGGATAGTGTAGTGGTGCGTTTTATGAATCGGCGGCTGTCGGAACCGATTGAAGTTGTGCCGGTAACCTTTGGAACGGAAACAGAAATTAGGGTTGAATTACCAGATGATCCTGCAAACTGGCTTGCGGGTTTTTATACCATAGCAGCTGTTATCAGCAAGGCTGGACAACAGGATCGAACCACTAACGAAGTGCCCGTAACAGTAGTGCCGCGTATCCTTACCACTACGATTTCGACGCTGTCACCACCCCCTGTTGGCGGATACGTAGCGACGGTAACCTGCAGCCCTCAAGTGATACCAGGACAGAACGCCTCTCTGCTACTAAACGACCGTGAATTCCGGGCAGAAAATCGTACGGCCAAAACAGACACATTAACCTTTCGTCTGCCCGACGTTCCCGATGGTGAATATTTTGTACGCTTGCGAATCGACGGTGTGGATAGCCTTTTAATAGACCGCTCGGTCACTCCGCCCGTCTTTGATGTGAACCAGAAGGTGACAATTCCATGAATGATGATTTGAATCATTGGCAGGAGAGAAACAAACAGTACCTCAGTGCAGCGCTGAATTGGTTGCGTTTGCGTCTAATTCGCATGGCTCAATCCGCTGCCAAACAAAATGTGCCTATTAGAAAGAATAAAGTAACTGAAGCTGAGATTACTGAAGCGGCTGCAGTCGTAATGATGGCCGAGAAAGAAGAGCCACCCCCGGCACTTGTAATTTTGAGCCAGCGGTTTGGGCTCTCACGCTTCGAGCAAGAGGTTTTGCTTCTATGTGCAGCTATGGAATTCGATACACACATCTCCGCGCTCTGCGCCCAGGCACAAAATGAGCCTAACAGGTGCTACCCCACTTTTGCCCTGACCATGGCTCTCTTTGATGAACCGGCCTGGGACGTACTCTCGCCTGAGAGACCGCTGCGCTACTGGCGGCTCATAGAAATCAGTCACCCGGTTGCTCAATCACTTATTACGACTCCCTTACGTGCTGATGAACGTATTGTCAATTATCTTAAGGGATTAAACTATCTGGACGACCGACTGGCCCCATTACTGGTACCTTTTGATGTGCCTGTCGGCGAGACGAACCTGTCGCCGTCACAGCGAAAGATTGCAAACTCGGTAGCGCAGCAATTGCAATCATCAATGAACGGCAGAGTGCCTGTTACCCAACTGGCTGGTCTGGATACTCTCAGCAAGCAATTAGTGGCCCAGCAAGTAGCTGCAATGCTGGGTTTTCATCTCTACAGACTCCCGGTAGAATTGCTGCCCAATCAAGCTGCCGAACTGGAAGCCCATGCCAGGCTGTGGCAGAGGGAAAACATCCTTCTGCCGATAGCAGTTTACCTGGATGCGCATGAGCCTGAGGCTGTGATTAAACCCGAGGGAGGAAACCAATATACTACACTACCGCTGTACCGCTTTCTGTCTCGTACCCAGGGGATTTTCTTCCTCAGCAGCCGTGAAATCCGCTCTGACCTTGGGCCGGTCACTATTGCCGTGAAGGTTAAGAAACCAGCTCCGGCTGAGCAGCAGGCGGCATGGGCCGATACCCTTAAGGATGCTGCTTTTGATAGTCCCCCCTTGCTGGCTGGCCAATTTAACCTGAATGTGTCAACCATCCGTCAGATTGTAAAGCGAGTTTCTGCTGAACCGGGAAATAACGGTCATATTCTTCAGGAGCGGTTATGGGATGCTTGCCTGGTCAGCACCAGTCCAAAATTGGACGTGCTGGCGCAGCGTCTGGAGCCTAAAGCAACCTGGGATGATATCGTATTGACCGTGGAGGCAAAGGACCTGCTCCATCAGATTGCTGACCAGGTCAGGCAGCGCAGCAAGGTGTATGATACATGGGGCTTTAGGAAAAAGCTTAATCGGGGTCTTGGTATTAATGCTCTCTTCTCAGGTGACAGTGGCACCGGCAAGACTATGGCAGCCGAGGTGATAGCCAACGAACTACGTCTTAAATTATACCGAATTGACCTTTCCGGAGTCGTAAGCAAATACATTGGCGAGACTGAGAAAAACTTGCGTCATCTTTTTGACGCGGCCGAGGATGGCGGGGCCATTCTCTTTTTCGACGAAGCAGACGCACTCTTTGGCAAAAGAAGTGAGGTCAAGGATAGCCACGACCGTTATGCCAATATCGAGATTAGCTACCTGCTTCAGCGTATGGAATCCTATAACGGACTGGCCATCCTGGCCACGAATATGAAAAGTGCACTGGATGAAGCTTTTATGCGCCGTTTGCGTTTCATCGTTGACTTTCCTTTCCCATGCATTAAGGAGCGGAAGATTATTATGCAGAAAGTTTTTCCCTCGGAAGTACCAAAGGAAGAGCTGGATTATGACCGACTGGCCCGCCTCAACCTGACCGGCGGAAGTATCAATAATATTGCCATCAATGCTGCATTTATGGCTGCCCGGCAAGGCAGGCCGGTTACCATGCAGTTGATTCTGTCCGCTGCCAAGGCCGAGTTTCGCAAAATGGAACGGCCGGTTAAAGAGACTGATTTTCAATGGCAGGAACCGGAAAGGATGGTCTCATGACTATCAATGTCCATATTGAGCAGTTGGTCCTTGATGGCCTGTCCGTCCCATATCACCAGCAGCCGCTACTGCAGGAGGCTTTTGAAGTAGAGCTGGGGCACCTGCTCACAACTAATAGTCTGCCTAACGGTCTAAAGCAAGGCGGTGCGATATCTAACATATCCACCGGCGATATCAAGCTGAAGAATGGAAGTGATCCAACCCACCTGGGTCAACAGATTGCCCGGGCCGTATATGAAGGAGTCAACCGATGAGTTTTCATTTATTTACCCAAAGGCATAAACATACAAAAGCTGATCCGCTGGTTTCCAACAGCGCCATCCAGCGTAAAAATAATTCTAATCAACAAATATTGAATGGTAACAAGAATAATCAATCTACTCAGAAACAGCCAGATTTGCAATCTATGACAACGAATCAGGTTGACAATATAAATGTGCCATCCGTTGTCAAGGAAGTAATAAGTTCACAGGGTAAAGCTCTGGATACAAGCAAGCGTACTTTTATGGAATCTCACTTTGGTCATGACTTTAGCCAAGTACGTGTCCATACAGACGCAAAAGCAGCAGGATCATCTGAAGCTGTTGATGCGCGAGCTTACACGGTAGGAAACCATATTGTTTTTAACACATCCGAGTATAAACCGGGAACATTGATAGGAGACGCTCTCATCGGCCATGAATTAGCTCATGTTGTGCAGCAAACAGATAAGGCCTCTCATACGACAGCAGAATCAAGCTCCACACTGGATAACAAATCTCTTGAGAAAGCTGCTGATTCTTCTGCCTTAGGCGTTATTGCCTCCATATTAAGCGGAACGAGAACTATGGCTGGTCATATAGCACAGAATGTGGTGCCGGGTTTTAGATCTGGCCTGCGCCTGCAGCGGTGCGAGCGCAGTCAGTCTATACAAGCGCCTTCGTTTTTCGGTCCACACTCCAGGGAGACCTTAGAACAAATCAACCGTAGAATGGAAAGCGGTGGAGCATTACAGCAATGGATTGCCTTTGGCCAAGTTATTACATCGTTCGAGAATCCGATATCAGCACTACATACAGCTGAAGCAGCAGAAGCAATAGCGGCTGTTCCAGTGATTGTCAGGAGCAGAATAAGTCAAGATATTGAATTGTTGCTTGTCGAACATGGGAACGAGTTGTATAGAGATGAACGGCTCTTTTGGGAAACTATGCTCGGAAGATTATAGTGCAAACTTGAATTATGAAAGTTTTAATCGATAAAGTATTTAATAGATATCTGGACAAGCTGGCACGGCCAGAGATACGGCTGTTGAATCGAAACCTGTTTGCTTATCAGGTATGTGGGTATACGGGGCTGATATTGGCAATTCTGCTGACTATGATTCTAACGATCTATCAGGGTCTGTCCCTATGGGTGATGATAGGAATTATTGGAATATCGGTGTTGACGTTCTTAGGGCTGGCTATGGTTACTAAAATCATTACCGCTGAAGAACGGATTATTTATTATCACCACCAGATTGCAGTGATGGTTATGGCTGCTGTCTTTTTGAATATTTTAAGTCAGCGGGTATTGGTATATCTCGATATGATGATTCTTGGTGTTGGTGTTTTTCTTATCTTTGGTCGTATCGGCTGTTTAATGGTCGGCTGCTGCCATGGACGTCCTTCAAAGTGGGGTGTGTGCTATCGAAAGGAGCATGTGGATGCAGGTTTTACTCCTCACTATTTAGGCGTCCGCCTTTTCCCAATACAGGTTGTGGAATCGCTGTGGGTATTTGGGATTGTCCTTATAGGCATTTTGTTTGTTCTGGGCGGACGTGACCCGGGTTATGTCCTGGCGTGGTATGTCATAACATATGGGATTGGACGTTTCATTTTTGAGTTTGCAAGAGGAGACCCTGAGCGTCCTTATTATTGGAGTTTTTCTGAAGCCCAGTGGATATCTGTTATTCTGATGTGTGTTGTTGTGTGGGTGGAGTTTGCGGGTGTTCTTACTTTTGAACTATGGCATATCTTTGCAACTTACGGGATAGTGGTAACCATGGTTGCCGTTGTCTTAATCAGGCAATTTCCAGGGGCACTGAAATACCAATTGTTTCTCCCTAATCATGTTAAGGAAGTTGCTGAGACAATTCAGCGATTGTCCCATTGTGCCGTTGGAGGTACAGCATCATCTGAAATGAAGACCAATCCGCAAAAAATTCCGATAGCATGCACTTCGCAAGGTATTCGCATATCAGCGGAAAGAATAAAGAATGATAAAGGTAATATTCATCATTTTGCTATTTCCTCTCAAAAGAGACTGATGACTGACAGGACGGCGATGAAACTGGCGGATTTGATTCTTAAGCTGAAATATCCCGCCGGTTCCGGGCAAGTTATGAAAGGGAATCGAGGGGTGTTCCATTTGTTTATCCATCCACCGGGCAGAAATAACGGGCATTCTTTAGTGAAATCGGAAAGCCAATACTGCAAACAGGACAATCCGCCCAATTTACGCCAGGAATTTGTCAACGGTCTTTTGTATTCCCATGGCCGTTTGAATGTCAATACGCAACTGGCGTTTGAAACCCGGTCCGAACTTACCGCGTTGATAAATTTATTGAGTGAGAAGAAGATTATCGCGACAGAAGAGCTGGAGGAAAAGAAAGAGACGGCGGCCAAGGAACTGGGCCAGAAACTTCAGGAAGGGGGCGTAGGAGTAATTTTACAAGACCCTGCACCCAATAAATATTCCCTGAAAAATGGAGAGAAAGTTGATTGCGCAAACAGAATACACCTCTGTCGTGCTGCCTGTTGCCGGCTTTCATTTGCTTTGTCCGGACAGGATGTACAAGAAGGCATCGTGCGCTGGAACTTAGGGCAACCCTATATGATAGCGCACGACGAGGATGGCTACTGTGCTCATTTGGACCGTGCTAGCCTGACCTGTAAGATATATGAGCATCAGCCTGTTACGTGTCAGACTTACCATTGCCGCAATGACGGGCGTATCTGGCTGGATTTTGAGAAAATGATAATTAATCCGGATCTCAAGCGGGCTGACTGGCCGGGTTGTGTAAAGACGGAAAAAGCAGAGGATACAGTTCATGATAAGAAGGCTGTGTAGTTCGCAAATATCAGTTGTCGAAGGAGGCCAAAAGTGAGCAGTTACGCGGTAGCTCAGCCTCAAAATGTAAGTGCGCCGCAAGAGAAAACAGCAGAGACTATTTCTTTGCAGCGGCAGCGGTCTAACCAGACTGAGCCGGCTGTGTTACATGAGCGGATTTTTGATGAGGGCTGCAAAACTTTCGCCGAGCCCCGCTTCGGTTATGACTTCAGTCTGGTTCAGGCGCGTACGGATATGATGCGACAAGCGCAGCCTTTGCTTAGTACAAGAACAATGGTTCAGCGTTATCCCGTGAATGGGGATACAGAATCGATTCCATGTGCCATTTGCTCTGATGAAGAATCTACTTCAAGTTCGGCGTCTGCCGAATCGGCAGTGGAAACTGCCTCGCTTTCTCCAGAGGCTACACCGACGCCGGCGTCTGCCGAGCCGGAAGAAGAATCGGTTACCTCTGAAGAAACGGCTACGCCGGAGGAAACGGCTGCGCCGGCTCTCATTGTAGAAGACTCGGTTACAGAGTTGTCTGCCGGACAAATGCGAAAAAGCGAATTTATAATCCAGTTACGAGCCGCAGTGACAAGTACGGCGGAGTCTGCTATGGCGGGTACAGGCAGGACCACAGCCGATTGTCCTTATCTTGAGTATTGGTTCGGTTATTACAGCCTGAGGAGTGCTCAACATGGTGAAAGTGCTTTACGCAGATATGCGCCCGAGGCATCGCGTGCAACTTCGGCGAGGGAGTATATTTCTATTGTTACAGGACGAGTGCGCCGGAGTGTGGAGACATGGGTAAGAACAGGTGAAGTAACAGGCGTGCCGGAAGGAATACCTACTGAGTTGCCGGGAGCCGGCCTGCTCGAACGGATTGGAAGCGTATTTTTCAAAGCCCGTGAAGGCGGGGCGCGAAGGCCGAATGATCCGCGAGCTATCCAGTCGCAGTTGGGGAGAGGTCAACCGCTCAACAGTGGCGTGCGTTCACGTATGGAATCCGCCTTTGGCAGGGACTTTTCCCAAGTGCGCACGCATACCGATACTACTGCTGCGGGATTGTCCGACCGTTTGAATGCACGAGCTTTTACAGTGGGTAAGCATATTGCCTTTGGGTCAGGGGAGTATAAACCCGGGACTTTATTCGGCGATGCCCTGATTGCCCACGAGATGGCCCATGTTGTACAGCAAAGCAGTGCAAGCGATTCGTTAGCGCCTTT
>SMTZ1_10002444_pt1 | contig 18751 bp, 14 predicted proteins | sample DeeMarSWOR136_30_FD_25667 | JGI IMG/M metagenome (IMG submission 25667)
TTCGTTCTGATGCCTGCCACAGTGCCTGCTACGTACATACGGCTTGTCATGATGCGTGTCATTCGGCCTGCCATTCAGCGTGTCACTCAGCATGCCACTCGGCCTGTCATTCAGCCTGCCATTCGGCCTGTGTGAGTGGAGGAGCGCACTAATGGACAAATGCCTAAATCCGCCTGAGGCGGACAAAACACCTGAATTCCTAAATGATTCGACAAGCAGTGGTGTGCAGAAAGAGGATCGAGTGTATGACCTGCAATGGATTGATGGGTTTGTCAGGAAGATCAAATCATATGTTTACGTGCGTGAACTTGATCATTTATTGATTCTCGTTCCCAACCAGGCATACCAGCTGAACGAGTCGGGTATGAGGATTTTGAAATATCTCTTGAGCGGTCACGAGACTAATGAGCTCTTACGGCAGACCGGTGACGACGCAGCAAAACGCAGAGATCTCCACCATTTCTTTTGCGACCTGCGGGCCGTTGTCAGCGGTTGCTTGCGTGAACAGGAAGAACGCAAGGCAATTGATTATTTTGAATTCAAGGGCGAATTCAATGAATACCCTGTGCTCTCCGAGATTGCAGTGACGTATATGTGCAATCTGCATTGTGAATTCTGCTATGTGGGTGATCGCAAATATGGAGAGCTCAATACGAACGATATGAAGCGTGTTCTATCTAAAATCTACCATGAAGCTAAAATACCCTCGGTTAGCTTCACTGGTGGTGAACCGTTGTTGCGAAAAGACATAATGAAGCTTGTTTCCTATGCTTCGCATGCCGGCTTGTGGACAAATCTCATAACGAACGGTACGCTTTTGGACGATGATCGTGTCCAGGTTTTGAAAGAATCTGGTTTGTCGAGTGCCCAGGTTAGCATCGAGGGGTCAAATCCGCAAATACACGACCGGATCACTGGTGTCCAGGGATCCTTTAGAGGGGCGATCAGAGGTATTGAATTGCTCCAAGAAGCAGAAATTCCAGTACACACGAATACTACTGTTTCTAGAAATAATATCGGCGGTGTACGAGAAATCGTAAAGCTTGTCAAGAGCATGGGTCTAAGCAGGTTGTCCATGAACCTACTGATCCCATGCGGTGCGGCTCGAAACAAAAAGGAAATCTGGATTTCATATTCAGAGATTGGTGAGCGTATTTTGGATTTGAAACATCAAGCGGCTGAGATGGGAATCAAATTTTTGTGGTATTCACCGCTGCCCATGTGCAAGTTCAATCCAATTGCCTATGGTTTGGGTAATAAATCTTGTGCGGCAATCACCGGGTTATTGAGTGTCGATCCATTGGGCAATATCATACCCTGTTCTTCATGGCGTGAACCCGTAGGATCGCTACTCAAACACCGGTTCTGCGATATCTGGCAATCCGAGAGGATGAATTTCTATAAGGACGCGCAATATGCACCGGATGCATGTAGAATCTGCACGCAGTTTGATAAGTGTAAGGGAGCATGCCCGCTGTACTGGCAGGCATGTGGTAAGAAGGAGCTAAGTGAGCGACCCTAAGGTATATTTGGTTCTCGATAAGATCAACCCGCGACTGCGCAGTATAGGGTCCGCAATTCTTATTGTTGCTGGATTCTTGATTCAAACTAGCACGAGAAACATACTAGCCGGAATGCCTTTCATCCTGATGTGTCTGCTCTTGAATCTTATCAAAGGGGTTTCGATTAAAGCGGTGGCGCCGAACGAGCTGGGCTGGAAAGAGGTCACGCCGGATAGAATCGATCAAGTTTTGACTCACTGTCGGAAGATAAAGAAGTTTCGTAGTCAAAATCTTGGATGCTTTATTGGTTTTGTTATTGCCTTGATTGTCTTCGGTAGTTTTGCATTTTCGTTGCTTGAATCGTTGTCACTCCCGTTTTCGTTTTTAGCCGCAGTTATCGATGCCGCTGTTCTTTTTTCCGGATTGATATTGAGCGGACGGAAGAGCGCATGGATGCCCCATGCGCTTGATGTCAAGGCAGAAATCGTGCAGCGTATTATTCAATCACCGATAGTGAAGAACGATCCTGATCTCCTGGGTACGCCTTATCTGGAGATCGGTCACACCGAGGACGGAGACTATCCGAATGACACAAGGATCATGATCAAGTTCAAAGATGCGCCGGATGCCTTCATAGGTTTGCAGGGACAAATATCAATCAATACAGTAAAGTCAAGTGCATATCCGTATTTCTATACGGTACTGATTGCCCGTCCTGAATTCCGCCTTCTTGACAAATTCAAGTCACTAAAGATTTCCCTGGATAATATCACCTTAGAGACGAAGAAGACCGGAGAAGTTGATGTTGTTGTTATCCGACAAACAACGACAAAAACATCAGGGTATCATACAGCCCAGAAAATGCAGGACTACATTCTGCTGAACAGCATCAAGATGGCAAAGAAATTGGTTTAATTACCCGCTGCAGCAAATTTCATCATTTCGGCGAGAAACCATTTTACGAATTATGAAAGTGGGTTGGTTTATGTCAACTCGCGTTTTATTTCCGTGTAAAGATTGAATTTTGGTTCTGGATAGTACCAGGTGTAGAAGAGATTATTGTGATACAGGGGGTCGGTATTTTCATTAAAACCGGTCTTCTCGTATTCCTCGGTATGGGGGATTGGTGAGAATTCACAGAGATGGGGGCGTATTGACAGTTCTCGACAGAGCTTGATCGAAGAGATAATCTCTTCGTGCCCTTGCCCGGGTATCCCGTACAATATATAGGCATGTATTGCATCAGGAGAGAAGCCGGTTTTTTTGAGGGTATTCACGGCTGATATGAACTCATCGGTGTTGACTTTGCCTCCGGTCCTTTTCTGAACATTAGGATTGGTTGTCTCCAGGCTTAGGTACATCGTTTTGAAGTTCGCGCGTAGCATCTTTTGGGCAATGGATTCATCCAGGAATCGGCAGTGCAGACCGTTTGAAGTATGGAAATCTAATCTAAGTTTTCTCTTGGTTATATCATCAAGCAGCTGCGGCAATGCCTTGTTGAAGAGCAATGCATCGTCAAAGAAGGCGATGTTATTCGTTCGGCTCGCAAGGGAGGATAGCTGTGCGATTATTGTCCGGTGCGGCACCGGCTTGAATTGGGGACAGAGTATTCTCGTGGCACAGTATGTGCAATTAAAAGGGCAGCCACGCGAAGTGAGGACGACCCCATAAAATAGATTATGATAAAGGGAAAAGTCGGGAAGAATATGTTTCATATCAAAAGTGGTGTTTTGTATGTAGCCAAGTTCGGAGAGCAAATCGGGCAGAGTATCTTCAGCCGGACCTTCGAGTACAAAATCCGCGCCAGATTTTTCCCGGGCATGTTTTGCGCATAGACTTGCATAGATGCCACCGAGGATTATGGGTATGCTCGGGAAAGCATCTTTCAATATCCGGATCGCCTCGAAAACACCGGGGTACCAGTACGTCATCGAGGAAGTGACGAGGACTAGGTCTGGCGGCTGTGTCTGTTGCAGAATCTGCATGAAGAGTTTCTGTGGTATACCGTACCGTTTATAGAAGCGGGGGACGTTTTTGTAGATACTGGGTTTTTCCACCGTTTCGTAGGCATACTTGCCTCGTCCGTACGGATCAGTCTTGGTCTCCGTCTTGTGAAAAATACTGTTCCGGTCCATACAGTCGATGAGCATCACTCTAAAACCGATTTCTTGGAGCATGCGGGCAACAATCAACAGCCCCAATGGCTTACTCCAAAAATCAAACGCCTTGAAATCGTACACCCAGGGATTCACGAGCAGTGCGCGCATAGAATACGGGGTCAAATCTCTACTTTGAACAAGAACTGGCAGTAGCTAGATATCGAACGCATATTGAAAACGAGTCGTTGTTCAAAGTAGAGATTTGACCCCATCTACTGGCCCAGCAGCACCAATTGTAAATCCATAACATTGGTTCCCGTTGGGCCGGTTACCAGCAAGTCACCTGATTTTTTTAAGATAGAATACGAGTCGTGATCAGCAAGCGCTGCGTTGTGATCTAGTCCCATGCTCTGCAGTCTATGTAGTGTTGTGCCATCAATGATGACTCCCGCAGCATCTGTCGGTCCATCAGCGCCATCGGTTCCGGCACTGAGTACGACGGTATTCTTTAAACCATGAATCAATGGTGACAAGGCCAGGCCGAAATCGCAGTTTCTTCCTCCTTTACCTTTTCCAGTTACTCTGGTGGTCATCTCCCCGCCGGCAATAATGCAGATTGGACCTTGACTTCGGGCTGAATCGGATAGGTCCTTGATCATTGTGCCAAAAATTCGTGCTACATTTCTCGTGTCACCCTGCACCCTGGACGTTAGCATCAGAGTTCGGTAGCCAATTTGCACAGCCTTCTGCGCGATAGCACGCAGTGCATCCAGGTTATGCGTAATGATGATATTATTCGTTTTCTCGAAGACCGGATCACCTGGCTTTGGGGTTTCGGGTACTTCGCCTTTGAGCCCAGCCTCAATGTGATTGCGAATGGCAACGGGAACGGTCTCAAGGAGTCCGTGTTTTTTCATGATATCATAGGCATCCTGAAACGTTGTCGCGTCCGGGGCAGTTGGTCCAGAGGCGATGCTGTCCAGCCGGTCGGCAATGACATCCGAGATTATTAAAGATACCGCAGTTGCCGGGTATGCGAGCCTGGCGAGTCCTCCGCCCTTGATTTGTGATACGTGCTTGCGTAGTGTATTGACTTCATGGATATTGGCGCCGCAGCTCAAGAGTTGTCGGGTCACCATTCTTAAATCACCCAGCGTTATGTTTCCATCGGGCAGAGTACAGAGCGCTGAACCACCGCCCGATAGCAGACAAAGCACTAGATCTGTCTCACCCGCCTCGCTTACGAGTCGTGCGATCCGCTGAGCACCCCTAAGACTGTGCTTGTCAGGCAAAGGATGCGCTGCTTCCAGGAGGTGACTCCGGTTTAGTTTAATGCGGTTTCCGTGTTTAACGACGACGACACCAGTAGTTATGCGATCTTGTAGGATATCTTCAGTCGCGCGTGCCATGAGTCCGGCTGCCTTGCCAAAGGCAGTCAGAAAGATATGCCTGAATTCTTTCAGATTAAATGGTATGTATCTGCCGAGAGTATCACGGACGGTGAGTGTTTCCTCATTGATACACAGGCTTTGCCTGGTTGTGTCATAAGCATTGACGGCTTGAACCCCAGACATGAACAGGTCTTTGGCTTCCATCCGCATCTTGTGGAGAGTCTTGGAACACATCTTTGCCTGTGACCGAGATGTTTCTGATCGCGGTCAAAGAGAAAACTTGTTGAACGGCTAAACTAATTCTTCCAGATTTGCCACGAGTGACTCGAAGAACTCTTTGTTAGGGAAAATACTGGAGAATATCCGTGCTATGATCCGTACGGATTGTCCAGGCTCAAGGCAATATTGCATCTGTAAAAACCTTTGCCGGAATTCGGTGATTTTTTCTCTTACTTCGGCGTTCTTGATAGCCACATCGGCGACATAGTCAGCAAGAATCCTGAAATCTTCTTCTTTCATCCCGAATCGCGTCATTTCTTGAACGCCCATTCTGATGCCGCTCGTCTGGAGAAAGCTTTCGTCATCGGGCAGTGCTTGGTAGTTCGTTATGATATTGTTGTTTTCTAATCGCTGTGCGAGTTCGTTCCCGGTGCCATACTTGCTCACCCTTATTACGACCTGATGAGTTTCGGTAAAATTATCGGTAGCATCACCTTCGACATCAATGCCGGCATCCTTCAAGGCGACTGCATAAGCCCGTGCATTCTTTCGTACCTGATTCTGGTAGTCATCTTTGAAGGTATTCATCTCATAAGTCGCCATGAGCAAGGCCAAAAGCGTGCCCAGATGATGGTTGCTTGTAGATCCAGGAAAAGCACGGCCCTTGATGTCGATCCACAGACGGGACAAAGGACTTTCCTTGGTTATATTTGATGTAACGATACCGCGTTGCGGCCCGAAGTATGTCTTGTGCGTACTCCCCGTGACTACATCAGCGCCTTCTTTGAAAGGTTCCTGTAGCACACCGTAGAGCCCGAGTACATGTGCCATATCATACATGATCAGTGGTCTTGGATGCCAATCTTTGATTATGGTGTGTACGAATTCCACGGGCTCCTTGTGAAGAAACATGCTCTTACCGAAAACAATAAGCTCGGGTTTATCTCGCTCGAGTATCTTAGCCAGTTCATCAGTGTCGGTCTTGTATGGGCAATCCTTACGCACCGGGAAATTAATCACCCGTTCCTTACCGGTTGTCGGATCTTCGTCGACGTAATTGAAGAGTGCGCCCATCGGTTGCGAACTGAGATGTCCCCCTTTGGTTAATTCATTGTTCATCACCAACCTCATTTTGCGGAACGGTTCTCCTTCATTGCGGTCACGGTTGATGTATTTGACCATTGCCTTGAAGACAACCTCGTTAGCCATCTGGCCGCTGATTGGTCGGAGCTCGACCCGTGGGCAGCCAAAGAATGCAGCCATTTCCTTGCGTAAATCCTCTTCTACCTCGCGAATGAAATCAATGCCCTGGTAAAAATAGACTTCTTTGCCCTTCATGGTACGGTGCTCAGCATACCTGCCCGAAGGGTCTGATATCTCGCATAACTTTACTAAAGGACTTGGTGTAGTTTCTGATGGGATGAGATTTATACATTCCCTCTGGCGCCAGCAATTATTCTTTTCTATCTTTTGTGCTAAATCCTTTATTTTATCGATGAATTCATGCACGGCTACCTCCAATCGTAACGTGCCTCGGATTAGGCACGTTTATCTGTACTCATCCGTCTGAATCTAATAGTATCCTAGAGATACTGTATGTCAAGGGCTCAACTATTATTGACTTTTCCCTTTAATTGGATAGAATTAGCTGGCTATGAGACTTGCGGTTGTCGGTTTACAATGGGGTGATGAGGGTAAGGGTAAAATAGTAGATTATCTTGCCAAGGACTTTGACATCAACGCCCGCTACCAAGGCGGTTCCAACGCCGGGCATACGGTGCGTCATAACGGTGAAAAAGTCATATTCCATCAAATTCCGTGCGGTGTTCTGAACAAGAACGTAACGGGGATTATCGGTGCTGGTTGTGTATTAGATCCAAGAATATTTTTTAATGAGCTTGAGAGCCTGAAGAAATATGATTCCAAAATAGAAGAACGCGTAAAGGTGTCAAAATTCTGTCATCTCATAATGCCCTACCATGTTTTGATTGATGAGATTAGAGAAGCCACGAAGCAGGCAATCGGCACGACGAAAAAAGGTATTGGTGTTGCCTATGAGGATAAGTACGGGCGCATTGGACTGAGGGTCGGTGATCTATACAATATAGAAAAGTTTGAAAATAGATTGCGGCTCAATATTTCGAGGAAGAATCTGGTGTTAATGGATGTGTATAACGCAGAACCGCTATCCGATAATGAGATATTGGAGCTTTACATGAACCATGCAAAGAAACTCAAGCCCATGGTTATTGATGAAACTAGATTCTTGAGTGACGCGATTGCCGCCGGCAAGCATATTCTCTTCGAGGGTGCACAAGGCGCCTTGCTGGATATCGACTTTGGTACCTACCCTTATGTTACTGCAAGCCATACCATAACTGGCAGTGTTCCTATCGGATTGGGAATTCCTCCGGGCAGTGTCCAACGTGTGTTGGGTGTGGCTAAGGCTTATACGACTAGGGTCGGTCAGGGACCATTTCCCACCGAAGATAGTGGACAGTTGGGTACGATGCTCAGGGAATCGGGTGCCGAATTTGGCTCGACGACGGGCCGGCCAAGACGGTGTGGTGCGTTTGATGCGCCTCTTGTTAGATATTCAGCGCGTATCAATGGTGTCAGCGACATGGTGCTGACAAAACTGGATATTCTGTCCGACTTTGATACAATAAGAATCGCTAAGGGGTATAAGGGAGAAAAGGAATTTGACCCCTTTAGGAGTGAACAGCTAGAACCAGAATACATAGAAGTGCGTGGCTTCAAAAGAGATATCTCCCGGGCGCGGGCGCGTAATGATTTGCCCGAAGCCGCCAGGGATTATATTAAGTCAATTGAGGATCATACTGGTCTCAGGGTGAGCTATGTCTCGGTGGGACCAGAACGTGATGCCATTATCAGGATGTAATTTCGCATTCCGCGGATAAAACCCGCGCGAAAAATCCCACTAAAACCAATACTGGACACACATCGAGCACTATTGACCCTTCTGATTTTCAATTTACCTCTTGATTTTTTTAGATATATATATATATTTATGTTAATGAATGCAGCTGAGGGACGTGTCTGGGCGGAAATTTCGCTCAACCGCTTAACAGACAACTATCGGATCATAAAAAAAGCGGTGGGCTCGGCCGGAATCATGGCGGCAATAAAGGCTGATGCCTACGGACACGGCGCGATCGAGGTTGCGCGCGTTCTGGAATCAGAAGGTATTTACATGTTTGGTGTCGCCGGTATTGAAGAGGGTATTGAATTGAGAGAAGCAGGTATCAAGTCGAAGATTCTCGTTTTGAGCCCTATCCTCTACAGTCAAATTGATGCCGCACTGGAGTACGATATTATACCGACGGTATCCGAGCTAGGATTCTTCGAGATTTTAGACAAAAGGTTGAAAGATCTTGGCCGGCCGTGTCTAGTACACATTGAGATCGATACAGGCATGACGAGAACGGGCTTTTCGCTCGATCAGGCAAAGGAGGTGATCCAGACAATAGCTTCATCACCGCGCGTGAAAATCGATGGTATATTTTCACATTTCCCTCTAGCCGATGCGGATGGATCGTTCACGAAAAGACAGATAGAGAGATTCAAAGAGATTATTGATGATATAAGACCAACAAAAGTCAACATCGGTTCTGTCCATCTCGCTAATTCATCAGGTATCTTCAAGTGGCCTGACTCGCACCATAACCTTGTCCGTCCGGGCATTGCCTTGTACGGATTACGGTCTTCACCAAGTATTACTTACAGTGGTGATTTCAAGCCGGTGATGGCACTCAAATCCCGCGTCGTGAATGTGCGGGTTGTGCATGCGCAAACACCCGTTAGTTATGGACATACTTTTGCCACGGAAAGACGGAGCAAGATTGCCACGGTGAGTGTCGGCTATGGTGATGGTTATCCAAGGCTTCTTTCGAATAAGGGAGATGTTCTCATCCATGCGCAGCGTGCGCCGATCGTCGGTACGGTGTGTATGGATCTCATCATGGTAGACATTACGGATATGCCAGAAGTGCGAGTTGGTGACGTTGTCACCCTGTTCGGACAAGAAGGGGCTGCGGAAATCCCGGTTGAAGAATGCGCGACAAAAGCCAACACAATCGTTTACGAGATAACATCAGGTATTGGTCCCAGGGTGGCACGTGTGTTCAAGATTAAAGATAGAGTAGTAAAAATCAGAACTCTATTAGGAAGGTGGGGAAATAATGGATGTTGATGTATCACGGGTTGTTTCACATACCTTGAGTATGCGAAGGGGATTCTTGAGTATCACAGACATTTGTGTTAGGCAGTTAGTGCACAATATTTATTCACCGAAATAAGGAGGAAGGCATGAAAAAATTAGTAATACTGCTGGTGTTCGTCTCGGTTTTCGCGCAAGAGACGACACACACGGTCAAGGAAGGTGATACATTGTGGGATATTGCCGGGTTTTATTATCAAAATCCTTTTCTCTGGCCATATGTCTGGCGGGCAAATTTAACGAACATAGCAGACCCTCACTGGATATATCCGGATCAGAATTTCATCATTCCGCCATCGCCTGAAGAGGCACTCGTTGAAGTGCCTGAAGAAATGCCGGTGTACGTGCCCGAGGAAGAGGTTACTATGATCCCGTCGGCGCTGGAACCTACGACCGAGGTGATATCTGTAGTAAAACCTGAAGAACGAATCTTCAGTGAAGAAGTTATCCATCGCGCTGGATTTATCGTTGATGAAGATATGCCTTACTGGGGCAAAATTGTTGGTACCGAACCCAAGGCTGAAAGGGTTATCACTTCGTTTAAGAAAGTCTACATCGACCGCGCTGGAGACGTTGCCGTGGATGATAAGCTAACCATCTTTCGTCCAGGCAAAGTCATTACCCACCCGAAGACCGGTAAGAGGTTAGGCAGAGAGATTATCGTGCTCGGCACAGCGTTAGTTGAAGCCATTGGTGAGGAAGGATCAAGATGTAAAGTAATGGCTTCTTACGACTTGATCAAGGATGGTGATTTTGTAACACCGTACGAACCAATTCTAGCACCGGAGAAGGTGGAATTGATACCGGCCACCAAGGAAATTGAAGGCTACGTGGTTGAAGTAAAAACGGAAAGAAGATTGACACCACCTCATGTCTTTGCATTTATTGATCAGGGTGAACAGGCAGGCATTGCAGTTGGTGACATTTTTGACGTATATCAGGAAAGGAATGTTGGTGGTAAGGATATGCCTGATTTCAAGATTGGTAAGATTCAGGTCATTAGTGTATTTAATGAGGCTTCAATTGGATTGGTCTTGGCAGACCGGGAACCTATTTCTATGAAAAGGGGAGAGAGATGTCGACTCGCTTCGGAGGCGAGGTGAGAGAAAAAGATGCATTAAGTCAAGTATATTTATTCCGTGAATTAGCACCTCATGAGATGGAAAGAGTGCTGTCGATTTCTAAGGAGAAAAGAGTAAAAAAGAACGAAATAGTATTCAGGGAAGGCGACATCGGCGACGCGTTCTATCTTATTGTCACGGGAAGCGTTCGGATATCAACACTGGTGCCGGGGGTCGGTGAGGAGGCACTGACGATACTGAGCGAGGGCGAGTATTTCGGTGAAATGGCGCTGATCGACGACGCACCGCGTTCTGCCTCGGCTATTGCCAATGACGATGGTATGCTTCTGTATATCGGTAAAGATGATTTTAGGAATTTGCTGGAGCAACAGACCGATATCGCCTACAAATTACTTTGGATTTTCACGAAGACGCTTTCGGCACGACTACGGAAAACAGATGAACAACTCAAGAGCATTTTTTCGATCGCCAAGACATTCTGATTATGTGAAGACTTAATTCTAACAGGAGACGTGATGGGCAAGATACTGTTGATTGTATTCGGTCTGTCCCTTATCATTGAGCGGGTGACTGAAAAGATACTTTGCCTTGTGCCAGCCCACCCCAAAAAAATCTATGCCTGGATTGTCAGCACGGCATTAGGTCTTCTGATTTGCTTTGTGTTCCGTTTCGGCATCATGAGGGAATTGGGCCTGGTTAGTGGTTCAATAATAGCCGCGTGGCTTGATTACCTGGTTACTGGGATTCTCTTGGCTTCGGGTAGTGAGCCGGTTCATTCGATAGTCTCTGCGCTGGCAATCAAGAAGGACGAAATGCAGAAAAGGGTGAAGGGTGTTTGATATATTCAATGTAAAAGATCCCCAGAAAGCGTTACAGAGGGCGCAGGAACTCATTAGAGAAGACAAGAAAGAGGCTGCGATTAAGGTTCTCGAAGACAATCTAATCGAAGATAATGAATCGTTTGACCTCTTCCAGGAGCTGGCTCGTCTCTACTATGATGTAGATGAGCGGGGTCGCGCAGTCGATCTCTTACGTCGACTATACAGTATTGTGCCGTCCCGGGTTGATGAGATAATAGCGCAGGTTTCTGAACTGTACTATCGTCATACGTCCATCGATGCGGGAGAATTTCTCATTCAGCTATATACTTCGCGGCATACGTATGATGAGGTGAGCAAAGTGTTTTTGGCGATGAAGGAGCATGAGATAAAGCTGCTCATAAAGAAGTACGAGAAATTAAAGCAGGTCGTTGAAAACAAGAAAATCATGCTCAAACAGGATTTCGACAATATTATCATCCTTGCTTCTCTGAAGTTTTATCTAGGCGCTGGTGAAGATGCGGCGGCATCAGTCGAACCCCTGATAGAACTCGACGTGTTCAAGAAACCTTTGTTTGACTGGGCGCGCATCTTGGGTAGGGAGCGCTATAGTGATTCCCACGCGGCGATTTTGCTGCTCAGGGTGCAATTGGTAAACGGCGCGTTTGAAGATGCCTTGACCCAAACACAGCGCATTTTTGAGAAATTTCCAGAAGTCTCAGAAACTCTCATTGATATCTTGTCCGCAGTAAAGCCAACACCAGAGCTGCAGCCCGCCTACACTCAGATGTTGACTGATCTGTATATCACCCAGGGTGATCTGGATACTTCGATTGACCAATTACAGCAGATGCTGGAAAAAGACACAAAGGGTATCGACTCGGTAATCAAAGACCTGAGGAAGTTAGAGGTCGTTAACCCAAAAGATTTGAAAATCCTGTATACCCTGGCTGATGCCTACTTACGTGCGAAACGAATCCCGCTGGCGATTAGTGAGTTGGACAAGATATTCGACATAGATAAGGAGCAGTACGATGAAGTGCTGAGACGCTATAAACAGGCCTTTGAGCAGAAGCAAAATGATCCATTCGTAATCCAAGGGTTGGTGAATCTCTACTTGAAGCATGATGAGATAGATGCTGCGGTTGACATAATCGAATCAGTCTACCGGCTGGATCCTGGTTTGTTGAATGAATATATTTTAAACCTCAATACAATCCTGGCCAAGGATTTTGATAATGCGAAAGCACTATACCTGCTGGGGCAGTGTTATGCACGCAAAGGCGACCGCGAAAGTGCTCTGCTCGTTTTTCAAAAGCTAATAGACAATCAGGAGTACGAATCCGTGGGTGAAGCAGCTGAGGAAATCAGCGCGGCAAATCCGGAAGATGTTGATTATGTCAATCTGCGTGCAGGCAGCCTCGTCATGCTCGGTAAGATCGATGAAGCCTTGCAGGTTTTGAATGACTTTCTGAAAGTGGAACCCGAGAAATTGGTTCATCTCTTTCCCTCGTTTGATCTAATATTGAGCAAGAAACCAGAACAGTTTGCACAGATAGAACCGATTTACAGGAAGCACAAAAGAGAAGATCCATATGTAACTGAACTCGCGATGGCGAGGGCATATGCATATATCGGCGCCTATAGGAAATCGGTTAACGCTTTCGAACAATGTTTCAAGATTGAGGGCAGGAAAGAAGTAACAAAAAGAGCGCTCATTGAGGTAATCAAGGAAAGGCCGGATGCTGTTCCATTGTTGTTGACCGCAGCGCGGGCGTTTATCAGCGAGGGTGAGATGGAAATCGCTACTCAGTTCTTTAAGACCGCGCAAATGGTTGATCCTCAGGCTTTCTTTGAAATCATAAATGAGTTTTACGATGCAATTAAGGCATTTCCCAAGGATCGGGAGGCGAGGACACTGCTCGTGGAAACGTTCTTTAGCCGGAGTTTATGGGACAGGGCGATCGAGGAATCGCGTCGCGCAATCGAAGTTTTTGACAAAGATGCACAGTATTTTAATCTGAAGCTCGGACAATCTTTGGTGAAAACAGGTAAGCTAAGTGAGGCGGTTAGACCACTCATGATATCACTGGAGGGTGACGAAGATTGTTCCGCTGAAGTCATTGAGTATCTGGACAAAATTTTGAAAACAGACAAAAGCAACGTGCCCGCTCATTTTGCCCGTGGTAGGGCGTTAAGCAAGGCGCGTCGTGTCGATGAGGCGGTGGATGAGTATCTGTTGACGGCCAAAATTCTACCGTCGCGTGCGAACCACGTTCTGGGCGAACTGAAATTACTCTCTAAGAAAGTTGTCGCCCATCCAAAGGTGTTGTTTGCATTAGGTATCATTGAGCTAAGCCTTAAACAGCACGACGCTGCCATTGGTGATCTCATGAAAGCGGTCGAACTCGATGCTTCTCTGGTAAGGAAAATCATACCGCTTTTTGAACGCCTGCAAGGAAAAATATCCAGTCCACTGCTCAGTTTTTCATTAGCTAAGATCTATTATCTTGCCGACCTCAGGAGCTCAGCAATAGACCTCTTAATTGAGGCACAATCGCAGGATAAGACATTCCGGGAACCGGTTATTGCGGAGATGAAGAAAATTTGTGCAGATAATCCGCAAGATATTGCGTCACGTAAGGGACTCGCCGATATGTATTTCGGTTATCGCAACTGGGAAGACACATTGACTCTACTTGAGGAGATCTATGATTTGGACAAAAGGGGAAGTGAATGGATCAAGAGCTATGTCGGCCAGATCCTGCAAGCTGACCATCACAATATTCCTTCATACTATTTCCTCGCTCGCATATTCGTTGACGAGGGTAGCCAGGATAAGGCGATTGAGGTGTTCAAGAAATTGTTGGAGATGACTCCGGCGGAGACGGCTAACGTCGTTAGTGTATTGAGCTCTTATGATGAAAAGACACCGGCGATGTTGTTGTATCTCGGCGATCTGTATACGGGGAGTGGCTATATGGAGGAATCAATCAATATTTTCGAAGAATTGTTCGCTAGAAACCCGTCATATGCCGATTCAATAGCAAATCGAATAGAGAACGTGCTAAAAAAGAATGCCGACTTAGGAAAAGCATATTTGCTACAGAGTAGGATTTATGCATCTCAGAATAACTACGGCATGGCCATACAAGCTATCGAACGAGTAAGGCATTTGATGCCTGAGCGCGAAGATATTATTCTAAAACAGGGGCAGTTATTGCATGAGTCAGGTGCCACCGAAAAGGCGATTCAGCTATTCTCAGAACTTCTGGGTAAGAGCAGAGACCGGAAAGCCATTTATCGTATGATCAAGAAGGCACGGGATGATTATTACAGGGAGAGAATAGATATGCTTCAGGGCAACGAAGATAATACTAGGTTGGAGAGAGCACATCTGTATTTAATGATGGGTAAGGCTAAAGAAGCTGAACGAGAAATGAAGTTTGAGCCTGGTGACACAGCAATTGCAGGACAACAGACATTGTTGAAGGCACGGCTATACTTGAAAAAGAAGCGACCGATTGATGCGTTGGAGATTGTGAAGACTCTACCCATCAATAAAGAAACTGCGGAAACATATGCGGATGTATATGAAGCAATGGGTTCGTTTAGCGCCGCGGCCCTGGCATTGAGACAAGCTGGTGTTGAAGGTGTGGAACAGCGTATTAGTAGTTTTGAGAAACTTGCGCAAGCCAAGAGATCAACAAAGGGCAAGTATTTTGTCGAAGGGAGGACTTGATGAAATGCCCCTTTCTGATGAAGAGAAAAGACATATACGATGATGATGGCAAGAAGGTGGATGAGGAGATCGAACTGCTCGCATGCTTGAAGAACGAGTGTATGGTCTACGACAGCTCGACAAAGCTGTGTTCACTGCTTTCCTCGAATATGAAAACAGGTGTGCTTATTGATGACTACAAGAAAGGTATCAAGGAAATCAAAGAGGAGATATTTCAGCGCGGCGAGGCCTTGGGTGAAGGTGTCACACAATCAGTAGAGAAACTACAGGAGGCGATACTGAGTCGTCTTGATGTTCAGAAAAAGCAAATTGAAGTGATGATACTTGGCTTCGATAAACTACAGGAAGCATTCACCAACAGGTTTGAAGACTTGAAGCTGAGTCTTCAGGACGCCAGTACCAGCGTAGCCAGCGGATTGGTAGCATTGGGTGCGGCAGGCGAGAAACAAAATGAAACTTTAAGATCAGCTGTGCTTGCGCTGCAGGAGAAGTTCTCAGATGTCAATACTACAAATGTACGATTGACCGATGATCTCCTGGCGGGCATGAATAATTTGGGTGAACGGATCAAGGTAGACATAAATGAAATGAATTCGCAAAGTACCGAGGCGCTTAAAGAAATCGCAGCGAAATTCGATGAATTCAGCCGACAATTTGCTGAGATGGGACAAACCGATGGAGCACGAAGTCAGGCTTTAATTGATAAGATAAGTAGTATTGATGATGTTATGAAAAACGTTATAAACGAACTGCGCTTTGAGGCTTCGACAACGGCCGACAGATTCAAGGATGAGCTGAGCAGATATATTGAGGGTGTGAAGAATGAGGTGGTGAACCTGAAGACGGGTCAAGTCTTGGCTCTGAATGGATTGCAGGGTGAGCTCGTACAGGTAAGGGAATTATTCACTAAATCATCGGTGAGTTTGGAATCGATGTTAGAAATGATGAGCAGTCTGAATAGCAACTATCTGGAATCATTGGGTAAGATTGCGGGTTTGGCTGAGGGTATGAGAAAGGGCGTGGAAGAAATCGGTGAGTCGATGACGCGGGTCTTGAACGAAATGACTACAGAAACACATAATCAAATAGGTGCGGTTGCCACACAATATGAAAAAACATTTGGTGATGTTGCTAAACTCACTGACCGATTCGAGGATGTGAAAAATCGGCTCGGTGATATGACTACACAGATGACTCAGGATTTCAAAGAATCACTCGACCGCCAGACAAAACTTTCCGATCATACAAAAGATATCCTCGAGAGCATAAGGACTTTTCTGCAGCAGGAGGAGAAGCGGTTTGAGAAAGAGCAGGAGCTCAGCAGGAAGAAAACAGCGTTGGATCACTTCGACCGGGCAACGCTCTACTACTACCGCGGTAACTTCGAGCTTGCCTTTAATGAAATCGAAAAGGCCATAGAGATCGATGAGACTGCCGAATATCTTAATCTGAAAGGTTTGATTCTTGCTGAGTTGGGGCGCTATGATGATTCGAAAAATACGTATCTGGCAGCTTTGAAAATGGAGCCCGAGTATTCTGAGCTCCACAACAACCTTGGACTTCTATTCCTGAAGATGAAAAATCTGGATGAAGCCGTGTTGTCCTTTGAAGAATCGGTGAAGAAGAACGTAAATAATGCACTGGCCTATGTGAATCTTGGCAAGGCATTGATTGAACTCGAGAAATTTGATGAGGCGATAAGCGCGTATAATCGGGCACTGGAAATTGACCCCGGTAATCAAGAAGCAAGGGAGGCGGTCCGATTATATAAAGAAGGAAAAATAGAAACCTAGAATTATCGGGTGGAGTAATGGATATAATCGAGAAGTTGAAAAAAGAGAAAAAAATCAGGTCCGTATTTGACGTTATACTGGAAGACAAGAATGCCAAGGAAAACCCGGAACCGAAGCCGAATGATATTGAGGTTAGGGAACTCAATCCTGCTCAACCCGTTGTCAGTGAACCAGAGCGGGTTGAAGCAGAACCAGCTGGAACACGGCCAGTACGGGAATTCCGGACCGAGGGTATGCACGAGTTCGATATTGAAAGCCTCGGTGCATCAAGCGATGGTGCAATACGGATCGAATACAAGACACAGGTCTGTAAACTCATCGATGCTGGTGATTTTGATCAAGCTATAGAACTACTGAAGGATCTGAAGTCGAAGCTAACCGGCAAACAACAATCCTGAGCGATTCCAGAATCAATTTACCGGCGTGTCTTCGCTATCTTTTCAGTAATTTTTGCGCTTCCCCAAAATCTGGCTGAAGATTAAAGCCCGGCGGATGGCAATGATCGCTTCTGAAATCCGGCCGGCATTGTAAAAAGCTACCCCAAGATAGAAGTCACCCCTGGAGTCATCCGATTCGTGGAAAACCGCCCGTGTGTACAGGGCTACGGCTTCGTCCTGCCTTTTGCACAGATGACCAACGTGGTTTTAGCGACGGAACAGGCCTATTGCGGTGGATGTCCCGTCAAATGATTCTTACGGTGCCCCGGCAATTGCAGACTGACCAATAGACTCGCATACACGTTGCGAATGATGATTACCGCAATTATCGGCCAGAAGCCAGTGCCGATTTCGAGTAGACCGTAAAGACGCAGGGGTGTATGACGATCGACACGCGGGCCGATGAGTGTGGCACCGATTGCCAGGCCGCAAAAAACGGCGATGACCACAGGCAGCGCACTAAGGGTCCTGCCAAAAATCAGCTGTAATTGGCAAACAAATGCAGTTTCGTTGACCAGCGCGGTTAGACCAGAGAGGAAGAAGAATAGATAATACCACCCGCTATGTTGTTTTTGTATAATACTGAGGAAGTATGCTTTTTCATGATACGCGGGTGCATCCGCATCGCCATGAGCGGGATGCGGACACACCCGATGTTTTGTTATTTCGTCTTTGTCCCTTTTTCCTGCTTGCCCGTCTTTTTTCCCTTTTTGTAGATCAGGGTTGCTTGTGCTGCTGCCAGGCGCGCAATGGGCACGCGAAACGGCGAGCACGATACATAGTTCATACCCACGCGATGACAGAAGTGTATGGAACGTGGATCACCACCATGCTCACCGCATATTCCGATCTCCAATTTGGGGTTGGTCTCACGTCCACGCTCGATGCCTATCTTAATCAATTCACCGATGCCGGACTGGTCAACGCTTTGAAAAGGATCCTCGGGTAGAATGCCTTTCTTTATGTAATCAGCCAAGAAACCACCAATATCATCGCGGGAGAATCCGAAGCCCATCTGGGTTAAGTCATTGGTACCGTAGGAGAAGAATTCAACGGATGGGGCGATTTGATCAGCGACAATACATGCCCGGGGAATCTCAATCATTGTGCCATACATATGCTTGATTTTCTTAAGGTTATACTTAACCAGCACTTCTTTATAGATGCGATCCACGATATCTTTCTGATCCCTCAATTCATTCGCTTCGGCGACAACTGGAACCATTATTTCTGGGTAGGGATCATTGCCTTCTTTTACCAACTCGGCGGCTGCTTCGAAGATCGCGCGTACCTGCATAGAAGTAATTTCCGGGTACGTTACGCCGAGCCGCACGCCACGGTGACCCATCATCGGGTTAGATTCGTGTAAACCTTCGGCTCGTTGGGTCAGTTCTTGCATTGAGATGTTGAGGTCCTGGGCGAGTTTTT
>SMTZ1_10025296_pt1 | contig 18747 bp, 32 predicted proteins | sample DeeMarSWOR136_30_FD_25667 | JGI IMG/M metagenome (IMG submission 25667)
CATAGTCGCCGACATCGAGATGGGGCGAGTAGATCGGCTTATGTTTACCCTTGAGCAGCCCTGCAACCTCCGATGCCAACCTGCCCAGGGTTTTGCCCGAGGCATCCATAACCCACCACTTCCGCTCAATATCGGAGACCTTCGTGCTATAAGTTCTCATCAAACCGCCCTTCACCGAGCTTGTTCTCGGGATAGTTCACCTTCATCAAACAAAGGCCATGAGGGGGCACCACAGGTGCCGCCAATCCAGGCTTTCTCGCCTGCATTATCCCCTCAAACTCTTCTGCCGTTAGCTTGCCCAACCCAACTCTAATCAGAGGGCCCACCGTGCAACGTACTTGCTTGGGCAAGAAAGCGTTAGCTATTATATCGAAAGACACCAACTCCTCCTCCACTGATACCTCCGCTTTGTAGACCTGGCGCACTGTCCTCCTATTGGTCGGGCCGGTGAACGAAGCGAAATCATGGCTTCCTACAAGATACTGACAGACTTGGTTCATGGCATCGATATCAAGGGCCTTTGGCACATAATAAGCATATCTCTGGTTCAAAGGAGACGGTGCCGGACTATTAAAGATCCTATAGCAATATTCCCGACTGAGTGCGTCCCTCCTTGCATTAAAACCGCTTTCCACACTACTGACAGCCTTAACGGCGATGTCTGGCCAAAGATAGAAGTTCAGAGCCCTGACCAAAGTCTGGGGATGCAGGTTTGAGAAAGTGCTGAAACTAATAACCTGTCCCTCGGCATGAACCCCCGCATCTGTACGGCCAGCGCCTACTATTCGAATCCTCTCCCCGGTTACCTTCGCCAGAGCGCGCTCTACTTCCCCTTGAATCGTTGGCACGCCAACTTGATATTGAAATCCGTGATACCTCGCTCCCTCATATTCCATGACTAGTGCCAGCTTCTTGGGTGGCGGCGACTCCATCTAAACCAGTTCCAATTGTGCCATGGGAGCTCCGTCTCCCAACCGAGGCCCCAGCTTGATCACCCTGGTGTAGCCACCTGGCCTATCAACATACCTCGGGCTGATCTCGGAGAATACCTTATCTACCACGTCCTTGTCCCCCACAAACGAGAGGGCCTGGCGGCGAGCATGTAAAGAGCCCTGCTTGCCCCAGGTGATCACCTTCTCTGCCAGAGGCCCTGCCTCCTTAGCCTTGGCCTCGGTGGTAACGATCTTCTCATAGCGCAGAAGGTCAGTTACCAAGTTCCTATAAAGTGCCTTCCTATGGCCCGTTGGCCTGGAGAGTTTACGACCAGCTACCCTGTGTCTCATCTTCTCCTCACTGTATAAAAACCATCCTTAAGCGGACTAAGTCTCCACGTAGTCTATGTCTTCGCCACTCACGGCTTCCTCAGCACCGGTCTCAACTTCACCCTCAGGCGATTCTATCTCCTCCTCCGAGGCTGGAGGACGCAGGTCATGTGCTTCAAGTCGCTCCTTTACCTCGTCCAGAGACTTCTGGCCGAAGCTCCTCAGCCCAAGCAACTCGTCATCGCTCTTCTCCAGGAGCTCCCCAACTTTGGTGATGCCGCTTCGGCGCAAGGAGTTAAAAGTGCGCGCTGAAAGCCCAAGTTGTTCCAATGGTATCTCGTATTGCTCCGGCGGGATAGCAGGAGCAATCACCTTTTCGCCCTCTACTGGGGCCTTGCCCAAGCCGTAGAACAGTGAGAAGTGGCTGACCAAGATCTCAGCGCTCTCTGAGAGTGCTTCGCTTGGCGAAGTGGTGCCATCGGTCCACAACTCCAAGATTAGTCGGTCATAGTTGCTCACCTGACCAACACGGGTTTTCTCCACACTGTAATTCACCCTGCGCACCGGGGTGTAAATAGCGTCCACCGGTATGACACCGAGAGGCAGACCATCACCACGACCAGCAGGCACGTACCCCTTGCCCTGCTCCACGTAGAACACAACGTCCAGGGAAGCATCTGATGAATCAAGTGTGGCTAGATGGAGTTCAGGGTTCACTATTTCGAAGTCAGCAGAGGGCTTAATGTCACCAGCACAAACAGTCCCCTCACCCGTAACCTCGAGGAATAATCTCCCCGGCCGATCGGAGAGAGCCTTAAGGCGCAGCTCCTTGACATTGAGTAGAAATTCAATAACATCTTCCTTTACGTAGGGTATGGTGGCAAACTCATGCTGTACCCCCTCGATCTTGACCGCGGTCACTGCCGCTCCCAGAAGCGAGCTGAGCAGCACACGGCGTAAGCTATTGCCCAGGGTGACCCCGAATCCGGGGGCTAGGGGCTCAACAACGAACTTCCCGTAATTCTCGGAGCTATCTTCACACTCTATCCTGGGAGTTATAGACTCCTGTAACACACTGCCTCCTCACGAGAAACGATTAGAGATTTATCTTGAGTAGAATGCCACGATCAGCCGCTCATCAATGGTAGACTCCATCTCGCTACGCTCTGGAGCAGAAAGCACCCGTCCCGAGAGACTGTCTCGATCCAAACTGAGCCAGCCTGGAATGAATTTGCTCTCGATATCCTTAGCCACCATCTTATATAGCGCGGTTTTGGAGCTATCTTCCTTCCAGGCGATGACATCACCCTCCTTGACGAGACACGACGGGATATTGGTCACACGCCCATTGACAGTGATATGCCCATGCTGCACGAGCTGTCTTGCTTGGCGGCGAGAATCAGCAAAGCCCAAGCGATAAACTACATTGTCCAGCCTCATCTCCAGTATTCGCAAAAGGTTCTCTCCGCTTTGCCCAGGAAGCCGCTCAGCTTCAGCATAATGCCTCCGAAATTGACGTTCAAGCACGCCATAAATGAAACGTGCCTTTTGCTTCTCCTTCAGTTGCAAGCTATACTCAGAGACCTTGCGACGGGCACCGCCATGCTGTCCCGGAGGACTATGTCGCCGCACAATAGGGCACTTAGGCGTGACACACTTGGCCCCCTTTAGCATCAGCTTCTCACCATGACGCCGACAAATTCGACAAGCCGGCCCAGTATAACGGGCCATCTCAAACCCCCTTTATATCCGTCTCCTCTTTGGCGGACGGCAGCCATTATGAGGAATCGGTGTTACATCCCTGATGCTACTGATATTGAGACCTGCAGCTTGAAGGGAACGAATCGCCGCCTCCCGGCCACTTCCCGGCCCCCTGACATAGACATCGATCTGGCGCAAGCCGTGTTCCATTCCCCGCCTCGCCGTAGCTTCGGCTGCCCGCTGCGCTGCATAGGCAGTCCCCTTGCGCGACCCTTTGAACCCAGCAGTGCCCGAACTGCCCCACGCGATGACATTGCCCTGGGGATCAGTAAGGGTGATTATCGTATTGTTAAAGGTAGAGGTGATTATCGTATTGTTAAAGGTAGATTGGATATAAGCACGTCCACGTGGAACCGCTTTCCTCTCTCGCCTTCTAACCCGAGTTGGCTTTCTCTTAGCCATTAGTCACCTCCGCTTATTTCTTGGTCATGCCACGTCGCCTACCTCTGCCAGCCACCGTTCTACGAGCTCCTCGTTTAGTGCGGGCATTGGTCCGAGTCCGCTGCCCACGAACTGGCAGCCCTCGACGATGCCTGATACCACGGTAGGACCCGATATCGATAAACCGCTTGATGTTGAAATTGATCTCTTTCCTGAGGGTGCCTTCTACCCTATATCCCTTGTCGATGACCTCGCGCATGCGGTTTACCTCATCATCGGTGAGATCCCTGACCCTAACATCCGGACTGATTCCCGCCTGCTCCAATATCCGTTGGCTTAGGGTAGGTCCAATGCCAAAGATATAGCGCAGCGCTATCTCCACCCTCTTGTCCTTAGGTATATCGACGCCAGCAATACGTGCCATCACCCCTCCTTAGAAAGACTAACCCTGCCTTTGTCTATGTCTCGGATTTGAGCAGATAACTCTAACCACGCCTTTGCGCTTCACAATCTTGCACTTTTCACAACGAACCTTAACCGAAGCTCTCACCTTCATCCTACCCACCTGTGATTGTTTATGAGGTTATCACTTAAAGCGATAGGTAATCCTTCCCCGTGATAGGTCATACGGCGAGAGTTCCACCAAGACCTTATCACCACGCAGTATCCTTATATAATGAAGTCTCATTTTGCCCGAGGCATGCGCCAGAACCTGGTGCCCATTGGGAAGCTCCACCCGGAACATAGCGTTGGGCAAAGGCTCAACTACCGTCCCTTCAACCTCAATGGCCTCTTTTTTTGGCATTTGCTTTCAGATCACCCCTTCGGGAAAGCCCTAGAGCTGAGTCAGTATCTGTGGCCCGTTATCATCAATTGCAATAGTATGCTCAAAGTGGGCAGATAGTTTACCATCAGCGGTAATGACTGTCCACTTATCCTCAGCAACCCTGGTGCGCCACACCCCAGCATTAAGCATAGGCTCCAACGCCATGGTCATACCCTTTTGCAGCACAGGCCCTTCCCCAGCAATGCCAAAATTGGGTACTTGAGGGTCTTCATGCAATTGCCGGCCAATGCCATGCCCCACATATTCTCTCACTACGGAGAAGCCTCTATCTTCAGCATGGGACTGGATCGCTGCCGATACATCTCCCAGCCTAGCACCGATTCTGGCCGCAGCAATGCCTACCTCCAGCGCACCTCTTGTAGCGTCGATGATCCTCTGAGCCTCGGGGCTTATCCTCCCCACCCCCACCGTCATCGCGGCATCGCCATGAAAGCCATTTAGCTGCGCACCGAAATCAAGGGAGATTATATCGCCCTCCTTAAGCACTCGGTTTCCAGGTATGCCGTGGACCACCTCCTCGTTCACCGACGTACAGATCGATGCTGGAAAACCACGATAACCTTTGAACGAGGCAACAGCCCCTCGTTTCCTCACCTCGTTGGCAGCAACATCGTCTAGTTCCGCAGTGGTTACCCCTGGCCTCACTTTCTTGGCCACCTCCTCAAGAACAACAGCAACAACCCAACCTGCCTCCCGCATTTGTTCGAGTTCTCGCGGTGATTTAAGGATTATACCCGCCTCGTGTCCGATCTGGGTCATCTCACAATCCCCGCCTCAATGGCTGCGATCAAATCCTGGGCAACCTCTTCGATTCCTTTTTCGCCCTCGATCTCCACCAACTTGCCTGCTTCAGTATAGTACTCTATAAGAGGCATGGTCTGGGCAAAATAGACATCGAGTCGCTTCCTCGCTGTCTCCTCTGAGTCATCGGGGCGTTGATAGAGCTCGCCCCCACAATAATCACACTTACCGGGCACCTTCGGCGGTAGTTCAACAATGTTATAAGGCGCCTGACAGTTGCGGCAAATCCAGCGCCCGCTCAGGCGCCTTAGAAGCTCCTCGGTGGAGACCTTAATATATAACACCAAATCGATGCTCTTACCTTCTTCAGCCAGCGCCTGATCCAACGCCTTTGCCTGCTCTAATGTCCTGGGAAAACCATCTAACAGAAAACCCTTGGCGCAATCGGGGGCAGCAATCCTGCCCAAAATCATCCTAACAGTTACCTCATCAGGAACCAGCAAGCCCTTTTCCATATATGTCTTGGCAATTTTTCCCAATTCGCTCCCGCTATCTTGCTCCTGGCGAAAGAGATCACCGGAGGCTATATGGGCCAGCCCAAGCCTTTCAGAGATCAGAACCGCCTGAGTTCCCTTGCCCGCCCCAGGGGCTCCCAAAAGAATTACTTGCAATAGTCCTTACCTATTTCTCCCTACTTATTTGATGAAACCTTCGTACTGGCGCATCAGAAGCTGCGCCTCGATCTGCCTCATGGTGTCCAGAACAACGCCCACCACGATCAACAGGCCAGCGGCGGAGACGAGCATGAGGTTGGTACCAACTGCTCCTCCGACCAGCCACCGCGCCAACAGAGGTGACACCGCCACCGCGGCGAGGAAGAACGACCCTCCCCAAGTAATGCGTATGATAACCCTGTTCAGGTAATCGCCGGTGGGGCGCCCAGGGCGGATTCCTGGGACAAAGCCACCCTGCCGCTGCAAAGTCTCGGCCAGATTCTGCTGCTGGAAAATGACAATAGTATAAAAGAAAGTGAACCCTATGACAAGGAAAAACAGAAGTGCCCAGTAGATATACCCGTCCACACCCAGCAATTCTTGGACAAAGGTGGCCCCGAAGTAGCTAGCCACCGCTGCCGGGAACATCAAAATTGCGTAGGCGAAGATCAGCGGGATCATCCCCGCCGAGTTTACCCTGAGCGGAATGTGGGTCCCTCCCGATTGTCGGTACATCCTGCCGCCACGAAACAGGCTGCGCGAATACTGGACAGGAATCCGGCGCACCGCCTCGTTGACAAGCACTATGAAGAAAGAAATCGCCAGCAATAGGCCGATCAACGTTAGTAAGCCACCAAGGCCCGCGGTCTCATGACTCTGCCATAAATTCACCGGTAGGGCTGAGACGATGCCGCCGAAGATTATGATGGATATACCATTGCCAATGCCCCTCTCGGTTATGCGCTCCCCCAGCCACACCAGGAAAACGGTGCCCGCAGTCAGCGAAAACAGCATAGCAATGGTGGGCAGCAATAGGTCACCAGAGAGGCCTATGTTGCTCACCAGTGGAGTCTCCACGCCATTGACATTAACTGTAGTTCTGTGTAGTACCACTAGTTGCCCATAGCCCTGGAGCAGGCACATAGGCACCATCAGCCAGTGGGTATACTGGTTTATCTTCCGCCGCCCCTCCTCACCCTCCCGGGAGAGCGCTTGCAGCCGGGGGATAACCGGCACCAAGAGCTGCATGATAATCGAAGCGGTAATGTAGGGGTAAACGCCGAGCATAGCTATACTGACGTTCCTCAGCGCCCCACCGCTGAAGATGTCAAGCATGCCCAGGAGGGCAGGTAGCTGCTGTTCACCACTGGCTATCACTCCCAGTGCGTCTGAATTCACCGCGGGAATGGGGACATGGGCCACAAAACGAAAGATGACCAGCATGGCGAGGGTGAAGAGCAACTTCCACCTCAGGTCAGGGAGGCTAAAGGCATCTATCACTGCCTGAAACAATCGTGGTCTTGAGGTTGCTTGTGGTTGTCGCATCTTCCCCGTTATCCCCTAAATCTCCTCCGCTCTTCCACCAGAGGCCTCTATCTTTTGCTTTGCGGTTTGAGTGAACTTATCAGCCTTTACCACCAGAGGACGCTGAATCTCGCCATCGCCGAGGATCTTGATCGGTTTCTTGAGGGAGGGCACCAGCCCAACATCCAGAAGTTTCTGCGGTGTTACCTCGACACCTTCTTCGAAGATCTCCAGCCGCCGCAGGTTCACTAGAGCATAGTCGGTTTTGAAGATATTGGTGAAGCCACGTTTGGAGGGCAAGCGTTTGACCAAAGGGGTCTGACCACCCTCGAACCGGGGATTTACCCCTCCCCCCGAGCGTACATTTTGCCCCTTGCACCCGCGGCAGGAGTAGGTACCGTGTCCGCTGCCGACACCACGACCAACCCGCTTTCTACTACGTTTCGATCCCGCTCTCGGACCAAGTTCATGTTGCCTCATCGCTCACTCCTCAGCGACCTCCTCCACCCGGACAAGATGCCTCACCTTGTCTATCATACCGCGGATAGCTGCCGAGTCGCTACGGACGATAGTATGGTTCAGAGAGCGAAAGCCTAGGGCCTTAAGGGTCATTCGCTGCCTTTTGTTGTAGCCGATAGCGCTTTTTTTCCATGTAATATGTAGTTTAGACACCGGGCTCCTCACCCCCCGCAGCAACTGCCTTTCTCCTTGCTACTTCCTGCTTCGGATCTTTCAATTGACTGAGGGCGAGCATAGTCGCTCTGACCACGTTTATTGGGTTGGAACTGCCCATCGATTTGGTCACTACGTCCCTAATACCTGCAGCCTCCATGGCAGCTCGTACCCCGCCGCTGGCAATGACCCCGGTGCCTGGTGCCGCCGGCTTCAACATCACCTTGGCCCCTCCAAACTTGCTTACTATCTTGTAGGGAATGGTACCATCTATCATTGGGACCTCGATCAGATTCTTCCGGGCGATGGCACCGCCTTTGCGGATCGCTGCTGGCACCTCTCTAGCCTTGCCCAACCCAGCACCGACCTGCCCCTCACCATCGCCAACTACCACCAGCGCACTAAAGCTGAACCGCCGCCCTCTCTTTACCACCTTTGCCACACGATTAACATGAATCAGCCGCTCGACAAAACCTGTATCCCTATCATCTATCCTATCCTTGCGTTCCATAAAGCCTAAAACCTCAATCCCGATTCTCGGGCACCATCGGCCAAAGCCTTCACCCTACCATGATACTTGCGTCCCCCGCGGTCGAATACGGTCTGGCTTATCCCCTTGCTTTGGGCGCGTTTGGCAACCAAGTTCCCCACCAATCCCGCCTGCTCCGTTTTGGTTTTGTTATCCAAGTCAGCTTTTATCTCCGCATCGAGGGTCGACGCGCTTGCAAGTGTCCTCCCTGAACTATCGTCTATCACCTGCGCATAGATATGATTAAGGCTGCGAAAGACACAAAGCCGGGGGCGATCAGGGGTGCCCCTGACCTCCTTCCTCAGCCGTTCATGCCTCCTCTTCAGTGCTTCTCTCTTGCCGACAGCCATGCCTTTTATTTCCTTCTACCAAGCTTGCCCGCTTTTCCTGCCTTGCGTCGAATTCGCTCGCCGGCGTATCTAATTCCCTTCCCCAAATAGAGGTCAGGAGGGCGCACTGCCCGAATCTGTGCTGCAATTTCCCCCACCAGCTCCTTTTCTATCCCCAAGACACTCACCTGATTCGGAGCATCGCTAATAAACGTTATCCCCGCCGGAGGGACAATCTCCACAGGGTGAGAATACCCTATCTGAATCATAAGATTGTCTCCAGATTTCTGAACGCGGTACCCCACTCCATGCAGCTCGAGGTTCTTCCGAAAGCCCTGGCTCACTCCCTCAACCATATTGGCGAGCATGCTCCTGGTAAAACCATGCAGTGAGCGATGGACCCGGCTATCTGTCAGCCCACCTCCACTCCAGGGGGCACAGCAATTGGCCTATTTCCTACTCTGGACATGTTTATCCCTCACCTGTCTTACCACACATAACACAGTACCTCACCCCCCAAACCCTTCTTCCACGCCTCCTGTCCAGTCATTACCCCTTGGGATGTGGACACAACGGCTATGCCGAGTCCTCCATAGACCCTAGGAATCTCGCCCTTACGGCAATAGACTCTCAGGCCAGGCTTGCTAACCCGCTGCAACCCATTTAACATGGATTCCTTTTTCCCGGCGTAGCTAAGATAAATCTTAATCACCCTCTGCGGGGTATTACCCTTTAGCACCTCGTAGTCCTTAATGAAACCCTCCTCCTTCAGCACCTTGGCAATCGAGATCTCGGGTCAACATATCTGCTATAGGGTCGCTGAGACTCATATCAATCCCTCAAAATGAATATCACCAGCTCGATTTCTTAACCCCCGGAAGCAGCCCCTCGAGCGCCATCTTCCTGAAGCAAATCCTACATAATCCAGCCTGACGGATGTAGGCACGGGGGCGGCCACACACTTTACAGCGATTGCGGTGTCGTACCCGATACTTCGGAGGGCGCCGTGCTTTCATGATTTTCGATACTTTAGCCATCTTTTTCCAATCTACTGCCTACTGAACGGTATGCCCATCAACTCCAGAAGCCTCCTGGCCTCCTCATCGGTGCGCGCGGTAGTGATGATAGACACCTGTAACCCGCGAATCTTGTCAACCTTGTCATAGTCGATCTCGGGGAAGATAATCTGCTCCCTTATGCCAAGAGTGTAGTTACCCCGTCCGTCGAATGCCTTCGCGGGAACGCCCTGAAAGTCACGTACGCGGGGCAAGGCAGCGTTCACCAATCGGTCGAAGAATTCATACATACGCTCGCCGCGTAGCGTCACCATCAGGCCGATGGCCATACCGGCCCGCAACTTGAAGGATGCGATAGACCACTTGGCACGGGTTATTACCGGGCGCTGCCCTGAGATCAATGATAGGTCATTGGTGGCTGCCTCCAACGCCCTCTGATTTTGAATGGCCTCACCCAAACCGATGTTGAGCACAATCTTATCTAAACGAGGCACCTGCATTGAGTTCTTGTACCCCTGCTCTTGCATCATAAGGGGCACGATCTCATCCCGATATCTTTCTTTGAGCCTTGCCACTAATCAATCACCTCGCCACACTTCTTGCACACGCGTACCCTGCTCTTGTCACCCAGGATACGAAATCCAACGCGAGTGGGATTATGACACTTGGTGCAAACAAGCCTCACATTGGAGGCATCTATCGGCGCCTCACGCTCGATGATGCCTGCTTGCCTGATGTTCCCCCGGGGTTTCATATGGCGCTTTTCCATGTTAACCCCTTCCACAACAAGCCGATTCTCTCCAGAAATGCAACGGTGCACTCTACCCCTTTTCCCTCGATCATCACCCCTCATCACCAGCACTTCATCGTTCTTGCGAATGTTCATCATAGTACCTCAGGTGCCAGAGAAATGATCTTCATGAAATTCTTGTCCCTGAGTTCACGGGCTACAGGTCCAAATATGCGACTGCCTTTGGGATTGCCTCTCTCATCCAGCACCACCGCAGCATTCTCATCAAACCTAATATATGTGCCATCGGGGCGCCCGTATGCCTTGGCAGTACGGACAACGACGGCGCGGACGACATCACCCTTCTTCACCGCAGCTCCAGGGGTTGCCTCCTTTACCGAGGCCACGATAGTATCGCCAACCCGAGCATATCTCCTCCTGGTGCCACCGAGCACATTGATACACATGATCCTCTTGGCACCAGAGTTATCGGCTACCTTAAGCCTGGTAAATGACTGGATCATCGCCTATTCAATCTCCTCGGGTTTGACCTCAACCGTCTCCGCCTTATACCCGCCACCTCTTCTCCCTGGACAGAGGACGTGTCTCAACTATCCTCACCAAGTCACCGATACCGCAGGTGTTGCCCTCGTCATGGGCCTTAAACCTCGTCTTGTGCCTGACGACTTTCTTATAGTGAGAATGCTGGCGTCGACTCTCCACCTCCACCACCACCGTCTTATCCATCCTATTGCTCAGAACCCGACCAAACCGAGTTTTTTTCTTCTTTTCCATAGCTATTTCCCAGCAAGCTCCCGTTCCCGCACTATTGTCTTGATCCTGGCGATCTTCCTCCTCACCTTGCGAATCTCGCTGTAATTTGACAGTTGCCGGCTGGCATGCCGAAACCTAAGGTTGAACAGCTCCTGATGAGCATCTTCAAGTTGCTTGGACAGCTCCTTTGGTTTCAGCGCCCTGATCCTATCTATCCTCATTGATATCACCAGTTACGAAGCTACTTCAACCAAGGTCTCTCTACCAACGAACTTGGTCTGGACCGGCAGTTTATGTGAAGCTAGGCGCATCGCCTCCCGAGCTACATCCTCCCTGACTCCGGATATCTCGAATAAGATCCTACCTCGTTTAACCACCGCCACCCAATGGTCGAGGGAGCCTTTGCCGCTACCCATCCTGGTCTCCGCTGGCTTCGTGGTTACTGGCTTGTCGGGGAAAATGCGAATCCAAACCTTGCCCCCCCTTCTCACGCTGTGCACTATAGCACGCCGTGCTGCCTCAATCTGGCGGCTAGTGATCCAAGCTGACTCCTGCGCCTGAAGCCCAAAATCGCCAAAAGCCACGGTATTACTAACCTGCGCTTTGCCCCTGCGGTGCCCGCGATGAACCCTGCGATATCTTACTCGCTTTGGCTGAAGCATTGCTCTCTTCCTATACTATTCCTCACTCTGCTCCACTAATACTTCCTCCCCCTCCTCCACCTCTGACAAGCTAGCTTCGGGAAGTATATCCCCCTTATATATCCACACTTTTACCCCGATAAGACCCATAGTAGTGAGAGACTCGGCAAAGCCATAGTCTATGTCAGCCCTCAGAGTATGTAGAGGGACACTCCCCTCGTGCCCAACTTCATGGCGAGCGATCTCCGCCCCTCCAAGTCTCCCTGAACACTTTATTTTTACTCCCTTAGCCCCCCGTAGCATAGTCCTAGAAACAGATTGCTTGATGGCCCTACGATAGGATACACGCCTCCTGAGCTGTTCAGCGATGTTCTGAGCAACCAGCGTAGCATCGAGCTCAGGTTCCCTGATCTCCTGAATATTAAGGCGAACCTTTTTCTCCGTGTGTTTCTCCAGAAGGAGCCTCAACTCATCCACCCTCTGCCCACCGCGGCCAATAACAACACCGGGCCTAGCGGTATGGACAGTCACCGTGACTTCACTTGCTTTGCGCTCGATTTCGATCTGGGAAATGCCGGCTTCCTGATAACTGGAATTAATAATGCGGCGAATATCTATATCTTCGTGCACCAGTTCCGCGTAGTGCTTCTCGTCATACCACCGGGAACGCCAGTCCTTGACTATGCCGATCCTAAAACCAAAGGGGTGAACTTTATGTCCCAACTACTCCTCCTCTACAATGATTGTAATATGGCTAAAGCGTCGGCGAAAAGGGCTTACCCTGCCCCGAGCGCCAGCGCGGTATCTCCTCAGGGTTTGTCCTTCATTGGCAAAGGTCTTGACGATCCTGAGCTGTGCCGGCGTCATCTGGTAGTTGTTTTCAGCATTGGCCGCTGCCGACTTGACTACCTTAGCCACAGTTCGAGCCGCCGGTGTAGGTAAGAAGCTGAGTATAGCCAAGGCTTCATCCACCTTCTTCCCGCGCACTGTGTCCAACACCAGGCGCACTTTTCGCGGCGACACCCTTATCTGCCTCGCGCTTGCTACTACTTCCACTTCCTCAATCCTCGCCTAGCAAGACCTACCTTTTCCCTGTCGGGGACTTCCTTACCCGGGTTACCCTCTCGGATTTGGCAGAATGTCCTCTGTAGGTCCTGGTGGGGGCAAACTCCCCCAGTTTATGGCCCACCATGTTCTCAGTGATAAAGATAGGTACATGTCTCCTGCCATCATGCACCCCGATTGTGAACCCGACCATCTGCGGGATGATGGTGGATGCACGCGACCAGGTCTTGATCACCGCCTTTAGTTCAGTTCGATTCAGCATCTCCACTTTCTTGAGCAAGTTGGCGTCAATGAAAGGGCCTTTCTTGATCGACCTCGACACTCCTTCAGACCTCCTAAAGCGCTATTTCCTTCTCCGCAAAATCAGCCTCTCGCTGCGCTTGTTGCGCCTCGTCCTGTAGCCCATTGCTGGCTTGCCCCAGGGGGTTTTCGGCCCCGGGTGTCCAATAGGCGATCTTCCCTCGCCACCACCGTGAGGATGATCTCTAGGCGTCATCGCTGAACCGCGCACTGCAGGCCGCCACCCCCTGAGCCTTCTGCGGCCTGCCTTGCCCAGAGCGATATTGCTATGGTCAATGTTGCCCACCTGCCCCACAGTACCCAGACACTCTCCATTGACTCGACGAAGCTCCCCCGAGGGCAATCTCACCAAGGTATAGCCAGCCTCTTTGGCCATAACCTGAGCGGAGGCGCCGGCACTACGCACCATCTGCCCTCCCTTGCCACGGTTAAGCTCGATATTGTGCACCGCAGTGCCCAGAGGAATCAACCTTAACGGCAGAGCGTTACCAGGCTTTATTTCCGCACCCTCACCCGAGGAGATGGTATCACCCACTCTGAGTCCAACAGGGGCCAGGATATAGCGCTTCTCGCCATCGACGTAATTGATCAGAGCGATATTGGCCGAGCGATTAGGGTCGTACTCGATGGAGGCCACTTTGCCTGGAACTCCAAACTTGTCCCGCTTAAAGTCAATAATCCTAAGCCGCCGTTTGGCCCCGCCGCCACGGTGGCGCACCGTTATTCTCCCCTGATTGCTCCTCCCGGCCTTCTTCTTCAAGGGCAAGAGCAGTGACTTCTCCGGCTTCTTCTTGGCGATTTCGGAGAAATCGGCACCGACCATACCCCTCTGTCCTGGGGACGTAGGGCGATATGCCTTAAGTGCCAAAGTTGGCCTCCTCTACAAGGACTTCATCAAAATTCATGTCTATACGCCTTCAAAAAGCTCGATTTTATGTCCCGGCTCCAAGGTAACCACTGCCTTCTTCCAGGGCGAGGTCATCCCCCGCTGCCTGCCAGCGCGGCGCATCTTACCCGGCACGCACATCACGTTCACTGAAGCAACCTTCACCTTGAACGCCTTCTCCACCGCATCCTTGATCTGAGGCTTGTTGGCATTTCGGGCTACCTCAAAGGCATACTTATTCTGCTCAACAAGCATCGTATTCTTCTCAGTAATAAGCGGTCGGCGCAGTACCTCGTAGCTGTGCATCCTTTTCCTCTAAGAGGCCTGAGCCTTATTGCCTCGACACGGCGTACCGCATCAACAGTCATGAGCAGCATTCTATGTGACAGCAGGTCGACAACGTTTAACATAGCAGCGGGCAGCGTTTTTGCCCTTTCGATATTACGAGCAGACTTGACTACATTCATATCTGGCTCGGCAGTGACCAGCAAAACCGAAGGTTCAATTCCCAAAGCCTTCAAAACATGCACTATCTGCTTGGTCCCGGGCTGCTCCAGCCCAAACGAGTCAATCACCAAAAGCTCACCGTCAGCTACCTTGGCTGAGAGGACACACCTCAAGGCTAAGCGCCTCATCTTCTTGGGCATCGCCTGTCTATAGCTTCGAGGGCGAGGGCCGAAAGCTACCCCACCGCCACGGCGTGTCGGCGGTCTCCTGCTGCCAGCCCGTGCAAATCCCGTGTGCTTCTGGCGAAACAGCTTGCGTGTGCTTCCCGAGACCTCGCCACGGCTCTTGGTACTCGCGGTTCCCACACGAGAGTTAGCCCGCTGCCTCACCAGGGCCTGGTGAACCACTGCCTCATTTGTTGGTACACCGAAGACAGTCTCATCGAGTTCGATCTGGTCAATTTCCTGGCCTTCAATATTATATACCGAAACCTGCAAAGCGCCTCCCAGCTCTTATTCGCGAACCCGGGATTTTCTTATCTCCAGCAACCCGTTCCTGGCCCCAGGCACTGCCCCTTTGACCAAGAGCAGGTTACGATCTGGATCAGCCTTAACTACCTTGATACGCTTCACCGTGACCCTCTGATTTCCCATATGCCCCGCCATCCTCTGCCCCTTGAGCACCCGTCCTGGGTCGGTGCCAGCCCCGATGGAACCAGGAGCGCGGTGGCGATCAGACTGACCGTGGGTCTTGGGCCCGCCAGCGAAGTGATGGCGCTTGACCGTGCCAGCAAAGCCCTTACCCTTGGACACCCCGACGACATCCACCAAGTCTCCAGGCTGGAACAAGCTGACGTCTACCCGGTGTCCTAACTCAATGTCAGAAGTGTCCTCGACCCTGAACTCTCTCAGGTGCTTGAATAGGCCCAGTTTTCCCAGGTGCCCTTGCTCAGGAGAATTGAGCCGCTTCGCCTCGCCAAAGCCAAGCTGGATGGCGTTGTAGCCTTCCTTGTCAACACTCTTGATCTGCGTCACAGTACAGGGACCAGCCTCGATAGCAGTCACCGCTTCCACCGTGCCGCCTTCGGTAAACACCTGTGTTATGCCTATTTTCCGGCCGATGAGTCCACTAAGCATCCGCTACAACCTAACTAGAGCTTTATCTCGATGTCCACCCCTGCGGGCAGATTCAACGTGGTCAGTGCATCGATGGTCTTCGTTGTCGGGTCCATGATATCGATTAGCCTCTTATGAGTCCTAATCTCAAACTGCTCGCGGGAATCCTTATCCACGTGAGGAGAGCGTATAACGCAGAATTTCTTTATATGAGTTGGAAGGGGCACAGGACCGACCACCGCCGCTCCCGTGCGCTCCGCTGCCTCTACAATCTGCACTGCGGATTGATCCAGGATGCGGTGATCGAATGCCTTGAGCTTGATACGTATCTTCTGTTTCGGCATCTAGCCCCTCACCTTGGCGATTATCTCCCCTGCCTGCTCCTTGGGAACTTCCTGATAATGATGAAACTCCATGGAATATGTTGCCCTTCCCTGGCTTATCGACCTAAGGTCGGTAGCATACCCAAAGCTCTCAGCCAGTGGCAAGAAGCAACGAATTATGTGAGTCCAAACCCGTAACTCAACGGCCTCAACTCTGGCTCTCCTAGCATTGAGATCACTGATTATATCCCCAAGGAACTCTTTAGGAGTTGCCACCTCAAGCTTCATGATCGGCTCAAGGAGTATGGGCTTGGCCTTGCGGACACCTTCCCTCAAGCCCATCGCCCCTGCCATCTTAAAGGCCAGCTCCGAAGAGTCAACCTGGTGATAACTGCCGTCGTACAGAGTGACACGGACGTCGATTAGGGGGTACCCAGCGAGCACACCGCTCTCCATCGCCTCTCTGACACCTTGCTCCACAGCAGGAATATATTGCTTGGGTATCACCCCACCTGGTATCTTGCTGACGAACTCAAAGCCACCGCCTCGTTCCATCGGATCGATTTCAAGCCAGACGTGGCCGTACTGGCCATGACCGCCAGTCTGCCTGACAAAACTCCCCTCGGCATGCACAGGAATGGTGATCGTCTCCTTATAAGCAACCTGCGGCTTACCTATCTTGGCATTCACTTTGTGCTCACGTACCAACCTATCGACGATAATGTCAATGTGAAGCTCCCCCATGCCTGAGAGTATGGTCTGCCCTGTATCTTGTTCATAGCGGCTCTTGAAGGTAGGATCCTCGTCCGCCAGCTTGTTTAGGGCATCGCCAATCCTATCCTGATCGGCCTTAGTCCTGGGCTCGATGGCAACAGAGATAACCGGCTCTGGGAACTTGATCGCTTCCAGAATGATAGGCTTGGCAGGGTCACATATTGTGTCTCCAGTGAAGGTGCTCTTGAGACCAACAGCAGCAGCGATCCGGCCACAGCTTATCTCACCTACCTCCTCTCGTCGGTTGGCATGCATCTGGAGCAACCGCCCCAGGCGCTCTTTACGCTCCCTATTGGTATTCAAAACCTGCGAGCTAGTCCGGGCTACACCTGAATATACTCGTAGATAGACCAGACGGCCAACGAAAGGATCGGAGACTACCTTGAAAGCCAGGGCGGAGAACGGGGCTTCAGCACTAGGTTCGCGAAAGCTCTCTTTGCCCGTCCTGGGGTCAATGCCCTGAACGGGAGGCACATCCAAGGGCGAAGGTAAGTAGTCAACTACAGCATCTAGAATAGGCTGTATCCCCTTGTTCCTCACGGCGCTGCCACAGAGCACTGGGACAACCCTCGTCGACAGAGTTGCCCGCCTCAGCGCTGCCTTAATCTCGGTGGCAGCGATAGCCTTACCCTCGACATATGCACTCATAAGCTCCTCATCGTGCTCAGCAACCTGCTCGATCAATTCCTCCCGGTAGCGGGCAGCAGCGCCTTTGTATTCCTCGGGTATAGGCACCTCCGCCGGCTCTGCATCAGGCCCCTCGGGGAAAACCCAGGCTTTCTCTTCAACAAGGTCAATAACGCCCTTAAAGGATGCCTCTGCGCCCAGAGGCACCTGTAGTGGCACCGGGTTGGCCCTGAGACGATCTTTGATCATCTGAACTGTTGCGAAATAGTCGGCGCCTACGCGATCCATCTTGTTGACGAAGCATATCCTGGGAACACGATAACTATCTGCCTGGCGCCAAACTGTCTCCGACTGTGGCTCAACACCAGCCAGGGCGTCGAACACCACCACCCCACCATCGAGAACCCTCAGGCTGCGTTCCACCTCAGCGGTGAAGTCCACGTGCCCCGGGGTATCGATAATATTGATCTGATGGCCAGCCCATTCACAGCTAGTGGCAGCTGCTGTAATAGTGATCCCACGCTCACGCTCCTGTTCCATCCAATCCATCACCGCTGTACCCTCATCCACCTGCCCCACCTTATAGATTCGACCAGTGTGATACAGGATTAGCTCGGTGACAGTTGTCTTCCCAGCATCGATGTGAGCGATGATCCCGATATTCCTCACCCGCTCCAGCGATAATGCCCGCGCCATAATCTGTTCCCTTTCGGCCACGCATACTTTACGATCTACCAAAATACCCAAACCTCGTTACCACCTGTAGTGGACAAAAGCCTTGTTTGCCTCAGCCATACGGTGGGTATCTTCCCGCTTCTTTATCGTGGTCCCCTGTCCCCGAAAAGCATCTATTAGCTCCGCCGCCAGCCTCTCTGACATTGGTTTGCCCTTGCGCGCCCTTGCTGAAGCCAGCAACCAGCGCATCGCTAAGGCGACACGGCGATCCGCTCCGATGTCGACCGGCACTTGATAGGTTGCGCCACCGACCCTGCGTGGCTTGACCTCGACAACCGGGGTCACGTTCTTCATCGCCTGCTCGAAGACATCCAAGGGATTCTTCTTCAGTTCCTTCTCGACTACACCCAGGGCGTCGTAAACAAGATTCTCCGCCTTGCTCTTTTTGCCGTTCATCATAACCTTGTTGATGAACCGGGCAAGATCCGTGCTATGATACTTAGCGTCAGGTGCTATCGTCTTATTCATCGCCCTAGCTCGTCGTGGCATCTTCTCCTCCGCAAACCATCCTTTCAATCAAAGAGCTTCTATAAACTAGAAGCTCTTACCGCCATCTATCAAAAACCCCGGCTTCGCTCACTCAAAGCCCAGCCTTGGGCTTCTTAGTGCCATATAAACTGCGACTCTGTCGGCGCCCCTCGACACCACCAGAATCCAGGGCACCACGGATGATGTGATAGCGCACGCCTGGGAGGTCTTTAACCCTCCCCCCTCGAATGAGCACCACAGAGTGCTCCTGTAGGCCATGCCCTTCCCCAGGAATATAGGCCGTCA
>SMTZ1_10002446_pt1 | contig 18745 bp, 11 predicted proteins | sample DeeMarSWOR136_30_FD_25667 | JGI IMG/M metagenome (IMG submission 25667)
ATTTAATTCTTCAATATTTTCAGATAAACCTTCTTTCAACTTTTTAAAGAATCACCAAATTAATATATAACTTAACTAAATTATCCTATTTCTTATATTAAAATTTAATTTATTATAATAGTTTACTCAATCTTTTTTCAAAGTAGCGAATTAAAATTTTTGAAATTTATATTTCTAAATATCTTATAAATTATTTACTAAAAAAAAGTGTGAAATTTTTTATTTTTTCAATTAAAACTTGTTAAAAAGATCGATAAAAGTTTTTTATGTTATTGATCCTAAAAATCTGTATGCTATATATAAGAAAGAATCATTAACATTTTCACCTGTTTTGGCAGAAGTAAGAATATAATGAAAGTTATTTTGATTTGCTATCTTTTTAATATCTTCTTCACTGATAACAATTTTATCATCCAAATCAGATTTATTCCCTATAATTATAATATTAATCTTCTTTCCAATAAATCTGCTTATTTCATTATACCATTTTTGTATAGATTCTAGACTATCTTGTTTTGTTCTATCTATAACTAGAAACGCTGCATTAGCCCCTTCATAAAATCTCTTTCTATAGGGACTCATTTGAGTAATTTGACCTCCAATATCCCATATAGCAAAATTAATTTTTGTATTCTTAGCTAGTTCTATATTTTTTTTAGATATGTCAACGCCTACTGTACTATGATAACTCTCTTTAAAAAGATTTTTTACAAAACGAAATATTAAAGAAGTTTTCCCAACTTTGTAATCTCCAACTATTATTAGTTTTAAAGAGTAATCTCCTTGAGGAATTTTCCCATCCTTGGTTTTAGATAAAGTTTTCACTATTTCAGGTATTTCAAGTGACACTTTTTCATTCCCTTCAAGGATCATTTCAATTTTCCCTGCTATATGTTCAGAGAAAACTCTTAATTCGGTATCTGAACTTGATAAATCTGAAATTGTTAACAAGATTGATTTTAATCCCATTGAACAATAAGAGAATTTTTTATCACTAAGAGTAGTAATATTAAAAAAAGTTGTTTCTTCCTTGAATTCCTTCTTAATTCTATCTATATAACTGTCAACTGAAGCTGCTATTGCTCCTAATACAGTTTCATCTCCTGCATCTCCTGTACTTTCTGAAGTTATAATTAGTCCTTCTCTATCACATATAATTACTGCCATAATACTATCAAGTTCATTCATGTAATTTTTTAATAGCATTTTTAAACTAATTTCTAAGAATGATAAACCTTTATATTGAGTTTCAGCTAGAGTTTGAATGTCTGATTTGGGTTTTATGTCATTTGGTTCAAGCATTTTTATGCCTTCTTTCATTTTTAACTGTATTCTATAAATAGGCTCCACATTATCTCCCAGTTTTAAGGAAAAATCAATAATTTTTTCTAAAAGGTCATCAACAATATCCAGATTCTCGTTTTTAATTGCCTCTTCTAAATCACCAATGAGTTTCTCTTTTTCAAAAAGTAAATCTATGAATGGTAAAATATTTGTTTTCATCTTTAGAATCTCTGAGATGATTAGAATCAATTCTCGTCTATATTGAGAATCTATAGCAATAATAGGATATGAATCCAAACCTAGAATTTCTTGGATTTTTGATACTTCTATGGCAGTTTCCAAATCTTGTTTATTCGCTATTCCAGCAGTATAGGCATATGGAACTTCCTCTTCTATTTTGGTTAAGAAAAATTTAGAACTTTGTATGTTTTTTAGTGTAGAATCAGTAATTATAAATACAGCGTCACTACCTCTTATAAAATTATTCCATAAAAATCCAATTTTTTCATCACCTGTAAAATCCCGTATAAAAAAGTATATTCGCCCCACTTTTAAGGTAGCAACATTTCCTGAAATTTTAGGTTCATTTTCTATAGTAATTTCTTTTGTTCTAAGGAGATTAGTAATCGTGGTTTTTCCTACTCCAGAATAACCAACTAAAGATATAATAGGAGGAAATTTATTTTGAACCAAGTAAATTAATCGATCAATTTTTTCAATAAATTTTTCGTTATCAAAAGTAAAGGATTCTGTTTCAATTATATCAAAAAATTCTTCTTTGAGGTGGTTTAATTCCTTTTTAATTTTATCAATATTATCATTTATACTATTTATAAATAAGAACAAAAAGTTATTTTTCAATGTATACAAAAATCTAAATTTGTAATAATCTTTATATGCAACTTCTTCAATTGCACTTGAAAAAGACTCCTCTATAAGCGGCGTTATTAATTTTGCAAAAATTAAATCATCTAAAGCAGTTCCAAATCGCCTCTTATAAACTAGGCTTTTATCTCTATAAATATATACTTCCAGTAGAATAATTAAACACCAAAAATTATATTTTCAAAATATTATATATTTTATATTAATATATTATTTTTGGGCTTGAATAATTTAATTTTTCACTTTTGTTTTAATAAATTATGTAATATTTCTTGCTTAAAAATAAATGGGTAAGTTTTTCTTTTTGTTGATAAATATATGATTATGAATGGGTAAATGAATTAATTCTAAAGCTAAATCGCATTCTTGCCACTAAGATATTCTAAATAAAAATATGTGATCTATTATTATTTTACACGCGCGTAAATTTATGTATTACTTTTATTCTTTCAAACTTCAAATATAAATATATGATCTACTATTATTGTTTTAATTATTCTTATATTTTTAACATAAGCTCATTTTATACTTAAACTTGATTGAAAATGAAGCCAATTAAAAATCAGATCATAATTACAAAAAGCAAAATTCAAGCATTAATTTTCTTAATATTCATGATTTTACTCCCAATGATGCTAAGTACCCCTTTATTTTTACTTTCGCAAAATAATGACGAAAATGATGGTATTAATAATAGAGATCTAACTCTAAAATTAAATTCACCATCTAATGCTCATTATTATTCTTTCTATAAAGAGATAGAGATAGATTATACTAAAGTTTCTGGAACAGGTACATATACAGATTTTCCAGTCCTAATTTCAATTATAGATAATGATTTAAAATCCAAAGTTCAACCAGATGGAGATGATATTGCATTTTCTATTGACAATACATGGTTAGATCATGAAATTGAATTATTTGACCAAGCTTTTAACGGAACTCATGCGAAACTTGTTGCTTGGGTTCGAGTTCCAATTTTATATGGATCCTTTAATACAATTATTAGGATGTATTATGGTAATTCCACCATGAGTTCACAAGCGAACGCTGATGGAGTATGGAGTAATAATTATAGAGGAGTATGGCATCTTTCAGAATCTACGGGTAGTGCTTTAGATTCTACATCCTATAGCACATCTGGTACAGTTACTGGGACTGTTAATAGAGGTTCACAAGGAAGAGTTGATGGAGCTTTTGATTTTGGAACTGATGGACAAATTAATTTTGGTGATCCTGCTGATGGACATTTAGATTTCGGGACAGGAAGCTTTACTATTAGTTTTTGGTTAAATATTGACGCAAGTACGGGAAGGTGGCAATTACCATTGTATAAAGGTGCTGCATATAGTAGTGATGTGGGATATGATTTTGAAACAGATCAAAACGCAACAGTGCTCTACTTTCGCATTTCTGATGGTGTAAGTGTTATAAATTCACCCTCTTTAGATATTGATATCGATAGTTGGATATATGTAACTGGAGTTGTTGATAGGTCATCAAGCCGTATCCACATCTTTAAAAATGGTTTACAAATAGGCTCTGGAACAAGCATAACGGGTATTGGTAATATAAACAATAATAAAGCTCTTTTGGGACCTACTTCAACCTATGATTTAGATGGTTTATTGGATGAAATAAGAATATGCAATATACAACGCTCTGCAGGCTGAATAGCGACTGAATACACTAATCAAAACGATCCTGATTCTTTTTATACAGTCGGTTCAGAACAAGTTGTAGCTTCAACCCCTCCTGATGCTTATTATTTTACATACTATAAAATTATTACAATTGATCATACAAAAGTTGCTGGAACGGGGAGTCATACTAATTTTCCAATATTCATTTCTCTAATTGATGAAAATTTACGATATCATACACAAGCAGATGGCGATGATATAGCTTTTTCTATTGGAGGAGATTGGTTAGATCATGAAATAGAACTGTTTAATCAATCCTATAGTGATACTCAGGCTCAACTTATAGCATGGGTTCGAGTTCCATTTTTAGCTACAGATGTAAATACAATGATCACTATGTATTATGGTAATTCAACCATGAGTTCAAGACAGAATCCTTCAGGTGTATGGAATAATAACTATAAAGCTGTGTGGCATATGAATCAAAATCCTTTCACATCTAATATTTTAGACAGTACTTCAAACAATTATGATTTAACTACAACTGGATTTACTAGTGACACACGCTTTTATGATGGAAAGCTAGGGGCATCAATTTCTGTTGATGGCAGTAATGATTATTTTTATATAAATAGCATCGATGGTCCCGTAAATGACTTGACTTTTCAAACTTGGTTTACACCTGATAATACTATAGAAAGTGGAAGTTCTGAGATGGATTTTTTCCGAGGTAATAGTCTAACAAGAGGTCACCCAACAATGAGATTTACTACCAGTGGAACAGTGGATGTTTTATTAGAGGTAACTACAGATGATAGTGAGGGTAGTTACGGGATTAAAAATTCATGGGCTGGTGGTTCGTGGTTTCAATTTACATATGTAAGATCTATAAGTATGTCCAGAGCTTATCATTATGTAAATGGAATCCAAGATGTGCTTGATACTGACGGAGATAATGCATCTCCACACTTAACTTGGACCAGATTTTCAATTTTAGCATATATCGATGGTTCAAGAATTTGGGGTCCAGGAGCAATCTCAGAGTTTAGGATTCTTAGTTTTCCGCTCTCAGCTGATTGGATTAATACTGAATTTCAAAATCAAAATGATCCTAATTTATTCTATGCTGTTAGTACTGAACAATTAGTAAATAATGTTCCACCAAAAAACAATTATTTCAATTACTTTAAAATAATAACGATTGATCATAATAAGGTTGTTGGGAGTGGAAGCCATGTTAATTTTCCTCTTTTAATATCATTGATAGATAACGATTTACGTTATGATGTTCAAAATGATGGAGATGATATTGCTTTTTCTATAGATGGGAAATGGTTAGATCACCAAATAGAAAACTTCAATCAATCTTATAGTCCTACTCAAGCTCAACTCATTGCTTGGGTTCGCCTTCCTTTTTTATCCACCATTTTTGATATAAACATTACTATGTATTATGGAAATTCTACAATGAGTTCACGAGAAAAACCTTCTAGAGTATGGTGCTCTGAATACGTTGGAGTGTGGCATTTAAATGAAAATCCTTCTGGTACACCTCCCCAGATAAAAGATAGTACAGTTCCAACTAGTGATGGATCTTCATCTGGTGTCATGATAGCTTCGGATCAAATATCCGGTATGATTGATGGCGCTTTAGATTTTGATGGGAATGATGATTTTGTTGATTTCGGAAATACCGGCGAATTGCAAATTACGGGAGAAATTACTGTTCAAGTATGGTTCAAGGCTGATATTTTTATAGATAATGACTATCTGGTAGCAAAATATGGAGGAACTGGTTCTCGAGGATGGGATATTAGTCTTGATGACGATCCCGCAATAAACCCGGATGGATGGATAATGTTTAGGTATTCACCTGATGGGACTAATATAATTACGACAGGATATGAGCGTGTAAAAGTTGGTAAATGGTATTATGTTGTTGCAATTTTTAAACCAAATGATTATTCAAAATTCTTTATTAATGGTACAGAAGTGGCGATGATAACAGCAGGCGTTCCACCATCGATGTATGATCCTCCATTACCTCTGCGTATTGCGAGAAGATCTGATGATTCTGCCGCTTGGTTTGATGGAATTATCGATGAAGTGCGTGTTTCTAATATCGCACGTTCAAATGGTTGGATTACAACTGAGTATAACAATCAATACAATCCTTCTTCTTTTTATTCTGTAGGATCAGAACAAAGTATGAAACCTGCAATATACATAGATGCTCAAATTAATGCGGTAGATTTATATGGTAATTTTCTTCCTAATGTAACTATTTCGATGTATCAAAATACTGAATTAATAGAACAAGATATCACTGATATTAATGGTAGTGTAAGTTTTACAAACGTTATCGAGGGAATATATAATTTTACAGCAACAATTAGTTCAAATATCGCAACTATTACCGAACTTATAAATTTCACATCTCAAGGAATATTACTTGATCAAGCATTTCAAATTGTCAATTTAATTTGTAATGTAAATACTTATTTCTTTGAAGTAATAGATATTGATAATGAACTCATTGAATCAGGTTGGATAATAGTAGGTAATGCTACCCACTTAATTAAAAAGTGTGTAATCGATCCTAGTGGGCATACGAAATTTTGGTGGGTTGCTGCACCCCCCTCCACTTATAATTACACCATATATTATGACAATGCGATTTATAATCCCCCTACTGTTAAACTTACTTCAGGATATATCACTACGATTAATGAAACTATTCAAGTTCAAGTAAATTTAACTACCGTAGAGTTTACAATATTGGCCTTTGATCCCCCAACTCCAGTGAGTGGAGTTAAACTCAAAATCAACCTTAATGATCCTTTAGGACTTAGTATTGTAAATTTAACTACTGATTTAGATGGTAAAGCAACGTTAAGATGGTTAACCTCGTTTCAGATAGGTGGGGATTACTGCGTTCAAATTGAATTTTTTGGAATAAATAGAAAATTTAATCAATCAGTTAATGGTCCAGCGGAGGTGTATAATTTTAGTTTCACGTTAATAAATAAGGTTTCTTTTGAATTTAGAGTTGAAATATTTGGGTTGAGCAATTTTCACACAGAATTATTGTCACTAAATCCCACAGATTATATCGAAGTAGAGTGGGGAACCTTGTTGAAGCTACGGACTTTATTTAATGTAAGTAAAGTGGAAGCGGGCTATGAATCTCTTTTAGGCCCTACTTATGCAGACTCCATGACATATACGATGTTATTGAGAGGTATTTCTATAAAATCAGGAATATTTTCAAAAGAAAACGGCAATGAAGGAAGACACTTCATAGAAATAAATACTAAACAACTTGATAGTGCAGAAAGTTATGTAATCATAATATCGGCTTACAAATCAGGCTATATTATCCCTTCTGATTTAATTCTTCAGTTGAATATTTTGGATAACGAATTAGAATTAAATCAATCGAATAATGATGATTCAGATACCTCAGTATATTGGTTAGACCCTGTTAATATGACATTAAATTCTTATGGGCGTAATTCTGAAACTCTTACATTAGAAAATCTACTCTTCCAAAATATCGATCATAAGTTTGAATTCTTAATTTCTGATATAGAAAATCATTGGAATATATCTAAGATAGTGTTTAATATTTACAATATTTCTTGGAATGTTCTTAATGTATCTAAGATAAACATTACCATTGGAGATCCTTTTGGAAATTTTTATATTTTTCATAGTTCTAATCATAGTGGATGGGATTATTTTGGAGGCACATGGACAGGAATTACATTAAATTTAAATAAAGCCAGTCAGACATACAATAATAGTTTCCAGTTTGAAATTGATGGTTCATTTAATAATACCGTTGATGTTATTGCTGATGCATATTTTATAAGGGATTCGATTAATGTCCAATATTCAAAATTTAATGTCAGCAGTGAAATTTCCCTTTTAACTGAAGTGGAAGGATGGACAATCAATAGTGTAACTTTCGAGATATTTGAGTGTTATAATACCTCTAATTAGAATCCTGTGGATTTATCAATCTTAACAAAACTGAATATTAGTACAGCTGAAGGCTTTAAATACTCATTAGATCATGGCTATTCGAACGGAACAGGCTCATTAACCATAGATGACAGAGTAATTTATCCGATAGGTAATCAATTTTTATTTGTAGTGGAAAGTGATCCTGAAATCATCTTTAATGCCATTATAAAAGTTGAATATATCCAAGATTTTTATAAGAATGAACTCTTAGGGGCATTTAATTACACGAAAACTGAACACGGAATTAATAATGGAGGAATATTTCAAGTAAGCGTTGTTGAGAGTAGTTGGACTGAAAATGAAGCTATGTTGTGGGTTCAAAGTATAAGAAGTGGGTCAAATTATTATTTTCCCTCAGAGTTAGCTATGAATATTACCATCGGAGCATTAAAATATAGTATTTCTGATTATAACCAAGGAACAGGTGCTTTTGCATTAGCAGGGTTCAGTAAAGATCAAATCTTACAGGCAATTATCGAAACATCTTTCCCTGTGAATTTTACTCTAATCCTTTCAATTCAATATTTACGAACTGTATCTTATGAAGTTATAGGTTCTTTATCTTATGCTATTGTGGAAGCTCCTTCCATTTATGGGTCAGTTCAATACAATCAAGATTTAGGATATTACATAAAAACAATTGACACATCTTTATTTGATGCTGATGAGTATACTGTAAGATTTACATTCCATAAAGACCATTATACCACTACTAAAAAAGATTTTAATTTGATCGTTTTAAATCGTCCTACACTGCTAAATGGGTCTTCTGAATTTTTCAGAAAAATCGATAGTATTCATGTGAAGGATGCGGCAAACTTTGTCTTTGTTTATACAGATACGATAAAAGGAACTAAAATTGCAAACTTAAAGATTCAATATTATATTTGGGAATACTATGATCAAGCTGGTAATGTAATTGATAATGGTCAAGGAAATATAATTTCTGATATAGATAATACTTATATCTTGGATTTCGACACCGAAACAAGAGCTATAGGGGAATATTTTTGATTGTTGCTCTAGATAAAGATAATTATGACCGTAAGAATGCAATGATTATCTTAACCATTAAAAAAAGAGAGATTGGTGATCCTATTCTAGGTGATAATTTTCAAAATCGGAAAACGCGCGTAGTAAAAGGCAAACCCGTTCCTATCCAATTAGTTTTAACTGATCCTACTAAAGGAGATATTAGATTAGATAACGCCACAATAATATTGACAATCAGTGGCAATATCTACAATTTTGCACATAGTGGGAATGGTACGTACACACTTACGTTTCCTACTTATAATATAGATGCCTTTTTTGCATCTAATACACTCGCAGGAATTATAAATATCACGAAAGAAGATTATATCTCTATAGAAATCGATATTATTATTGTCGTTGAAATGGAGCAGATCTTTCCAGGGATTCCAAAATTTTATTTTTTATTAGTATTATCTGCAATTGTTGCGTTAGTTGGAAGTATAGCAGGATATAGAATTTATCATTATGCTAAAATACCCGCTTTTGTAAGAAAAGTAAGAAAAATTAAAAAAGATATTAAAAGGAGCAAAACAGTAGATGAATCTTTATTGTACCGTAACAAAGAAGCTTTTATTGTGGAGAGAGTAAATTATAAATGGAATAAACTTGGTCTTTCTTTGGCAGAAATATTAAATACAAAAATTGAAAAAACTAAATCTGAAAAACTGTGGAAAAGAGCTAGTCAAATAGGAAAAATTCATGAATTAAAGCCAATTGGATTAGTATTGATGAAATGGGATGAAAGGGTTGGAACAGAAATGTTAGCTAAGCATCCAGAAGAGACTATAATTTCAGAAAAAACGTGTATGCAAATATATAGTACACACGAATATAGTGGTGAAAAAGGGATAATAACATTAACTGCTGGTCCCTTGAATATTGTATCTTATTATACGGGACCTGAACAAGGTTATTATCTTCTTTTAATTTTGGATTTAGAAGATGATCCAGATCTTTATGAAGGAGGAATGTCTGATGTACTACGAGGGCTTTTAGAAAACATCGAAGAAGATTCATATAAAACACTAATGTCGTTTTATTTCCAGCGTTTATCAATATATCCATCTCTTAGTGATGAAGAAATATTAGCATTTAGCTATCAAGATGAAGCTAAAAGGATGATTATAGAAAATTTAAGAGAAGTATGGGTAATCAGTAAATCAGAATTAATTATATTATTTAAAGACAAATATCCAGAGACTTTTGTCGATTTAGAAGCGATTCTATCCGATTTGATAAAGAAAGGAATTATAAAACAGATTTCTGTGAAAGGATTACTTTCAGAATTAATTGTATTAGTTAATGATGTTTTTATGCTGAGAGTACCTTCTATAGAATTAATTGAAAATCCTGTTAAACGGGGATTGCCAACGCAATTTAAAAAAGAGTATATGGAAAATGTGAAACAATTTTTTCAGAATTATCAGCCCACTAGTGAAGATAATTTAAAAATTGTTAAAATTTTAAGTGATCCTCAGGTTTACTTGACATTAAGACTATTAAGAACTTCAATTATAACAAGACAAGAATTAGAAAAGCTAAAAGTAAAGGGTGTAATAGATCCGTACGGTGCGTTAAAATCTCTATGGGATAATCAAATGATTACTGTTTTCAGGGATGAAATGAAGAATGAATACTATGCTCTTTTGTCTGATTTTTATATAGATTTGATATTTCCAAAATACCTTTTGCGAGTCATTAAAACTTCATATGAACAAAAATCTATAGCGGATAAAGCATTGATAGAATACCTTGAAATTCTTGAAGATGTCTATTACAATCTAAAATCAGAGGAAAAGTAGTATTAAAAGTAATCAAAATTTTTAATTTTATTTTATTTTTACATTTTTAAACAATTTTTATCCAAATAGTAGTTAATATTAATTTTCATTTTTGTAAGTTTTTCAATTAAATCTTAAAAAATCACTGTAATACCCATGATATCAATATTTTTACATATCAATTTCATCAAACTTTAAATTTTAATTTAGACCAATAACAAAAAAAATATAAATAACTAGATTTCCATTAATTAAACAATATAATTATGATACTAATATAGAACCTAATATAGAAAAAAATATTTCATATTGAGTTGGTGAAACAACATATTAAGGCAAATTTTAATATATAAAGATAATGAACTCTTATATTTTAGACGTTTTGGTAAAGCTCTTAAACAAGAAGTCTTAGATTATCACGTTACAGAGATTATAAAAGATGAAGGTGGCAGAGCAGAAGATAGGATTGAATCTCATGATTATTATAAATATAAGGTTTCATATATAACACAAAAAGATTTAGGATTAATATTTTTATTTCTTTCTGGTTTAACAGATAAATTTGTAAATATAAAAAAGGAACTGTTGAGATGTAGAAAAGACTTTCTTAATTTATTTGAAGAGATACTAGGAGATAAATATGATAATAAAACTTTTGAAGTTTTTGATCCAGTGGTAGATTCAATCCATAAAAATCTTCGACCTAAGATTTCTCTAGTTGGATTTTCCGGAGTTGGCAAAACAACTATAACAAAATTAATAAGAGCAGAGGAGATACCAATGCAACATATACCTACAATTACAGGTGATATTGCTACTGTTAAAATAGGAAAGTTACACTTTCATTTATGGGATTTTGCAGGACAGGAACAATTTAGTTATCTTTGGAATAATTTTATTAAAGGCAGTGATGCAGTCATTTTAATCACGGATTCTACATTAGAAAATGTTGATAAAAGTAAGTTTTTCTTAGAGTTAATAAAAGAACAGGCACCTCATGCTCATACTGCTATAATAGGGAATAAACAAGATTTGGAAGGCGCTTTGTCTCCAACTCAGATTGAAAAATTTTTAGGGTTAAAAACCTACTCAATGATTGCAAAAGATCCTGAAAATCGAGATAAAATGATTAAAATTATTGCTGATATATTAGAAATGAGTGCTGAAGTTTCGCCTTTACTAAAACCATTATTAGAAAGAGATAAATTAATAGAAGAAGCGTCTATAGCATTAGAATCAGCGGAATTTGAGAAAGCTGCATTGTTATTTGATAAAATTAGTTTTTTATGTATTGAATTAGGAGATGATTCTCTTGGAAAAGAATTTTTTGAAAAATCACAGAAAATTCTTGGGATGATAAAAGGAGTAGATGTTTCGGAACAAAAATTAGATGTTGCTAAAGAACCTATTACTAAGGAAGAATCTAAAACTTATGAAGCTCCCGAACCATCAGAAAAGATTATCAATTCAAAACCAAAAATCTCAATAGAAGCTATAGAAGTTCCTCAGCCAATTCAATCTAACACAACTCAATCAGAGATATCTCAAACTCCAATCAGTGATGATAAAACCCAAATAAAAAAGGAGATTGAGCAGGTTAGCCAGATAAATTCTAGTAAAATATTAATTGATCAAGATAAATCTTTAAAATCTCTAAATGAAGTTAAAAAAGAATTATTAAAATTAAATCCTGAAGATTTTATGGTAAAAATTAGACCAAAGAGTATAGGAGTTGTTCCAAAAGATGCTAAATCCAAACTAAAAACAACTGCCTATGGTCATGTAAGTAATTTGAAGAATTTAGATGGAGAAATTCTTCCAAATCAAACTCAATATAAAAAATCTGAGGAAAAGATAATAACTAAAGAGATTCCAACACCTACATTATCTCCTAGCCAAACAGAACAGAAGAAACCCAGTGAAAACAAAATTCCAGTGACATCAACCCAAGATTCTATGGAATTTTCTCAACCTCCTTCTCTTGTTGATAATTTGCAATTAAAAAATCTTAAAAGAAACTTGATAGATTTAAAAGTAAAAAAATCTGATTTATATAAGAAAACTGTAGATTTGGAGATGCTAGAATTAGAAAAAAAAATTACCAAAGAAAATTTTGAAGAAAAGATGAAAGAAATCAAGAAATATGAGAAAACTATCAATGAAAAGATTTTAGAATTAGAAAAAGCTTTAAAAGATCTAAGTTAATAATTTTATTTAATTCTTGAAATATATAATTTTTTTAAAGAATAAATTGTAAATAAGTATCTGGAACATTAGCTTCTCCCATTATAATATTTTTTTTGATTCCATGATAATCTGATCCTCCTGATTTAATAAGATTATATTGTTTAGCAATTTTTTGGAAATAATTAGGAAAATAATTCTGAGCCCATTTGGATTTATCTGTACCAATATATGGTCTATTTTTCGCATACGTATATTCCACTTCAATACCTTTAATTCCTGAGTTAATACACGTTTCTATTAATTTTTTATAATCAGAAACATTATAAATTCCAGGATGTGCCAAAATGGGGATTCCTCCAACTGAATTAATTAATTCAATTGATTCCTCAAGGTTTAACTCTACTTTTCTATCCACATAAGCAGAACCACCAACACTGATCATTTTGAATAATTCATTTATAGATTTTCCTTGAACTTTCTCGGGATTATTTTTTTTCATAATCTCAACGATATGAGGTCGCCCTACAACCTGGCTTCCTGCTATTGCTTTTACCTCTTCAAATGAGATAATTTATCCAAACTCATCTTTTAAACGTTTGCAAATAGCTTTTTTTTGTTCTAATCTTCCTTTAATTTGATCGTTTATTATATTATTCAGTTTGTTTGATGTGTGATCGATATTTAACCCTATAATATGAGTATTAATTAATTCTCTTTTTGGTTCATGTCTAATGGAGATCTCTATTCCCGGAATTAGGATAATTTGTTCGAATTCTCCATATTTTAGGAACTCTTCTACACCAGCTATCGTATCATGGTCGGTTATAGCAATTGCTTTTAGTTTTAAATCAATAGCTTGACGTATTAACTGGGTAGGGGTATCTGAACCATCGGATGCTGTTGAGTGCAAATGAAGATCAATCATCATAATTGAAAATCAATAATTGGATTTTAGTTTTATTTTAACAGAAAGAAATGAATAAGATTTATCTAATTAAATGATATAAATATTTAATAAGTAAAAGAACAAATATTTTAAAGGAAAATTGTGAATAAAATGCCTATTATTGTAATGAAATTTGGAGGTTCCTGTTTAACAGATAAAAATGCGTTTAAAAAAATTCTCAATATTACAAATATTTATAGTGATGTCAAAAGAGTTTATGTTGCATCCGCACTGAATGGAATTACAGATCTTCTTTTAAAAATTGCTAATTGCTTAGAAGACGAAGGAGACACTGATAAAAATATAGCTTTAGTTGAAAAAAAGCATATGGATATAATTGAACAGATCTTTAATGAAGATTCTGAAAATTTTATTAAAGCTAGAGATTGGATCGATGATAAATTAAGTGAATTAGAGGATACGTTTTCTGATGTTAAAGAATTCGGTTTAGAATCTTATTATAAAGATTATATTATGAGTTTTGGTGAAATCATATCTACGTACATATTAAATCAATACCTTTTGAGTAATGGGATAGATTCAGTATATATTCCAACAAATAATTTAATTATAACTAATGATGAGTTCAATAACGCATACCCTTTATATGATTTAACTAACTCTCGGATTAAAAACTTAATAATTCCACTTCTAGAAAATCCTAATAAAAATATTGTTATTTGTTTAACTGGATTTATTGGAAGAAATAAAATAGGGTCTATAACGACACTTGGTAGGGGTGGTTCTGATTATACAGCTACTATTATTGCACGATCTTTATATGATGTAGGAAATGATAAAAACATCAAAGTTCTTCTGTGGAAGGATGTTGATGGTTTGTTAGCGATAAATCCTAGATTTGTACCTAAAGCTTCTCTTATAAAAAATTTAGATTATGAAGAAGCTAAACATATTGCTAACTTTGGTATTAAAATTCTCCATCCAAAATGTTTAGAAGCTATAGAAAAGCATAAGATCCCATTGGAAATAAGAAATTTTGAAAAACCTTTAGACAAAAACTTCACGCTCATTTCTGAAATTACTGATAAGGAACAAATTAAAGGAATTTCTGCTGTGGAATTTTCAACTATAATAACTGTCAGTTCTGGAAGCTTGGTTGATGTACCTGGCGTTTTGGCAAAGATATTTAAAACTATGAGTAAAAATCAAATTAGCGTTTCTCTTGTAGCTCAAAGTTCATCTGAAGTAAGCACATCATTTATTGTAAGTGAACAGGACTCTAAGAAAGCAATAACTGCTTTAAAAAATTCAAAATTTTTCTCGGAATTTTTTCAATTGAAATGGGAACAGGTTGCTGTAATAAACATAAGTGGTCTAAAAATTCTTGATACAAATACAAAAACTAAAATTTTTAACGCATTGGGGAAAAAAGAAATATTTGTTAAAGCAATTTCTCAAAGTTATAATGAACTAAATTTATCATTAGTTATTGAAAGAAATAAGTTAATAGAAGCAGTGAATGCTATTCATAATGAACTTTATGAAGAATTTGAAAGTTTTAATTAAAAACAGATTGAAATCAGACTTAAAATTATTATTATATAATCTAAAATATTAAATATGTTTGCCGAATCTAAGTTCTTGAATCAATAATTCGACGAGTGAGTTCAGTAAAAGCTTCATCAACATTAATACCTGTTTTAGCAGATGTTTCAATATAAATACTCCCCTCATTTTCTGCGAAAGAGCGAGCTTCATCTCGATCTATAACTACACCAACATCTTCCATCAAATCTGCTTTATTTCCTATTAGAACAAATGGTATATCCCCTGCGAATTGGCGTATCTCAGTAAGCCATTTCCGGATTTCTGTATACGTCTGTTCCCTTGTTAAATCGAATACTAATAATGTTCCTGCAGCACCTTTGTAAAATGTTGATCTAATAAATTCAAAACGCTGCTGACCTCCAATATCCCAAATACTTAAAGTAGCAATTTCTCCTGGTCTAAATTCAACATCTTTGGTTAATATATCAACACCAACAGTTAATTTATAATTAGCTTGAAATCTATTCTTGATAAATCGCTGAACAAGGCTAGTTTTTCCTACAGCGGCTGCTCCAGTTAATAATACTTTTAATTTGAAACTTGACATAAAGCTTCACTCATGTCATTTAATATTTTTAAGTATATATATAAGATAATTTAAAGTTTTAATAAATTAAAAGTTTAAATATTTTTCTTTTAAATATTTATCATTTTTAATTTATTTATAAGTAATCCATCTAAAAAATATCTTCTTAAAAATTTAAGTATTTTTTAGATTCATTAGAATGAAGTGTGTAAATATATTTTTTTGAAAGATTTTTACTTGGAATTAGGTTTCAAAATTTTATCTAATTTGACAATCGAACCCTTGAGTGTTTAACTATTCTATATTTAATTGAACATTTAATAAAATAACACAGATAAAAATTAATTAGGACTATGTAGATGATTTCAAAGAAAGTTGAAATATTTATAGTGAATTTGCTTTTCTTTTTATTAGCAAAATTTTTATCTTTTAGGGATATCCTTATATTCTTCTAAATGAGGAAAAAAATCAAGGTTTAAATGAGGAAAATACATTGCTTCAGCGTATTCTTTTTGAAAATTTTTTTCTACGGCAATTTCAACATATTTAATTTTGTTTAAAAGATTTTGCGCTTTAATTCTTAAATCTTTGTTTAATAAAAGGTGTTGTGCTCCAATTCCAGCAGCATTTCCTATTTGAAAAATCTTACTATCATTAATATCGGGAATCATTCCTATGAATTTAGCATTATAAGCATCAATATAATTCCCAAAAGCTCCTGCCAAGAAGACTTGCTCAATCTTCAGATTTTTATTTAGATGATTCAAAATAATTCTCATTCCAGAATAAAAAGCAGCTTTAGCCATTTGAATTTGACGTATATCATTCTGATTAATTGTAATTTCCTTATTTATAGAGGTTTCTTTTTCACTAGCGATAATAAATTTAATTTCTTTATCATTTTTAATAAATCTTTCATGATCAATAAGTTCTCGATTCAAATTACCACTTCTAGTAATAATTTTTGATTTTAACATCTCGGCAATACCATCAACTAATCCAGATCCACAAATACCAATTGGTTTCTTATTTTTAATGGTTGTATATGTCACATCTAAATTATTTTTATCAATTTTAATAGTATCTATAGCACCTGCGGCAGCTCTCATTCCATTATCTATATGTGCTCCTTCTAAAGCCGATCCAGCTGCACAGGACCCCACAATTAGATTATTTCGATTGCCAATAATTATTTCACCATTAGTACCTATATCTATTGCTAACGTAAGTGATTTCTCATTATAAATTTGTGAAGATAATATTACTCCAATAGTATCAGCTCCCACAAATCCAGCAATTATAGGAGCAGTGTAAACATTTACATTTTTAGAGATTTTAAGTCTTAAATTCTGTGCTTTAACATTTAGATCTCTTTGAATAACAGGAGTAAAGGGACTTAATCCAATGTTAACTGGATCTAATCCTAAAAAAATATGATGCATAACAGAATTTCCGACAACTGTCACTTCATAGACATGAGAAGGGATGATATTTACTTTATGACATAAATTTGAAATAATCTCATTCAAATCATTTAATACAGTAGAATTCAATTTTTTAAGATTCTCTCTATTTTCTTTTGCATAAGTTAACCTTGTTATCAAATCCTCGCCATAAGCGGTTTGACTATTCAATTTTGAATCAACAGCATAAATTTTACCATTATTCAAATTTAATAAATAACCCACTATAGTAGTTGTACCAATATCAAACGCAATTCCAAAGATGTGTTCACTTGTATTACCAGGCTCACAAGCAATAATCTTCCTTTTATTCCATAAAACTAATGTGATTTTATGGTTATTTTTTCTAAGAATATTAGGAATATCATTCAAAATATTGAATTCAATACCAATCCTATCATTCTTTCTCAAATTTTTTATTTTAGAGATAAATTCTTTTTCTATTCTTTCAAAATCCGCATATGGTTCCTTTAATGATGGTTTTTTTACTTCTAAATAAATTTTTTCAATGGTTGGTTTTAACTTTGTAATTTTACTTATACCTGAGGTAAGAATCTTAAAATCTTCAAGTAAGAATTGATTAGGCAAAAAAATTCTTATTTGAGGTATGTTATTATCAATTAAATTTCGTTTATTTTTTATTTTAATTTTTGCTTGACACGCTAATCGCCATCCATTTTGTATTTCTGTTTCATCTATAATATTCTTTTCAGTATTCGTTGGAGTATTCAGATATTCATAACCTTTCTGAATGAAAATTTTACATTTTCCACATTTTCCTAATCCTCCACAGATAGATCTAATTGGTATGTTTATTTCAGTTAATAATTCATAAATAGAGCTATCTTTTGAAACGTATAATCTTCTTGAAATTGGTTCAAAATCAACGAGGATACTTTTATCTTTTATCTCCATATCTCATTTTCAATAAGTTTTTTTTTTTTTTTTAAAAATTTGAAATCAATATTCATGTAAACTAAAGATTATCAAACTTTTTAGATAATTTAGTTAAAATAATTATCACAATATAAAAAATTTAATTACTTAGAGTAGTTAAATTAAAGTAAGAAAATTATATGTTATATTTAATCGAAATAAATTTTTACCAGATTTGTTTAAATTGCAGAATCCAGAGGAATTAGCACAAGAAGCTTTAAAATTTTTAGAAAATGCTCAAAAATTTGAAGAAGAGAAAAATTTAGAAGATGCAATTTCAAATTATCAAAGAGCCGCAGATTTTCTTAAACAAAGTGGATTTTTGATGCATCGAATTCAAGAAATTTATGATAGAATTGAGGAATTAAAAAATTTTATTCAAAAAGAAGCATTATATCAACGAACTCAAAATAAGGCACAAATGGAACAATTACAGGATCAAGCTTTTACTTTATTAGAAG
>SMTZ1_10002711_pt1 | contig 18729 bp, 18 predicted proteins | sample DeeMarSWOR136_30_FD_25667 | JGI IMG/M metagenome (IMG submission 25667)
GCGTGCTTAAGCAATTTCTCTTGCAGATTTTAGCGCGACCTAATTAGTCTTCTTTGTATTCTTCTTCAGCGAGTTGAACTGAAACGGTGTCTTTATGGGTGGGGCGTTTTCTCTTTTCAGGCTTCATCTCTCTCCCTTGCATAAACGCGTTTTCGGCAGCAGTAATTCCATCTGCTTTCAACATTTCTCCTCTCTGTTTCTCATCATAAATGTCCCCAGTTTCTCTTTCCTCCTTTTGTTCAGCGACGTCAGTGTCGATGTGCTTAGTCTTCTTTCTTCTTGTTTTGCTCATGTACTCCCTCAACCTAATCAAAGGATCAATGTACAATATAAAGAGACCGAACTAAGCCATTATGTAGAAAGCAAGTGTGCTTGTTTGAACGTCCCAGTCAACTAGATAGATGAAAAAAGAAGGTTACGTTCTTCTTGCGCTAGTATCTGGTATCATACTGTTTAACGCCATTAAAAATGAAGTACCAAAGGGAGGCGGAAAAAACTCTGGCACATTCATTGCTGGTGCGTTGTTTTACTCAGTTCTTTTGCTAATTATAGCATGGCTAAGAGGGTAAGCAACCCATTTCAATTAGCGCGCGCGTGGTGTGTGAGAGTGAGTGTATGAGTGAGAATGAGGTTAAGCGAGGGAAAGAATTAGAATGAACGTATATGAGTATGTTTGGGTTTGGGATTAAATTTCAATCCACCACCACGGAGACGTCTATTTATGGTAACGTGGGATTGGGTGGAATACCTAACGTTACCCTGCTGTAGGAAAAAGGATGGATAGGATGGATTAACAGTAAATAGTGTGAGGGGTAAAAAAGAAGAGAAAAATTACCCCTCGTAAGAAATAGGCGTGAGTAGTAAATAGAATCTGTTCGGATTTCTTGTTCCAAATGAAGAGATGCAGATTTGCAAACTAAAGATTAAGGAGATTTCATGACATACGTTAGCAAAGGTTTATACAATATGCTCTTGGTCTGTTTGAGGGTGAGCAATTATTAATCTTGAGCAGGATCTAAATAATGTCTGAAAATAAACCTGAGTGGCCTGAATATGGCGAACTTATAATCGCTACGATAGAAAAAGTGAAGGAATACGGAGCCTATGCTAACCTTGAAGAGTACAACAAACAAGGTTTACTTCACATTTCCGAAATCTCAAAAAGGCCAAATTAGCTTGTCGCTTAGACGCGTCACAAAACGAGAAAGAATTGAAAAAAACAAAAGCTGGAAAAGAAACCGCAAAGGCGAAGCGCTCTTGAATGAAGTAGCAGAAAAGGTTGGCTTACCTGTATATGAAGTCTACCAGAAAGCGGGGTTAATTCTCGAACAAAAATACGGTTTATACGAAGGCTTCGAAAAGGTAGCGAAAGAAGGCTTAGAGGTCCTAACTAAGCTCGACATACCTGAAGATTTGGCTATAGTCATTGCCCAAGTTGCAGAAGAACGCATAAAGATCAAGATGGTAAAAGTTAAGGGCGTGCTTGAAGTTCGCTGCATGATGCCCAACGGTGTTAATTGTATCCAAGACGCATTTATAGGCGCTAGGAAATCACATATGGCTAAGGACGCCAAAATAGAATTCTACGTAATCGCTGCTCCAAAATACCGTGTAGAAGTTTCGGCTGATGATTGGAAACGTGCAGAAAATCTTTTCGAAAAGGTATGCGAAAGTGTGGTTACTAACATCACAAAAGCGGGCGGACATGGGTCTTATACGAGGAAGAAATAGAAGAGTTGAAACCTGAGATATACTGACAAATCTTGAGAAAATTTTAAGCTCTGAGGTTCAATTATTCCCCATTAATTAAAAGCTCAAATATTTGTTTGATTATTTCAATATTAGGTGTTTTAATCTTGAAAGTTGGCAATATGAATGGAATGAAAGTAATCACTGCCGATGCCTTCACTCTCGGAGAAGTTAACGGCGCTCATGCGGATACAGCTACTTGGCAAATAACCCATTTGGATGTTGAATTAACTAAAGAGGCTACAAAGGAACTTAATTTCAAAAAGCCTATGTTTGGGGCTTTAAAAGTCTCTTTGCCAATCACTGCAGTTAAGGAAATCGGCGACGTAATAACCCTCAACAAATCCCTTCTAGAATTCAAAGACCTAAAAGAAGTCAAAGCTGAGTAAACAATAAAACAAATCAACTTAAGCGTTAGTTTTGACGATTCTAAGGAGAGGCAGCTAAATCTTGATGTGCCCATTGAAAAAAGCCATCCTTCTACTAAGACCCCATTCCAAAATGAAATTTCTTCCCAGTAATTTCACCTGTCTTAATTTCCACATTTAAGTAATCTGAATGCAAATCTCCCAAAACTGCCTTTACTCTATACAATCCAGGTTTTAATGGAAATATTTGTACTTCACCAATTCTGACCGGATATTTTTGTGCTGTTTTGTCTTCTTCAGAATAAATAGCTATAGAACTTCTGATATACGATAAGCTTCTGTATATTTCAATGTCGTTTTTTATACTATCATCCACATCGACAGTGACTTTCAGATACCCTGTTGGAATAACATTTTCATCTGACATAGAATTCACTTAACCTAAATTGTCTCAGGTCACACTATAACTTTTGTGTGTGTGCGACCTTTAATATATTATATTATATAAAAGGGGCTGTCATTTTCCAGAAATTTCAAAAAGCGACACAGAACATCAGATAGTGTCAATCTTGGCCTGCTGCCTTGGAACCCTAGTTCGCTCTCTCTCCAGAAGTGAATGAAGTTCCTGAGAAATTTCCATCCCTTGATTGGGTTCATCAGCTGCTCGCTAAAAACAATATCAATCTCTTAGAGTTTTTCTATAGGTTTTGGAAGTGTTTCTGTTTGTGTGTGTTAGAGCTCTAATATTATAATATAATAATGGAGCTGTTTTTTTCATGAGATCACTGCGGACAAGTCTTATAAGATTCCTAGGCTATTCATAATGTGGCAGCGTCTAGCTGGTTTCGTTATGTCAAACCCCATTTATTCCATGAATTCGCGGCAATATGGGCGCGGGCTAAGATCTACTAAATTCTGCTTTTAGGAGAATTATGAAAAATGCAAGATGAAAGGAGGAGGTGAAAAAAAATGTTGAGATTTAAGCATCCTATCGAGTACGAATTGGAACCTACGGAGATAGATAAAGGAGTGCAATGGCTAACATTGAGACTGAAAAACAAAGGAAAAGTAACTCTTAAAAGACTTGACGTGGAATTACACTCTCTAGACACCTTTCCCCTTACCCCTCTTTTTCTCCCATATGGAACAGGACACTACATCGGAGAACTTAAGCCAGAAGAAGAGATAGAAGAAGGTTTCCGGGTTAACGCAACCGCATCAGCTGATGTATACGTCACTATCATCGCACGTAAGAATGGAGAGAACTTCTGGTGGGAATCCGGTTTTACACATATCTCTGTAAGCGAGGCGAAAGCAGAACTCGGACGTCTAGTAGTGCTTTCACACCCGTACACGACAATTGGAAAGACCCTCTCGGCCGAGGCAACCATTAAAGGCTTGAGAAAAGGCGCGGGACTGAAACTGGAATTCTGGGTGGAAACCCCCTCAGGAAAATTCGAAGAGCAGGCCAAAATAAATATAAAGGAACTTTCCACTGGAGAGGAAGCCCGCTACACCGCTGAGTTCACACCCAAAGAAACGGGGACCTACACCATACACGCGTATTTATCCGATGCATGGATAAGAATAAGTCACAAAACAAATTCCATCTATGTGCAAAAAGAGTAGCAATCACCAAGCCGAACTCGAAATTTCCCACTCGCCTCTTTTTGCGAAGCACGCGCTAAACTTGTATAGAAGAGCTGCTCTAAATGTGCCCGAAAGGCTAGATTATGCTAAGCACTTGGTACTATTTCGCCTCTGAAGACATGGTAGCACCTGTCTGAGCAGAAGCCTTGAAAATCATTGTCTGGCCTGAACAGTTTTCCACAACCTTTACATTTTCGCTTAGCCCGTTTCTGCATTCACTTCTTCCCCTAATCAGAAAGCTATCTTGACTGGTTACATGTTTAACCATGGGGTGAAGGTTAGCGTGGGTGCGTGTTAAATGCCTCAGCGTCATAATGAGGGTTCTTTGTCCCGCAGGCTCCACAGAATTTCTGCGTTATGTCTATAGGTTTCTTGCATTTTTCGCAATCATATAGCAATTGAGTGCCACAGTGCGTGCAGTATTTCTGCTCCATATTATCTGTTCCGCATATACACCGAACCATACTCAACAACCAAATTGTTAGTATCTGCTTCGCGGTTTTAAAGTTATTCTATAATAGTCAACTAATGCTAAGACTTAATGGAGAGACCATCAACAGAAACTACTCAGAAAAGTTTAGTCACAACTTTCCTTGTGTTCTTCCCATTTGTGTCAATAGAAGCAATCAACAGTTCCACACTTACTTTTTCCTTGCTTCCCAGTATTCTTTTGCTTCCCTGTATTCTTTTTCTTTTTTGGCTGCTCCAATTTTAGCACTGCATTCCTGGCAGAAGCAATTGCCCTTGTGTTGCACATACCGGGTGTAGAACATCTTCCCGCAATTCTCGCATCGGTGATCGCCCATGATTTCGCCTTCTGTATAATGGTTATCTTCCAAGGATTTAACTGGTTCTACAGTATTACACTTAGGTAAGACGCAATTGCGAGGCTTCCCAAGGAAAGCTACTTGGAGGGCAATAACGCAAGGAGAAAGAATCTGCTTAGTAAAGGTGCGGGAGGTGGGATTCTAAACCTAATGTTTAATGAGTATGAAAAAAAGCTACTCGAACTTCGTGAAAAAGCCAAAAAACTTGCTTGAGCTAAAGAAGAAATTTAAGAGAAAGTACATCGCTTTTCTTTGATAGTTTAGTTTTGTTGCGTTTGTTTTTTCTTGTGTTGTCATGCTTTGGGTGTTGTTTTGTGTGACATGTGAGATATGTAAGTAGCTAGGAGAAAGAAAGAGAAAGTAAGGGTATGAAAGTAAGTGGGTTTGGGTTTGAGGATTAAATTTTAGTCAGAAAAGCGAGGAGATTGGTCAAGAAACATCAGCAGAACCGTGAATTGGCAACAAAATAAAGTGTGAAAAATAGCTGTAACCCAAACCCGTGTCGGCGCAACAAAATATAAGTTTTTTGAGCTGAAATATTTTTGAGTCATGTGAACTCGTACGAGTTGATGTAGAGTTAAGGAATTGTAGTTGCTTAACGTTGATAAGTAATAAAAATGAAAGGTATTTTTGAAATCTGTGGTGCAGATCTGTTTTTTTCGGCGGGTATTTGTTTATAAAGCTGGGTTACTGAGGTGGTTGTGCTGCAGGTCTCGCTTTCTTGAGCATTAGCATGAGGAAGACGATAATTGCTGTAAAAGTCAATGTTGAAACGCCGAGCAAGGTTGCAGTAACACTGAGATTTCGGTTTGCTGTTTCTTGTGCTTCAATTTGCTCTTGGACGCTTTGGAGTTGTTCCTCAGAGTCTTCGAGTTGTTGCTGGGAATCTTCGTAGGATTGTTTGAAGGGTGATTCAACGTACATTTTAACTTGATAGTTTATGTTGTCGGAGTGAATCCACTGTTCTATCCCGTTAATCCATATATCCGTGCTTCCTCTGACTATCAAATTAATGTATCCTGGGGCGATGTTAGTGGGCAGACTGATGGGTACTTGATAGGTTCTTGTTTGTCCTGGTTTAATCTCATTTGTCAAGTCTATATCTGTGAAGAACTTTTGGACATAGACTGTGCCGTCTGAGTAATAATAGTCGATTGTGGCGCTCAATTCGGTGACAGTGATGTTTGCACTTTTATCGTTGTAGATGGCAACTGAGATGTATCCTGTCTGACCTGCAAGATAGGTTTCTTTGTTCAAAGTTGCTGAGGTGATCTCGGCAGCTTTTACGGTTTGGGAAAGACCAACTACGGTGATGGTCGACAGCAAAAGAATTAGAGTTAGCTTTCTGTTCAGGATGCGGTTTCTTTTCATCATTTTTTGTTTACCTGATCCAATATTAATATTAAATCGTAAGATTTAAGAATATCGCTTGCTGCTCGGAGCTCCAAAGTCTCTCGATCGCCCACTCTCGCATTCAAAAAACGCGTACTCACGCTAATTCAAGGTCGCATATGTAACTATCTGTATTAGATTTCTTCTACTTTACAATTGATTTCTAAATTCCTTTTCTTCAAGGTAAACTGAATTTCTTGGAAGAGTTTTTTGTGCATTCCAAGAATTTCTGGTGGAATTAATCCTTTTTTGCTTATTTTGTTTTCTATCATAAGTTTGATTACTGCAAAAGCTGTGTATGCTGTTGATCTCCCCATTGCAGTTATGTTTCTTTGCTCATCGAAATAATCTACTACTTCGTAGGTGTGCATAATTTTTGTTGAATTTTTCTTTCCACTTACTTGTATTCTCATTAGGAGGACATCTTTATCTTCGAAAAAACTTAGATTTTCTTCCCAAAATTTGCTCATAAACTTCCAAGGACTAATATTTATTGATTTTAAGGGTTTTTTATTTAATAAACCCAATTTTTTTATTAGCTTAATTTTTTCAACATGCCCAGGATATCTGAGGGTTTTTTCCCACATGTTATTAGCCTTGATTGTGTGATGTAGAGTTCTTACACTGTCAGTGAAGAAGCCTTCAAACTTGCCAAAGCCTTCAAATTCGACTTCTTCTAAGCCTTCAAGAGCTTCAACCTCAGCGGTCTTTCCGTTTCTAACAATTTTGGCGTTTCTTGTATATTCTTCGAATAGATCTTCAACGCACCAAGTTACTTTGTAATTCAGAGGAGGTTTGGGATCTTGGGGCAATCCACCAACATATATTATGACATCTTCAATTTGGTCCAATTGACTTGACGCTTTCCCAATCAACATGTTACTTAGCCCAGGAGCAACACCACAATCAGGTATTATTCTCACTCCTGCTTTGAGGGCTGCGTCTTGAAAGAGAAAGGGGTCTTCTGCCATGAAGGATAAATCTATCAAATTTTTCTTTTTTTCCACACAAGCCTTCATGACATTAAATCCCAATCTTCCTGGAGCTAATCCAATAATTAAGTCAACATCATCTACAATTGCTAAAAGATTCGAATATTTTGAAATATCCAATTGAAAGGGAATAACTTTCCCTCCCAATTTCTTAGCAGTTTCCTCAATTTTCTCCTTTGTGCTGTCACATATGATTAATTCTTCAAAATCTAAACTATTGACTAACTCTTCTGCTAAAACAGAACCTATGTAACCACACCCTATACTTAGCAGTTTCATGTATATCGATAACGTTGAAATGAAATTAATAATTTATTGGTCATCCTTTGCTGTTGTTATCTAATGCTTCGCAAAAGGTCTTTTGTCATATTGAAAACCGCTTCTTGCATTATAGAATAGAAATAGCTTTTTTCCTGGGTCTTCCAGAACATAAAGGGTACTTTGCAACGTGTTCATCTATTGTCCATATGCATATCTAGAAGTATTCAAAGTATTCTGGGCAGTTTAAAACCCTTGTGCTGCCAGTGCCGCTAGCCTAATAGACATTTTTTACTTGAATAGGAAGAAACCATGATAAATATGAACATCGAAGCATGATAAGTGAAGCTAATCGCTTTTTTATTTAGAGCTAACCGCTCATGATGTTAATGTTTTAAAAAGTGGTTAGATATTTGAAATTTGGATGATTGATTGAAAAAACTTCATGTCATAGAACAGAAACGCAGTAGATTGCTTTCATACGGTATAAGACTTCCTAAATTTCTGGTTGAGTGAACGGGGTTGTTTTGCCTACCAATAGTTTTCCGAAGGTGTCAAGATGTTTTTCTTCTTCACTCAGAATTTCTTCAAGCAGTCGCTTGGTCGAGAAATCACCTTCCAAATTAGCCATTTGAATACCTCTTTTGTATATTTCGACAGCTTTTTCTTCGTCCTGCTGATCTTGTTTAAGCATCTCCACTAGGCTACCACCAACAAAAATCGGATTTGGAACGATTGTTGGTATGCCATTCAAGGAGGAAAGTCTTTCTGCAAGGGACTCAGCATGTTTCATTTCAGCAATACCTATTTTTCTGAAGACACCTTCTACAAAAGCGCCTTCGATCCCAGTTACTTGGACGTGTTGCCACATGTATTGGATTGATACTTGTAGTTCTCTAGCAATTGCTTTGTTTAAGAGGTCTAACAGTTTTTTGGAAACCATACAAATCACTTGTCAATTACTCATAATTTCAGGAAGATTTTAATATAAATTTCGTGCCTATCCGCTTGCCTTTTTTTTATTTTCTGCTTTATAGGTAGGATTGAATTTATGGTGTACAAAAGATTAAATTTAACTACTGTGTTTTTTGAGTTGGAGGTTTTTTGTTAATGAGAGATCCAATTTGTGGTATACCCGTTGACGAGGAAAAGACTGAATTTAAAGCTAAAGTAAGGGGAAAAACATACTACTTTTGCGGGGCTTATGACAAGCACACTTTCTTGGAAGGTACTCGAATAGCATATTTCTCGATGGAAATAGGGCTTTCAGACGAAATTCCTACTTATAGTGGTGGTCTGGGTGTTCTTGCAGGCGACATGATCAGATCTGGTGCAGACTTGAAGATACCTTTAGTTGCGGTTTCGCTCTTGAGTCGAAAGGGATACTTCAAGCAGGAAATCACCTCAGAAGGAAAACAGATTGAGCATCCGGTCGAATGGGACCCCTCAAAATTCATGAATTTATTACAGCCGGAGGTAACCTTGCATCTACAGGGGAGGGAAGTGAAAGTGCGGGCTTGGCTTTACGATCACCAGAGTTTAACTGGCGGTCTGATTTCCGTCCTCTTTCTCGATACTGATGTGGAGGGCAACGTTAAGGAAGATAGGCAGATTACTTCTTTTCTATACGGTGGTGACGAGCGCTATAGGTTGAAGCAGGAAGCAGTATTGGGAATAGGCGGAGTAAAAATGCTTGAGGCTGTAGGTTTTAAGATCAGAAAGTATCATATGAATGAGGGTCACTCGAGCCTTTTGACTTTGGATTTGATGCAAAGAAATGGTTTAGACCTTGACAAGGTTAAAGACATTTGCGTGTTTACCACTCACACTCCCGTTGAAGCGGGGCATGACAAGTTTTCGTATAGTCTAGTACAAGAAATAATAGGTTATCCCGTTCCATTAGAGACTCTTAAGCGAGTTGGTGGTCAAGATAACCTTAACTTGACGCTCTTGTCCCTGAATTTGAGTAAGCATGTTAATGGCGTTGCGGAAAGGCACAGAGAGTATTCAGAGAAGCTATATCCAGGTCATCACATTTCTGCTATCACTAATGGTGTCCATCCTCTCACTTGGACTTGTGAAAGTTTTAGAAGACTCTATGATAAGTATCTGCGAGGATGGGCTAATGAACCGGAATTGCTGGTCAGAGTTGATAGCATTCCCGATGAGGAGATTTGGGAAGCTCACTTGGTAGCAAAAAAAGAACTTTTAGATTTTGTTGTTGAGAAAACTAATGTTCAACTTGATCCAGACATTTTGACAATCGGTTTCGCTCGAAGGTCGACGGCTTATAAAAGATCTACTTTATTATTTTCTAACTTGGATAGGCTTCTGAGGATCAATCAGCAGGGCAAGATACAAGCGATTTTTGCAGGAAAGGCGCATCCCAAAGATTTTGAGGGAAAGAAGTTGATTGGGGAGATTTATGGTTACATTGAAAAATTGAAAGGCGGGGTTAAAATTGTCTATTTGGAAGATTACTCGATGGGAATGGCTGCATTGCTTACTTCTGGTGTTGATGTATGGCTGAATACTCCTTTGCCGCCTTTTGAAGCTTCTGGGACGAGTGGAATGAAAGCTGCGCATAATGGTGTGATAAACTTTAGTGTCTTAGATGGATGGTGGATTGAAGGTTGTTTGGAGGGAGTGAATGGCTGGTCAATCGGTCCTCGGCCAGATGAATCATTATCCGCTGAAGAAAGAAAAACGAGAGAAGTAGAAGACTTGTATAGCAAATTGTCCTATATTATTGTTCCAGTATTCTACAAGCGAAGGAACGAATGGATAAAAATTATGAAAAACTCCATAGGAAAGATATCTTACTATTTCAACAGTCACAGAATGATGCGAAAATATGCGTCAGATGCTTACCTCTGAGAAGAAAATGGGTGATTCGGAGATATCTTATGGCCTACTCCTCTAGCAATTTTCTCAATTTTTTGTTTGTTTTTGTTCGTTATTGCCAGTATATTTTCTGAGTTCCTTGATTTTATGCACCTCGATTAGATTACTTGCGTGCTTCGTGAGGGTTCTAAAAGCAGCTGTGAATAATACCGTGTCTTCATCTCTTATTAGGTTCATGGAATGTAGATTATTTGCAACGCATAGGATGTGATCTTTTTGTTTCTGATAGTTTATGGTAGTAGGGTAAACACCGAACACGATCTCAAGTTGCTTCTTTACTCTTTTATCTGGTGTGACAGCGATGATTGGTTGTGGAATTTTAAACCTCGCAATCATTTTTGCGGTATAGCCTGACCTTGTCAGGGTGACTATCTTATCTACGGGCATGTTTCTGCATATTCTTTGAACTGCTTTGCTCATGGCGTCTGATATGTTAATGAAGCCTTCTTCTTCAATGCGACTTCGGGTGGCTTTTTCAACTTCTGCTGCTATGCGTGACATCATAATAACAGATTCTATAGGGTATCTGCCTATCGCTGTTTCTCCGGAAAGCATTGTTGCATCTGTCCCATCCAGTATCGCATTAGCTACGTCGCTGACTTCTGCCCTTGTGGGCATTGGCTGTTGCATCATTGACTCAAGCATTTCTGTTGCTGTTATTACAGGTTTGCCTCTTTGATTGCAAGATTTTATTATTGCTTTCTGAACTAAAGGAACTTTTTCGGGTTCTATTTCTACGCCCATGTCACCTCGGGCTATCATTATGCCGTCGGAGCATTCTAGAATTTTTGAAAAATTCTTTATTCCTTCAGAATTTTCGATTTTTGCAATTATTGCTCCGTCGAAACCTTCTGCTTCAGATCTAAGATTGATTATATCTTGCGCGTTTCTAGTGAAGGACAATGCTATGTATTCGATGTCATATTTCTTGGCAAATTGGATTATTTCTTTGTCCGTTATTGAAAGTGTTGGCACTGAGAGTTGTCTGTTTGGAATATTGACTCCTTTGCCGTCTGCTATTTCACCGCCAGACATAACCTTCAAGCGTAGTGTTTTGTTATTTTTTTCAACTACTTGTGTTCTTATTTTGCCGTTATCAATGACAATTAAGTCGTCTTTGGTTATTTTATTGTAGAAATCCCAGTTGAAACTGATTTCTTGATCGTTAAAACCTGCTTCAAAGACTTCGCCCTCATTGACCGTTTTCTTCTTCTTGGCTCTAATTCTAATTTCAGGTCCCTTAATGTCGATAATTAGGGGTATTTCGCCAACTTCTCTCACGTTTTCAATTATCCGGCTGTATTGTTTATTGTTTCCATAGGCTGTGTTTATTCGTACTCCGTTCATCCCAGCACTATGCATTTTTGTTATTATATCCCTAGAGAGAGATGATGGGCCGATGGTACAGACAATTTTTGTTCTATTCAAAATCTTCGCTTCACTTATTTCGTTAAACTCAACAAACACATCGTGTTGAGTTTCAATATTAAATTTGTGATTTATTCTAAAATAGTAAGTGTTTCATTTTTTCATTTTTAGATGAGTATTCCATGCGTAAAAAGACTAGGCAAATAATTATTTTCCAACCAAGTGACGATTTTGTAAATTTTCTTGTTCTTCAATGATTTTAGAATAAGAGCCATTTGCATAAACGAATCTTGGTTGTTTTCTCATTCGAAACTTACTTTGATTCCACCGCCAATTTTTGGGACAAGATAATTGTAAACTACTGCAAAAAATAGACCTTCCAAAAATCCCCCTATGAAAGTTATTATCGGGAGAATAATTATTGCGCTTTCTCCCAGTAGTACATCAAGTATGACTGTTCTCTCTGTGAGACTGGGAAACAAGACAGCTATTTCACTTGAGAGTACAGCAATTATCAAGCCTGCTATGAATCCTGTAATTCCACTAAATGTTCCCAGCGTCGTAGCAAATGTTGCAACATCAATTTTCTTAACAATTTTTTCTTGCATAGGGTCACCTGTCAATGTTTCTTAGTCGCGTTCAGCAATAATAAGACTTTTCCAGATACAATACACATCCCATAACATATCTCACCTTCGGAAAATGATGCCGGAATGGTTAAGTAATCTATACAACCGCACTTTTGCAATATCTGTTATTAGGAAGAGCAACACAGCATATCCCCATACAAGGAGAGCTAATTCCCAGCCCATAGCTGGAAGTAGAATTCCGTAAACGGTAATTATCGTGGCAACTAGTTGCGTGATTATGACCGCGAAGAGAAGAGGCATGGCAGGTTTTACCGACCAAAATGGACCTTTGGTCCTTGCTACAAATACAGTTAGATGACCTGCCACTGAGAGCTTCAGGTAAATAAAAGATTGGAGCACAAGCGGGTCCAAGTTGAGCACAACTGTTCCAATGTAGAGAATTCCGAAAGTTGATAACACTCCAATTATTCCAAGAAATGTTGCTATTCCCAATAGGGTTCGCATATCCCATCTTTCAGGGTTTCCAGAGTATTTTACATTGTCATACGCTATTGTCATAATAGGTAGATCATTCAAAAGCGCCAACAACACTATCATAAGAGCAGTGACAGGATAAAACTGGAAAACCACAATTGATGCTGTGATGAAAAGAAGCACTCTTATTGTCTCAGCAATTCTGTAGGTTCCATAGTTCGTCATCCTCTGGAAAATCTTCCGACTTTGCTTTATTGCATCTATTATAACGGACAAACCTGGTTTGGTAAGCACTATGTCCGCGGCGGATTTTGCGGCGTCTGTAGCGCCGGCAACTGCGATGCCTGTGTCAGCTTTCTTTAGAGCGGGTGCATCATTTACTCCGTCTCCAGTCATGCCGACAATGTGACCTTTGTCTTGAAGCAACTCGACAATGCGGTATTTGTGTTCAGGGAATACCTCAGCGAAACCTTCAGCCTCTTCGACAACGCGTTCAGCTTGACTGTCAGGCTTTTCTAAGAAAGATTCTGGCAATACAATCTTGGTTCCGAGATTTACCTGCTGCGAAATTTCTTTTGCTATTGCTACGTGGTCACCCGTAACCATTTTTAGATCAACTCCCATGGATTCAGCTGTCTTTATGGTATTGGCTGAATCTTCCCGTGGCGGATCATAGAGGCCGATGAGACCAACATAATTCCATTTGGCATGATTTTCAGTTCGAGCTACGCCTAAGGCACGATAGCCTTTTTGCGCAAGAGCCTCAACATCCATTTTAAGCTGGTCACTTATTGATTTCTTATCATCTACAAGCGACAAAATGGCTTGGGGTGCTCCTTTTGAGACTTTAAACATATTGCCGTCTTCTGTTTGCACCTCTGCCTCTGTTCGCTTTGAAACTGGGTCAAAGGGTCTAAAACTAGCTGTTTTAAAGCTGTTAAATTTATCAGCAATTGCTTGTATACTCTTGGCTTTAAACAAGATAGCTTTGTCGATTGGATCCTGATCCTCTTCTCTTGAGGCAAGTGCGCTGAACAGCAACACATCGTTTTCTGTGAATTTTAAATAGGCTTTCGATTCTCCTAAAGTTAGCTCATTTTTAGTTATCGTTCCTGTTTTATCTGAGCAAAGAATATCCATACCTGCCATTTCCTCGATCGACACCAATTTACTTACGATTGCTTCTTTCTTGGCGAGAGCTATAGCGCCTATTGCCAATGTGACTGAAAGCACAGCGGGAAGAGCAGCTGGAATGGCAGCGACTGTTAAAACTAATGAAAATTGAATTATATCCAGAATATCTTGACCTCGAAAAATCGAGATTAAAAAGATTACAACCACCAGCGCAATAGCGAGAAGAATCAAGTAGTCACCTATCTTGATTATTGCTTTTTGAAAATGACTTCTGGTTTTTGCCTCTTCCACCAATTTGGTTGTTTTGCCAAAAAAGGTGCTCGTGCCCGTGTTGACAACGAGACCGTTCATTTCACCCTGTCGTGCAATCGAACTTGCGTATGCAACGCCTGACAAATGTTTTTCGACAGGGAGGGATTCCCCAGTTAACGCTGATTCATCAGTTAGAAGATAATCGCCTTCGATAAGTTTGACATCAGCGGGGACTATATCGCCCAGTCGCAATCGAACAAGGTCGCCTGGTACAAGTTCTCTAGCTGGCTTTTCCTGCCACTTTCCATCACGTAAAATTCGCGCTTTCAGAGCTAGTCTCTGCTTTAATAGTTCTATTGCGTTGCCTGCTTTATGTTCCTGCCAGAACCCTACGACAGCGTTCATCATCAAAAGTGTTAGGATTATTCCGAAATCTGTCCAACGCTCGATAATTGCTGACATGACTAAGGCTGCTTCTATCATCCATGGAATTGGACCCCAAAAATAGGATAGAAACTTGAACATCGGATTCTCTTTTTTCTCAGAAATCTCGTTAGGTCCATATTGTTGAAGACGCTTCTGCGCTTCCAAAGAAGAAAGCCCTTCTTTAGTCGCTGAAAGCCTACCTAATACTTCATCAATAGTAGCTTTCGTTGCATCTTCTGTGGATATTGAACTTTCGCTCGTAGGTACACCTTCATCTGCTGTTTCGTTTGGAATCCGAACGAAACATGACATCATTAGTGCATTTCATATTAGCTTTCCCTTCGTGGACCTTCTAATCAATTTTGCTCAAACAAATTTAGACCGCAAATGTGAGTATTGCAGATCAAATAACATTTGATGCGACAGTAATTTATCAGTTTTTTCATTTTTTTAAAGTTCGAAGAGTCTTTTTTTGCATTAAAATTTAATTTCCAAACCCAAAATATTTTTTTCAAAAATGTCTATCTGGTTAAGATGTCTAGGTATCTACTGTTTTGTTATGGTAAAGAAGGAAAATTTAAAGCTTATTTGGTTACAATAATACTTTTTATTCGCGAATGGAGTGGACATCTATTTGAAGTTGTCGCGTAAACAGAACCTTCTTCTAACATTATTTTCTGTATTGTTGATTATTGGAATTTTGGAATCTGAATATGGAATTGTCAGCTCTTTTGTCAGATTTATTTGTACTTCCTGCATGGGATTGGGATAGTAGAGGACCATGTATCTCAGTCGGCTACGTCATATGTTTCAATCAATTACTTTTGTTATATCTAATTTAGGATTTGTTTCTGTATTGAAGACTGGCCTCATTTGGCCATTCTTCTACTGTTACGGGTGTCCCCTTGCAACTGGCGGGTGCCCTATAGGAGTTTTGCAGCACTTTATAATTCTTCCAGCGATTCCTTTCTATCTTCTAGGTACTTTGGGCATTTATGGAACAGTTTTTGGTAGAGCTTTTTGCGGTTGGGCTTGTCCCTTCGGTAGTTTTCAAGACCTGTTGGGGCTTATCAGCAAAAGAAAAAGGAAACTTCAGCCTTTCACTTACTCCAAATTTGTTATGCTGTTGGTAATTGTTGTTTCGGCATGGATTACTTTGGACACTTTCTTCTGCAAGTTTTGCCCTGCTGGAAGCCTTTTCGCGGCCATTCCAGCTCCCTTCTTTTATCCCTCTTTAAACATAGGCCTCTTCTTTTATGTTCACATAGCAACTTTAATTTTGATCGTTGTTCTAGTGCTGCTTTTTTCGAGATTTTGGTGCCGCTACCTATGTCCTGTAGGTTCCATAGGGGTCTTCAACAAATTGTCCATTCTAACGGTGTCTCTTAATCCAACCAAATGTACGAAATGTGAAAGGTGTTTAGATGTTTGTCCTATGGGCATAGATAAACTGGAAAATGTTGGCAAGTCAAGCGATTGTATTCTATGTGGAAAATGTGTTGAAGTCTGCCAAACCAATGCACTGAAAATGAATATTAGACGGCTGAACAAACCTTAATAGATTTCTTTTACCATAATTGGTTGATTTCAATGCGAACTAAAATTCTTGCTTTTTCTTTGTTGTTGACTATTGCGTTCGTCTTTGGTGTCGATTCTGGATTTGGAAAGGAGAAAGCCCAAGATTTCGAATTAGTTGATATCAACGGAAAGAGTTTTAGTCTATCGGAACATCTGGGAAAAGTTGTTCTTTTAGACTTCTTCGCCACTTGGTGTGGTCCCTGCATCATGCAAATCGAGTACCTTCAGGCTCTTCACAGAGATTATCCTTCCGAACAGCTAGTAATTTTGTCAATAAGTGTTGATATAGAAAGTGATTCCGTTCTGAAACTCCAGCTTTTTGCTCAACAAAACCAGATGCAGTGGACGGTAGCTCAAGATACAGACAACGTGGGCTACAAATATGGCGTATCTCCCATACCCCACTTAGTTGTGATTGACACCGAAGGCTACGAAAGATACGGTCACATTGGGGTAACTGCAGCATCAACATTACGTTCAGAAATAGACGCCTTAATCTCGGAAAATGGAAAAGGCGACTCCAGTGATTCTAATGCAGCACAAACTGAAGCGGACAACACCTTATTAGTTGTTATAGGGGTTTGTAGCATAGCTTTGTTTGTTATTGGCTTAATAGCAGCAAAAAAACGGCAAGAAAAATCAAAACGTATTGAAAAGCGGAGCGTTTGCATTCGACTTAAGCGCTAAAATCGATTCTACGCGCGTGCCTATATTCTGTCTTCTCGATTGAAAGTTTTTTATGACGATCGCAAAGTGTGCAGTGTAATAGAAGAGAGAGAAAAAGATTAAAATTTAATCCCCAACCCCAATCTTAGACTACTATCTCCCAATAGTCTTCTTCTACCCTCATACTCCCTCTACTCTCTCCTACTCCCTACCCACACCTACAACCACCACACCACAAAACATACTGCTGCAGAACACACGCGCTCTCCGATTTTCAGTAGAAATTAACCCGCTTTAAATCGCCTTAAATATCTGATTTACTATATTATATCTGTTGTAATAGATTGAATTCTGATTACGAATATTGCTAATATTATTAACCATTGTCTAATTTATTGCAATAATAAAGCACCAAAAGGAGAAAATTGTAACGTGGAGGCATCTTCAGGATCTATTTATGCAATGCAACAGCGTATTATCGCTAAGCTATTAGCAAGTGACGCCACTTCAAGAAAAAAGGCTGTAACTGCCCAAGAGGCTCATTTAGACATGCAAGAACAAAACTGGTTATACTACGTCGCTGGCGGTTTGAATTCAAAAGTGAAGAAGACAAGAGACAAAAGATACTACGTTGCAACTTATCACCGAAAATAAGCTCATTTCTCATTACTTCTTCATTCGCTTCAAAGAACAGCACGCTACCAAATGAATTGAAAGCGATAGAAAGTGTGGTCAGAGGCTATGCACAACACCTAAAACTCTGAAAATGGCTGAAGGCTCACTTGAATCGCTTTACCAGTAAAGAGTAGTTGATAGCGTGGCTTTTCTTTTCTTTTTAGATTTTTTTGTTTGGTTAAAACACTCTATGATTTTGGAGCACCCAAAACACTCATTTGGAATTGGTTTGTTCTCTAAACAATTTCCTAAAAAGCCGAATTTGTGTTGGCAACTTTTGAAATCAGTTTCTTCAAAAAGGTAAAAAGATTTTATTTTGTTCTTATTTCCACGATTCTCTTTATCTGTCACATTATTTACTTCGACTATTACTGAAGCTTTATTGTTTTGCTCTGTAGGTGATTGTTCTTTTCCTTCTAATTTGGCTTGGAACCTTGTAGGTTGAGATTCTGGGAGAGCCACGTAAATCTCAGGTTCATATCCTTCACCTTCGCCAAAAAGTTTTGTTCGAAGATCTTGTAGTATTCCAATCAATCTGTCTCACATCTTTTTGCACTTTCTGTATCTCTTAAAATTGAGAGAGTGTAGCTCCTACGTTAACAATCGCTCGAACATCTCTAGATCCAAGAGCTAAAACCTTGTCAATCATATGATATTCTTTTCCATTGGAGTTAAGCCATTGGCGAACAATCTCTTTAGCCCAAAAATCGTTCTCAGCCATCACAGTAAATATGAGCCCATCAGTCCACACTGGTCCTCGAGTCACAATTGAAAAGAGTTTATGACTAGATTCGTTCATGCTCTTTTGCTTTTCAGATACAAAATTTTTTTCCATTTCCGCCAAGAGACGGCTTTTCTCGTGAGCTACGATGTCAAGTTTGTACTTTAACTGATCCAAGTTGTTTAGTAATTGTCTCGTCTCAATTAGAAGCTGCTTCTTAAGCTGCTTCTCTTCTTCCTTCAATGAAGCTATTTTAGAAGTGTAATTCTCTTCATTCGCACAGTCTTTATCCGTTACTTGGACTATGTATCTGTCTCGAAAGGAATCTGCGTTTTCAATATTTTCCTTGGACGAAGAAACACCGGATATGAAAGTTGGCAGTTCCATTTTCTTTCTCTTCCTTTTTGCCGTTAAACAGTCATCTTATGTATTAATATTTAATAATCATAATTTCACGCAAGGGAATATATCGAACATGGGAATATATCATCGAAGAAATAAAAAATCTCCAAAACAAAGCAAAAACCTGCAGCACAGGCATTACAACAGGAGAACTTCACAAAAGTTACTCTAACTTCAAAAAAACCAACCGTCACCGTTTCGTTGGTTGGATTAAAATATAGTTAAGTTGCAATCTACTATATTTATATAAGACTGGGCTTTTATTTATTTCCCATGGAGAGTTCAGGTAAATGGTTGACGTTG
>SMTZ1_10011123_pt1 | contig 18729 bp, 20 predicted proteins | sample DeeMarSWOR136_30_FD_25667 | JGI IMG/M metagenome (IMG submission 25667)
AAGGAAATCAGCACCAGGCGCAAGAAGCACGTTCATCGGATGAGGCCAGCTGTTTTCTTAGAGGCATTAAAATCCTGAAAATTTTCTCTATATGTGTGGAGAGAATGGGTTCCTGTCACCAAGGAAGCCCCCGCTGGTGGAAGGCATGATCTGGGGCAAATATTTCTATCCAAATCTGGTGTATCTGTGTGCTCATTTAATCCCATGTCTTTATGCTTATATGAAAAATAGGCTTGAGTCTAACAATTTCGTAACTGTTCTTTAACGAAAGCCGTGGGGCCAACTTGGATCACAGGGTCGGCAGGCTGGGGGGCAAAAACAGTTCCAAGATTGGCATCATAGGATTTGACCGGATCTTCAGGAAATTGGTATTATTCCAACCAGACAGGCAAGCTTTCAGCCTGGTGCACGGATGAACAGCCGGCGTAGAAGTCCAGGTGTTTGGGGTGTCATTTGGGAGGAGAAAAGACTAGGTATTGGGGTTTCTTTCACGAAGATGGCCTAAGGATTAGTAGAAGTCAGGGGGTTGAAACATGAAAGTACACGAATTTATGAGCACCAAAATTGAATTCGTAGACGCCGAAAAGTCCGTCTATGATGCGGTAGAGAGAATGGTGGACAGACGAATCCGTTCCGTAGTTGTGGAGTTCTCCGGAAAAGAGCCCGAATACGGGGTTCTCACTTCCAGGGACATCGTCTTCAAGGTGTTGGCCAAAGGCATCAACCCAAAAAAGATCAAGGTATCTGAGATCGCATCAAAGCCAGTAGCCTGTATAGACATAAATATGGATTTTGAGGATGCGGCCAAAATGATGGAGCAATCCAACATTGCCAGACTTTTTGTGTGCGACGAAGGTAGGATTATCGGGCTTATTTCATTGTTGGATGTGATGGCTGCCGAACTGGTTGCCATAGCGCGGGGGAACCATGATTCTTGAAAAGCTACTTTCTCACGGCAAAAAAGAGCGGGATGTCACCGAGGATATCAAGAGGCACATTGGCCTTCTTTGCACAGCGTGTGATACATTCAAAACAGCCGTGGAAAGAGATGACCCGGATCTCATGGAGAATGTCATCCAGCTCGAACGGGAAGGGGACTCCGTCCGGAGGGAGGTCATATCACACATCTATGAGGGCGCATTCCGATTTGTGCAAATTCGTGGAAATTGTGGACGAGGTTTTTGATCTCCTCAAGGACACCGCCTTCTACCACCTCAGTACCCGGCTCCCCGAAAGGATCAAGGACGATTGCATTCGAGTCGCCCTTCTCAATTTCAGAATGTGCGAGATGCTTCTGATTACCTATGAAGCCATGCTGAAGGGGGAGGACCTGCGGGAGAAGACCCTGGCCATCAGGATCTACGAGAAGAAGGTGGACGACTTAAAATATGATCTGTTTGAAGAAGCCAAGAAAGTCGAAATCGATACCTTCTGGGAGGGGCGTATGCTGGCCGACCTCATATCGGGTCTGACCACGATCAGCGACATCATCGAAGATGCCAGCGATCATCTCCAGATCATCTATGTCAGTATGCGGTGAATGGAACATCTCCGTCTCCCTCTCCTTGCTTCCTCTATCCTGATAAGTCATGTCCTTAAGGTTCCGGTGGTTGTGAATGGTATAGAATATGTGGAAGGTGCTGAGCGGTGTTTTCTTAGGTTGGAGCCTTGGAGCGAATGACTCGGCCAATGTTTTCGGAACCGGCGTTACCACAGGGACTGTCAAATATCGCACAGCCATCCTGTTGACCGCCTTTTTTGTCCTGCTGGGCGCCTTGCTCGAGGGCCCTAAGTGCATGCGAACGGTGGGCGATCTTTCCCGCCTAATGCCCCCTGAGGCATTCTGGTGCGCTCTGGCGGCAGCCATGATTATGACCGCTCTCACCTATCTTGCCATTCCTGCTTCAACCTCACAGGCTATTGTTGGAGCTGTGATCGGAGCGGGAATCATCTCCAACTCCGCCGATTTCTCCATGCTATACAAAATTGTTTCCTGCTGGGTGTTCACACCCGTTTGCGGCATGATCGTGGCCTACTGTCTTCATCGTATCTTCGGGTATTTCCTGGATAGAACGCGAATGAGCCTGGCACGAAGAAACCTTCTCTATTCTGCGGGCATTCTTGTCGCAGGCTGTTATGGCGCTTATTCCTTGGGCTCCAACAATGTGGCCAACGTGACGGGCGTGTATGTGGGATCGGGGAACCTTTCGCCTGGAACGGCCTCTCTCATCGGGGGACTGAGCATAGCGAGCGGGGTTCTCACTTACAGTCGCAAGGTGATGATGACCGTAGGCAAAGGCATTGTTCCCCTTGATCCCTTTTCTGCTCTGGTCGTGGTTTTGGCTGGAGCGATTACCCTGCACGTTTTTACCCAGATCGGCGTACCGGTTTCTTCATCCCAGGCTGTTGTTGGGGCTGTTCTAGGGGTTGGGGTTGTAGGGGGCGTTAAGACGGTCAGCTTCAAAATGCTCGGCAAAATCAGTTTGGGATGGATCTTGACGCCTATCGCAGCCGGCCTTTTGGTCTACCTTTTCATTACGTTCGGAGGGATATGATGGTAAGACGAAGCGGCATATGGAAGCTTTATCCGGTCTATAGCATCGTGCTCTTTGGCATCATTAGCCCAGAAGGTATCGGCCGGGTCAAGGTTCAAGAGGTGGGAGGCGGTCTTTGGATGGGCTCTCTTGGCCGTGCTTCTTCAGATGAACCTGGATGGCCATGAGTGCTGCCGGGGTGATTCCGGAGATGCGGGAGGCTTGGCCCAGAGACAGGGGTCTTACTTGAATCAGCTTTTCTCTCACTTCCCTGGAGAGCCCGTATATGGCATTATAGTCCACATCTTCAGGAAGTCTCGCATTCTCCATCCTTTTGAGCTTCTCAACATGCTTTTCCTGGCGGCTGATGTATCCCTCGTACTTAATCCGGGTCTCGATCTCTTCAGCAATCGTCTGATCAGAGCAATCGAGCTGGGAGTCAAAAAGGGCGAGATGCTCGAAGAGTACTTCATTTCTTCGGAGAAGTTGGGCCAGAGAGGTGATGTTTTTGATTGGTGGCGATCCAAAGGCTTTCAGTTTTTCGATAACCGACGCTTCGGGCTTGAGTTTGACATGGTTCAATCGGGCGAGGAGTTTTTCAACCGTCTCCCTTTTTTTGCAGAATTGACGATACACGTCGTCATGAACCAGGCCCAGCCGGTGGCCAATATCCCTGAGCCTGAAATCCGCATTGTCTTCACGCAGGAGAAGTCGGTATTCCGCCCTTGAGGTGAACATGCGGTAGGGTTCCTTGGTCCCTTTGGTGGCCAAGTCATCGATGAGAACGCCCATGTAAGCTTGCGATCTGTCAAGAATGAGCGGCTCTTCTCCCCGAATCTTGAGCACCGCATTGATGCCGGCCAAGAAACCTTGAGCTGCCGCCTCTTCATATCCCGATGTGCCGTTGATCTGTCCGGCATGGAATAGGCCTTCCACAAGCTTCGTTTCCTGAGTCGGCTTGAGTTGGAGGGGGTTTACATAATCGTACTCGATGGCGTAACCCGGTCTCAGGATTTCTGCTCTTTCCAGGCCCGGGATGGATCTCACCATTTTCACCTGAATGTCGATGGGCAGACTCGTGGGAATGCCGTTGGGGTAAACCTCCACCGTGTCCAGTCCCTCGGGTTCCAAGGCTCCAGGCCCTGTTTGATAAATTCGTGGGTCTTATCATTGGTGTAGGTGATGTGGCAGGGGACTTGACGCAGAGGAATATGGGTGGTGGTGAAAGAAAAAGGTCTGGGAGGTTCGTCCCCTAACTGGATCTCCAAGCCTTGGTAGTCGATAGTTCGGCCGTTGAGCCTGGGTGTGGTCCCGGTCTTCAGCCTCCCCACTTCAAATCCCAATTCGACCAACTGCTTTGAGAGGTTTGTTGAGGGAGGATCACCCATGCGTCCTGCCGGGAAGTGATCTAGGCCAATATGAATCAAGCCTCCCAAGAAGGTCCCTGTGGTCAGAATCACGGTTTTGGACAAAAAACGTTCATGGATGCTGGTCTCCACGCCATAAATCTCTCCATCTCTCACCAGAAGGCGATCCACCATGGCCTGCCTGAGATCCAGATTGGCCTGGCCTTCCACCACCTGCTTCATCCTCTTTCGGTAGAGGTCCATGTCGTTTTGAGATCGTGAACCTTGGACCGCCAATCCTTTCCGGGTGTTGAGCCGCCTGAACTGGATGCCGGTTTGATCCGCAGTTTTGGCTATTTCGCCGCCCATGGCGTCGATTTCCTTGACGAGATGGCCTTTGGCGAGGCCGCCGATGGCGGGGTTGCAGCTCATGGCGGCAATGTGATCGAGATTGATGGTGAGAAGAAGGGTGGGGTGCCCCATGCGGGCCGCTGCCAGAGCCGCTTCACAACCGGCATGCCCGGCACCAACCACGATAACGTCATATGGTTTGTCAAAAGTAGGCATTGGATATCTCAGGGTAAGTGAACGACCCTGGACTTTAAGTCGAGGGCTTCACCACTGTCGAACAGAATTGGACTGTATGGAAGTCGTGCTCGTGCGCGTCATCGTAATCGGCCTGGCACGAAACTCAAGGGCTTTGGATTTCTCCACTGCGATGACGAGCACCGCTGCGCTGAGCACGAGCACGATTACGGAAACTTGTCGCTTTTAGCGACGGTGACAAACCGTGCTTTTCGCCTGTCGCAGCGAAGCGAACCTGCCCGAGGCAGGCAGGGATCCCGTTCACAGGGTTGCCGAGGGGTATCCTCCAAAACATCATCATGAGACGTTGGACAGCCCTTGTGTAGGGCCGGGCTTTACTTGTCGCGCCATAGCCTTGGCGACGGCGGATGCTCTCCCCTACGTAAGAAGATGTCAACTATCCTTTTGTAATGCGTTAGTGTCGATCAAAAGTGTTTACATGGACTCTCTCTAATTGACGGAACCCTGCTTTCCGGCCATGACCATTTTTCTCAAGGGGATATCTATAGGGCTCAGAGTCGGTGGCTAAGAATTCGCGGTCTAAAAGATTCATAGGAGATTCCAAGAAGTTCAGTTGCGTAGAACCCGAATTCTTAGCCACAGCAAAACTCAGTGGAATTTCTTTTCTGAGATATCCCCTTTCGAAAAAGGTCATGGCCTCCTTGAACACGTTCGGAGTTCATTGCCCATGTAAACACTTTTGAACGTAACCAATGCGTTGCGCCGGAGGCCCTGTGCTTGTTCATGAGGGGGTTCGGATAGAACCAAGCGAGTCGTCATGACCTCGAGGTCGCAAAAGGGTCTTTCACCACAATCGTCTGTTCCCGTCCTGGCCCTACGGAGATGATGGAGAGGGGGACTTCAGTCATTTCCTCGATTCTTTTGAGATAAGCCTTGGTCTCGGCGGGCAATTGGTTTCGCTCTCTCACAGAGGATATCTCCTCTTTCCATCCCGGGAGCTCCTCGTAAATGGGTTTGCACCGGGCGAGTTTCGTCAAACTGGCAGGCCTGGATTGGATTCTTCGGCCTTCGAGATCATAGGCCACACAGATTTTCAATGTTTCCAAACCGGTAAGAACATCCAGCTTGGTGATGCTCAGGCTCGTGAGACCGTTCAGGCGAGCCGAGTCCCTAACCACCACGAGGTCGAGCCAGCCACAACGCCTTCGCCGTCCTGTGGTCGCCCCAAATTCAGCCCCTCGCTTCTGGATGTAATCACCCGTTTCATCGTGCAATTCCGTTGGAAATGGTCCGGCCCCCACCCGGGTGGTGTATGCTTTAACGATTCCTGTGATGTGACCGAGCTTGTCCGGACCCACACCCGCACCGCTACAGGCGGTTCCTGATATGGGATTGGATGAGGTGACAAAGGGGTACGTGCCATGGTCGATATCCAGGTGGGTCCCTTGGGCGCCCTCGAAGAGAATTCTCTTCCCTTCCCTTATGGCTTCATCGATCAGGAGAGAGACATCTCGAATATAGGGCATCAAAATCTCAGCCATAGATCGGTACTTGTCGAAGATGGGTTGGAATTCCAAGGGATCGGCTTTAAGAAATTGGGTCAGATAAAAATTCTTTTCCTCGAGATTTGTTTTGATCTTGATCTCGAGCGTGTCCGGTTCAAGAAGATCAACGGCCCGAATGCCGGTTCTTCCAACTTTGTCCTCATAGCATGGACCTATGCCGCGGCCGGTTGTACCCAACTTGTCTTTCCCTTTAGCCACCTCCCTGGCCAAATCCAGGGCTTTATGGTAAGGCATGATGAGGTGGGCTTTTTCGCTCAATGAAAGACACTCCGGGCCGACCAAAACGCCTCTTTGTTTTAGGTTGTCTATCTCTTCAAGTAGGACTTCTGGATCGACGACCACGCCATTTCCGATGAGGCATCGTTTGCCTTGGTGGAGAATTCCGGAGGGAATGAGGTGACAAATCGTCTGCTCGCCATTGACCACCAGGGTGTGTCCCGCATTATTTCCCCCTTGAAACCTGACGATTACATCAGCCTGGGAGGCTAAGAGGTCCACGACCTTGCCTTTCCCTTCATCACCCCACTGGGTTCCCACAACAACAACATTGGCCATTTCTGCTCTCCAGCTTGTTTTTGTTAATTGATGGGGAATGATCGTTTATCCACGGGCTCTGCTGCTGAGACCTGAAAAGCCAATGGATTAAGTCCTTGAAATGTTTGTTATCCAAAAGCGTATGGGTTGTCAACGCCTTTGTTTTTTTGGGAATTCATGAGGGCGTGGAGCCCCCATGACCGTTTACAGGGATGGGCCTCTCTGCTACATTTCTATTTGGCTATTTTTTCGAAAATCATGGGCAGAAGCGCGACGAAAAGCGCGAGAGGAGGCAACCATGAAATTACCCCAACCCCGTTTTGAAGGCAACGTTTCTCTTGAGACGGCTATCAAGGTTCGAAGGACTGTTCGGTCTTTCGCCCCGGATACTTTGACCCTGGGAGATCTGTCGCAGTTGCTCTGGGCAGCACAGGGAATCACCGAGGATAGGGGCTTCAAAAGGGCTGCCGCATCGGGAGGGGCTCTATATCCTATGGACATCTACGGTGTTTTGGGAGAAAAGTGTATCCAGGGTCTGCAAGCGGGGATCTATCATTATGAACCCAATGATCATGCCGTTATCCGGTCATCGGACGGGGATGCGCGAGATGCGCTGGCTCGAGCCGCTCTGGGACAGATGTGGATGGCCGGCGCCCCGCTCAATCTGGTGCTCACCGCAGAATATGCCCGAATCTGCGGAAAATATGGTGAAAGAGGTGTGAGGTATGCCATGATCGAAGCAGGTCATGTGGGCCAAAACATCTTTCTCCAGGCCGAAGCACGTGGTTTAGGAGCGGGCATTGTGGGCGCCTTTCATGATCGCGAGGTGGCTCAGGTTCTGAAGATACCTCGCTCCCATGAGCCCTTGCTTATCATGCCTGTGGGGTATAAGCGGTAGGGAGAAAGAGGCTTGGCCCAGGTGAATCGTCATAAATCCACCAATTCTACCGTTCCGTGCGAGATGTGTACAAGTCACAAAATCCGAAATTCGGATTTACACATTGCCGGAAGCTATTTCCGGGGTTCATTTCATAACGACCAGTACGGGCGCAAGCTGCTGTAAGGGATTCATCAAGGTTCGATGATTTACTCCACCATCAGCTCCTTGAGTACGGAGAAATTTTCCAGGGCCTTCCCAGCACCCTTGGCAACTGTAAGGAGAGGTTCATCCGTCACTGCGAAGGGCACCTTCATCTCTTCTCTGAGGAGGGCATCCATATTCTTTAGAAGTGAGCCACCCCCGGTCAATACGATGCCCTTGTCCAGAACATCGGCTGAGAGTTCCGGCGGCATTTGCTCGAGAGCGCTCCGGACGGTTTGAACAATGGTATTGAGCTCCTCGGAGATCATTTCCCGTGTCTCCTCAGAGTCGATCGTCAGGATTTTTGGAACGCCCGTCACCAAATCCCGCCCTTTCACCTCCATGCTTTCTATGCTTTCACCAGGATGGGCGTTCCCGATGGTCATCTTAATCATCTCCGCGGTTCCGAGGCCGATTAGGAAGTTGTAGTTTCTATTGATGTACTGCACGATGGCCTCATCTATCTTGTCTCCCGCAACCCGGACGGACTCGCTATAGACGATGCCTCCCAGGGAGATAACCGTCACCTCGGTGGTCCCGCCACCGATGTCGCAGATCATGTTGCCTGTTGGCTCGTGAATGGGTAGCCCTGCACCGATGGCGGCCGCCATGGGTTCTTCAATCAGGAAGACTTCTCGTGCCCCTGTGGATTCTGCACATTCCCTGACCGCCCTTTTTTCGACCGGGGTGATGCCAATGGGGACGGCGATAATGATTCGTGGTTTTACCAGCCTGAATTGGTCCCGGGCCTGTTTTATGAAAAGGCGCAGCATCTCTTCTGCGACCTCGAAATCGGCTATCACACCATCCATCATGGGGCGGATCGCTTGAATCCGGTCAGGTGTGCGTCCCAGCATCATCTTGGCCTCTTTGCCTACAGTGAGAACCCTTTTGCCCTTCTTTTCATCTTCCTGCACGGCCACCACGGAAGGCTCATTCAGAACAATGCCTTTACCTTTGACATAGATCAAGGTGTTGGATGTTCCGAGATCGATCGCCAAGTCATGGGAAAATTTTCCGAAAACAGTTCCAAAAATCATGGCTTGTTCCTAGAAATGGACATAGATCTTAAGCCCCGCACCGATGTTATGGCCTATTGGTCATTCGAGACTGAGAGATCACCTGCTTCTTCCAACATGCTTTTGGCCATTTGACCGGCCTGATCGTATCTCTTGAGGCCTTGATCAAGAAAGGTCTCGTTTTGATGCCTGTTGGCCTCGACAAAGGTTGCCTTCAGGATCGCTACCCGCTGGTCGATCGCGTTCAAGGGGGCATTCTCAGATGAATCCTCATCTGCGGGCACACGGGGAACACCCATGAGCATATACCAGACCAGGTTGTCCAAGTCGGGCAGAATCCCGCCTTTGGTCAGGTCCACGGTTTTCTTGAAATCATGATAGGCCTTGATGAAAGGGTCCCGATTTGTTGGCCGTGAGCTTTTTTTCTCTCTACTCGACTCTGCCATCGTAGTCAGCTTGTGAAGTCCTTGACGCTCATGGCCTCCAGAACCCCCTCACTCCAAACTATGCATATTGTCACAGACCTGTTTTCCAAACTCTGAACAGGAGACCTCTTCAGCCCCGCCCATCAGCCTGGCCAGATCATAAGTGACCCTTTTTGAGGCGAAGGTTTTCTCGAGAGCGCTTTGGATGAGGTTTGCAGCTTCCACCCATCCCATGTGATCCAGCATCATAACGCCGCTCAGAATCAAAGAAGTGGGGTTGACTTTGTCCAAGCCGGCATATTTTGGGGCTGTCCCGTGGGTCGCTTCAAAGACGGCGTATCCTTCTTCGTAATTGATATTCCCGCCGGGCGCCATGCCCACACCTCCGACCTGGGCAGCGAGGGCGTCCGAAATATAGTCGCCGTTGAGGTTCATGGTGGCGATGACATCGAAATCTTCAGGTCGCGTCAAAGCTTGTTGGAAGAAAATATCCGCTATCGTGTCCTTGAGGAGAAGCTTATCCGGCGGCAAGTCTCCTTGAACCTCTTCCCATGCGATCGTCCGGTCACCATAGGCCTCTTTTGCCAATTCATACCCCCATTTTCGAAAGGCCCCCTCTGTGAACTTCTGGATATTCCCTTTATGAACCAGGGTGACGCTGCGGCGTTTTTTGGCCAAAGCGAAATCAATGGCTGCTTTCACCAGTCTCCGACTACCTGATTTGCTGATCGGTTTAATACCTATTCCAGCATCCGGCCGGATGCGCCAACCGTACTTTTGAAAGAGGTGGTCCAGGAGATCTTGAGTCTCAGGCAGGCCAGACTCCAGCTCCAGGCCGACATAGACGTCTTCGGTATTCTCCCGGAAAACGACCATGTCAACCTTTTCCGGGTCCTTAACCGGACTGGGCACACCGCGAAAATAACGAACAGGCCGAACACAGGCATACAGGTCAAGTTTCATCCTCAGCGCCACATTAAGGCTTCGGATTCCCTCTCCCACGGGTGTGGTTAACGGTCCCTTTATCCCTATCCTGTGTTCTTGTAATGCATCGATCGTTTCTTGCGGCAGCCAATCCCCAGTTTCCTTAAAGGCCTTTTCCCCCGCAAGGACCTCCTTCCAGATGATCTGCCGCTTGCCCTGCCAGCACACGTCGACGGCTTTGTTGATCACTTGGACTGAAGCACGCCAAATATCAGGCCCTATGCCGTCCCCTTCGATGAAAGGGATAATAGGTTTATCAGGAACGATCAGCTTCCCTTCGGTAAAGGTGATTGAATTCAAAGCAAACCAGCCCCTTCTCAAGAAGAAATAGCTGTCCCAAGATATCACTTTTGACGGCCTGGTCAACGAATTTTATATGAGGGAGAGCTTCATTGACAGGAAGGCAAGGGGTTGATAAAAACACAATGATTCTTTTCTAATGCCCCTATACTTTGGATACACCAAGAGGCCAGCCATGACCTGGATTGATTTTGCCATAACGTCGGCTTACAAAGCCCGGTATCCGGGTGTAGCCTTTGGGCTCACCCGTATCTCCGGATGCAGGCCCTTGATCAACCCGCCAGGATTCGATCAACACAAGCGAAAGCTGCTCCGCAAGATGAGAAAGAGAGAGACGTTGGCGGAAATCACGGCGCGGGTCAGCATTTACGACCGCTTTTTCCAAAGCTTCGGATTTGAGTGTCCCCTGCCCAAGCATCTGAGGAGAACCATCAACAGCGGCTTTCCCCGGTATAACCTCATGGTGGATGCCCATTTCATGGCGGAGATGTGTGCCGGTATTCTGGTCGCAGTTACCGACTTCGACCGCTTCCAAGGAAAGTTGACGCTGGACCTGGCGGAGGAAGGTGAAATCTGCCGGGGCATGGGCGAGCGTGAACTGGTGACCAAGAAGGACGAGATTGTGTTCAGGGATGAGAAAGACATTGTCTGCGTTCTCTGCCAGGGAGCAGACGAGAAGACCAGGGTCAGGGACGATACGCAGCATGTGCTCTTTTACGGGTATGCCGTCCCAGGCATTGACGGGAAATATCTGGAAGCGGGTCTGAGGGTGGCCGCAGACACCATGTCCGAGTTTGGGGAAGGGACGATTGAGGGCCTGGAAGTTTTTTACCCTTGAAAAGTCTCGGAAATCTCAAGAAAAAGATTGACAGGGCCGTGCTGATGGGCTAGTTTAATCATTCGTAGAAGGTAAAAAGGTCATGGCAAGTCTGTTTCAGATCATCATCCTCATTATCAGTGCAATAGGGATAGGCCTATCCCTATTGCTTCTGCGGTTTAGGCAGTCAGGCCTGATAATGAGAGAATGATTTGAAGAAGCTTTGTTAGAAACCGTTATCAGGCCTTCCTGATAACGGTTTTTTTTTGGCAAGAGGGAGAGAGAGCATGGGAAGGCAAATTACCCTGTACGATACCACCCTGAGGGACGGTACCCAAGGGGAGAAAATCGCCCTATCTGCAGAGGATAAACTGCGGATTTTAGGAAAGCTGGATGAATTTGAAATCCCCTATGTCGAAGGGGGATGGCCGGGATCCAATCCCAAGGATGTGCGGTTCTTCAAAATGGCACGCAAGGTGCCTCTCAAGGCGACGCGCCTGACCGCTTTCGGGAGCACCCGACGGGCTCAGACAAAGGCAGAGGATGATCGCCATATAAAGGCCCTGCTAAAGACGGAGGTGGAAACGGTGGCCGTCTTTGGAAAGAGCTGGGATCTCCATGCATCGAAGATTCTGGGAGCCTCACTCGAAGAAAACCTGGACATGATCGAGGATACCATCTCCTATCTGAAGAAGCAGGGCCGCCTCGTGGTCTATGATGCAGAGCACTTTTTCGACGGTTACAAACACAACCCGACCTATGCGCTCAGGACGATAGAAGCAGCGGTCAAGGGGGGGGCAGACACCGTCGTTCTCTGCGACACGAATGGAGGTACCTTGCCTCATGACATCTACGCCGCCATGAAGAAGGTGATGGCCCAAATCACTGTGCCTGTAGGAATCCACGCTCACGATGACTGCGGCCTCGCCCTTGCCAATGCGATCACGGCTGTTCGGGCCGGCGCTACCATGGTTCAAGGGACAATCAACGGCTACGGTGAGCGGTGCGGAAATACAGACCTGGTCAGTGCGATTGGAAACCTTCAGCTCAAGATGGGGCATGAATGCATTCCGCCGGACAAACTCAGGAGACTGACCGAGCTGTCCCGTTATGTGAGCGAGGTGGCCAATGTGCCTCCGTTGAACCAGCGGCCCTTTGTGGGAAAGAGCGCTTTTGCCCACAAGGGTGGGGTCCACGTCAGCGCCATACTGAAAGACCCGGCCGCTTATGAGCACATAGAACCGGAAGAGGTGGGTAACCGCCGGGGAAATGGAGATCAAGGCGGAGGGAAATGGATATGACAGTGAGAAGATTGTGGCGGAGATCAAGAAACTGGAGGACCAGGGCTATCAGTTTGATGCTGCAGAAGGATCCCTTGAGCTCCTGATCAGGAAAGTGACCGGCCAGTTCGAAGAGCCCTTCAAACTCGAGTCATTCAGGGTCATCATCGAGAAAAATCGGTCCGGCCCGAGCACCGCCCAGGCCACCATCAAAATCTCGGTTGGGGAGGATTATGAAATCACGGCTGCCGAAGGGGATGGTCCGGTGAACGCTTTGGATAATGCGCTACGAAAGGCGCTGACCAAGTTCTTTCCCCAGATTGAGGAGATGGGTTTGGTGGATTTCAAGGTGCGCGTGATTGACGGCGGTGGCGGGACGGCCGCCAAGGTGAGAGTCCAAATCGAATCCAGGGACCCCCGGGAGATCTGGTCCACAATCGGCGTTTCTGAAAACGTTATCGAAGCGAGTTGGCAGGCTTTGGTGGACAGTGTGCAGTATAAGCTGTCGAAAGCGCTGAACGGAAAGTGATGAACCATGTCTAAAGAAACACATTGCGTGCAGGAGATGATCCCCGCAGATTCTTGTAGGACTGAGAATCTGCGGAGGGTCCTTGAGGTGTAGCCTCTCCGGATTCCTTTTAGAGGTAAAACAAGAAGCACAGGAGGTTATACCATGACGGAACGCGTCATCATTTTTGATACGACCCTCAGAGACGGCGAGCAGTCTCCGGGAGCCAGCATGAATGCAGCGGAGAAGTCACGCCTTGCGTTTCAGCTGGAAAGGTTGGGTGTCGATGTCATCGAGGCGGGATTTCCAGCCGCCTCTCCCGGCGATTTCGAAGCGGTTAAGCTGATCGCCGGCAAGACCCGAAATGCACAGGTTGCTGCCCTGGCGAGGGTGTCAAAAGAAGACATTGATCGGGCCTGGGCCTCTGTCCGCGAGGCGGCAAAGCCCAGGATTCACACCTTTATTGCCACCTCTGATATCCATTTGGAGCACAAGCTGAAAATGAGCCGTGACCAGGTCGTGGAAGCGGCGGTCAATGCAGTCAGGCACGCCAAGGGGTACACGGAAAACGTGGAGTTCTCCGCTGAAGATGCATCGCGAAGCGATCCGGATTTTCTCTGCCGCCTTTTTGAGGCGGTCATCGCGGCGGGGGCAACGACTGTGAACATCCCGGACACAGTGGGTTATGCCATGCCTGATGAGTTCGGACGGTTGGTTTCCCATGTCCGAGAACACACGCCCAATATCCATCAAGTGGTGTTAAGCGTTCACTGCCACAACGATCTGGGCCTTGCGACAGCCAACAGCTTGGCCGGACTCAGGGCAGGTGCGCGGCAAGTTGAGGTGACCGTGAACGGCATCGGAGAAAGAGCGGGGAACACGTCTCTGGAAGAGATCGTGATGGCCCTTTACACGCGGAGGGAACACTTGGGGCTTGTGAGTGGCATCAACGCCAAAGAGATCTTTCCAGCCAGTCGACTGGTAAGCATGATCACGGGCATCGTGGTACAACCCAACAAGGCTGTGGTTGGCGCCAATGCCTTTGCCCATGAGGCAGGCATTCACCAGGACGGGGTGCTCAAAAACCGGATGACCTATGAAATCATGGATCCGGAGACCGTCGGTCTGTCGGCAAATCGTTTGGTGTTGGGGAAACACTCGGGGAAGCATGCATTCAAACGAAAGCTTTCGGAACTGGGCTATGAGTTCTCTGAGGAAGATGTAAGACGTCTGTTTGAAAAATTCAAGGACCTTGCTGACAAAAGAAAAGAAATTCTTGACGAAGATATCGAAGTGCTTGTTGCCGAGGAGATCCTGCGGGTTCCGGACAAGATCCGACTGGATTATCTCAATGTGGTTAGCGGGACAGTGTCCATACCTACAGCCATGGTGAGACTGCGCATAGACGAAGAAGAAATGCAAGGTGCCGGATTTGGTGTCGGCCCTATTGACGCCACGTTCAACACCATCGCCAAGATGACCGGGACCCGCTCAAAACTGGTTCGCTTCAGCATCAACGCCATCAGCGGGGGCACGGACGCCCAAGGGGAGGTCACGGTTCGTCTACAGGAAAATGGGTTGGTTGCGCTCGGAAAGGGTGCGGATCCGGACATTTTTATTGCAAGTGCAAAGGCTTACATAAACGGCCTCAATCGGCTCGAGTATTTAAAGAAAAACCCGTCTCTTGCTCCTGAGGAGCGGGCGCTCTAAAAGAAGATTGGAGTACTGGGGTAGCCGACTTCGTTACACTACTGATCTTCATAGCTCAAGATCGAACTCTTGCGCGAATTTTTTGGCGGAGCTGGGATGGCTGTTCCCCGAAAGGCGATATCTGAGAAGAATTTCACCGAACATTGTAGCGGGCTTGTCTTTGAGGGTTGCGCCACAAAAGTCCTAGCAGAATTTCTCGTTCCGACGAAGTCAAAGGTTTCTTAAACCCTCAAAGATCAGTCCGCCTCCCCAGAACCCTATAGATATCGCCTTGAGGAGAATGGCCATCCCTTGCGAAAGCCTCGCTAAGGGAAGATTAGAGTGGCCGACTTTGCCAGAGTCGCCGACGCGCCAAAGCCGCTATGGCGACGGCGCGTAGCCTCTGGCTACGACGGCTGAACTGGATGTTGGAGTAGCAGAGCTTAGGAAGAGGTTAGCGCCTTATGCCTCCCCCGATGACCATCACAGAAAAGATCTTGGCTGTCCATGCCGGACAGGATTCCGTCACGCCGGGAGAGATCATCAAGGTTCGGGTGGATCTTGCCCTGGCCAATGATATTACTGCCCCTTTATCTATCCGTGTGTTTCGCGAGATCGGGAGAGAGCGGGTCTTTGATGCAGAAAAGATAGCCCTGGTGGCGGACCATTTTGTTCCCAATAAGGATATCCCATCGGCCCAGCAAGCAAAGATAATGAAGCAATTCGCCACAGAGCAAGGGATCAGGCATTACTATGAGTTGGCGGATGGGGGCATCGAGCATGTGATCCTTCCTGAGAAGGGGTTGGTGTCACCCGGGGACCTGGTGGTCGGTGCAGACAGCCACACCTGCACCTATGGGGCCCTGGGCGCTTTTTCCACAGGGATGGGAAGCACGGATCTCGGCGTGATCATGGCCACGGGCAAGACGTGGCTCAAGGTTCCGCCCACCGTAAGGCTGGAGTATGTGGGGAATCTGAAGCCATGGGTGGGGGGGAAGGATTTGATCCTTTTCACCTTGGGCAAGCTGGGCGTGGATGGGGCCAATTACAAAACCCTAGAGTTTTCCGGAGAGGTTGTTCATAAGCTCCCCATGGATCAACGGTTCGCTATGGCCAACATGGCTGTTGAAGGGGGAGCCAAGAGCGGCATTTTTGAACCGGATGACATCACTTACAACTATCTCATTAAGAGAGCCGAGAGAGAGTCGTTGTTCATAAAGAGCGATGACAATGCAAGATTTGAGAAGGTCATGAAGATCGATGCGGCGCAGATTGAACCTCAAGTGGCACTGCCCCACTCTCCAGCCAATGTGCGGCCTCTGTCCGAGGTGGACCGAATCCCCCTGGACCAGGTTTTCATAGGATCATGCACGAATGGTCGACTTGACGATTTGAGGCTCGTTGCGGATATCCTGAAAGGGAGGACAGTGCCGAAGACAACCAGGCTGATTGTGATTCCCGGATCCTCTCTCATTTATAAGCAGACGATTCAGGAAGGCATTCTCGAAATCCTGATAGAGGCAGGTGCTGTAGTGGGGCCACCCTGCTGCGGCCCCTGCCTGGGTGGACACCTTGGGATTCTGGCCGAAGGGGAAAGAGCCCTTTCAACCAGCAACAGGAACTTCAGAGGTCGAATGGGGCATCCAAAAAGCGAGGTCTATCTTGCGAGCCCGGCCATCGCAGCCGCGTCGGCCGTGCTGGGAAGGATCGGGTCCCCGGACGAACTGTAGTTTCCATCCAGAAATGGTCCTTTTCCGCAATCTTCCGCCTTCGCCAAAGGCTACGGCGGAAGATTGCGGAAAATTACTCATTTCTGGATTGACATTATCTAGAATCTGAATCCATGAGCGAATGCGTTCAAGTGAGATAGAAGGTGGGCCGGGACGCGTCTTTGAACATTGGGGTGAGGTTATGAAATTCGAAGGTCGGGTGTGGAACTTTGGGGATGACGTGGATACAGATGCCATTATTCCGGCGAGGTTTCTCAATCAGTCGGATGGGGTAGAGCTTGCCAAGAACGCTTTTATTGACCTCAGGCCCGAGTTCAGCCGGGAAGTGCGGCCGGGAGACATCATCCTTGCAGGAACCAACTTCGGTTGTGGTTCATCCCGAGAACATGCCCCATGGGCTATCAAGTCCGCGGGAATCCGTGTCGTCGTGGCCAGCGGCTTTGCCAGGATCTTTTATAGAAATGCCGTCAATATCGGGTTGCCCATCCTGCAATCGGAGGAAGCCGTGACCGCTTTTTCAGAAGGTGAGCGTCTTTCGGTTGATCTTGAATCAGGCCAAATCAGGAGTCTTGAAAGGGATACAGAGGTTTTTGCAGGGCCGCTGCCTGAGTTTATGCGGGAAATCATCCAGACCGGCGGGCTGGTGACCTATATTAAGATCAAGGGCTCACTATAGGAGAGGGCTCTGGGGAGATGGGGAACATGAACGACGGAGCCCAGCCAGAAAGCAAAGAGAGCCCTGACCAAAGATGGGTGATGATGCTCAAGGAGTATCTCCCCAAATATGGGATCACACTGCCCGAAAACCCACATGTTCTCAACATCGGCTGTGGAAACAGTGTGAAGTGGAATTACTTGGCGGTCACATTCTATCTGGCAAGTCAAGGTCTGGGCATGCCTCATTATGTGGGGTTAGATATCCAGGAAGATGCCTTTGCTGATGCGAAGAAAGCGCTAGACGGGTTGGTTCATTTTGTGAGCGGTGATGCACGGCAATTGACTGATCTTGTGACAGGCAAGTACCAACTCGTGGTCGTGGAACACCCGAATCTCACGACATCTCGCCAAGGACCGAAGACATGGCGGAAGATTTTTGAAGAGACGGCAGAGGTCCTCGATGACCATGGGGGCGTGATCCTCACAAGTTTCTGGTTGAACGACCATCTGCCGGCACAGGTTGCCCTTGAGCGGGCCGGATTTCGCATTCTTTTCAGCGGTCGAAACAAGTACTCGGGGAAGGAGTTTGACCGGGCCAGCAATGGCGAAGCGCTTGAATTTGACAAGTATGTGATCATAGCAAAGAAAGCGACTGCAGGTGTTGGGAGAGAAAAGGAAACGCACGGTTGAGGAGCCATGAGAGATCTCAAGATAGCCGCTGTTTCCATGCACTCGGAAACGGGGAAGATAGAAAAAAACCTGGAGCGAACCGCATCCTACGTTGCAGAAGCGGCGAGAATGGGTGCTGACGTCATCTGCTTTCCAGAGCTTTCCGTCACAGGATATACGCTCACCAACCCGGCCTCTATCTATGGCCAATGGCATCCTGACGAGATCATCGAAAGGATCGTTGGGTTGTCCCGCGATAAGGGGCTTATCATTCTTGTCGGCATGGTAGACTTATCAGAGTTGGAAAACCCCTACATCGCCCAGATTGTCGCAGGCCCTGGCGGACTGCTGGGCTCATACAGAAAAACCCACCTTTCACCGCCTGAAAAGGGACTCTATGCAGCGGGTCACGAGATCGGTATCTTTTCATACCTGGATGTGAGCTTCGGCGTTCAGCTCTGCTATGAGTCGCATTTTCCGGAGATCAGCACCCTTATGGCTTTGAAGGATGCAGAGATCATCTTCTTCCCCCATGCCTCTCCGCGAAGCGAACCTGAAGAAAAAATGGACAGCTGGATGCGCCACCTTCCGAGCAGGGCTTTTGACAACGGGCTCTTTGTGGTCGCTTGCAACCAAGTGGGAGAAACCGAGGAAGGGTTGTCCTTTCCGGGCGTTGCATTGGCCTTGAACCCTGCGGGTCGGGTTATCGAAGCCTATTGCGGTCACCGAGAGAAGATGATTTTGGTGGACTTGAGAAGGGAAGTTCTCCAGGAAATCAGGAACCACAGAATGAAATACTTCTTCCCAAACAGGCGACCGGAACTTTACGGTGACATCAGTTCCGGTTCTTTTTGAAGCGCCAAATATCACGCCTCCTTTTGGGAGGCCTCCCGCCCCCGCCAAATACAGCGGGATCTTAGACAGGTATTTCGGGAAAGACATCAGAACCCGCATTTATTAAGGAGAGCAAAATATTGTTTACATTTCTACGGGTCAGGGGGCTTTTCTTACGTTCCGAGGCTCCCGGCCTGGTCTTTTCAGCGAC
>SMTZ1_10009713_pt1 | contig 18721 bp, 24 predicted proteins | sample DeeMarSWOR136_30_FD_25667 | JGI IMG/M metagenome (IMG submission 25667)
GAAGCTCCTAAGGCCGTCATGGCCCAGGTGAATCCAGTGGCAAAGAGGGCCTGTATGACAGGGTTAAGGTTTTGCAAAAAATCTATCACAATATGACACCATCCCGAAAACTCTCCATTTTTCTATCTGTCTCTGTCAAGAGCCGGGATTGCAGTAACCTGCCTTTATGAAGAAGGAGGCCGGGGACGGGACCTCGGACACCCTTTCAATTAATCCTCATGCAGTATTCCGATAAGAACAACCCTTTCAAGCATATCCTCGCCATGGGGGGCTTGTCTAAGGCCACCGGTCAAGTCCTGGCCAGCATGGTGGCGAAATTCATGATCTCCATTCCGCCACAGAGAACTGCCTGATACATCGTATATATTCCCCTTGTAGCCTATATACGCTGGGGCGCCGTTTTTCCCGTTGTAATGTGCAAGTTTTCCCTTCCTGAACTCTTTCATTTTGTACAGGTCCTCTGCAAGAGGGCGAAAGGGGGACTCAGGAAGACCAAGATCCCCCTTCGCCCACTTGGAACGCTACCTCAGGAATTTAGATACAAAGGGAGACGTCTCACCTCTGCGCAGGAAGTGTCCTGATGGTCCTTCGCCCAGGAATTCCGAGAACCAGGATTCATGCTCGATTTCCTCGTTGAGAATCGCTTGGGAGAGGTCGTAGGTGCGGTGATCCTTGCCCGCCGTCAGATTGCAGATGTGGGTATAGCCCCTCACTGCACACCTCTCCGCCTCAACGAGCACATTGAGCATTGCCTTGACATCCGTGGGATCCTTCGGCAGTTTTGCCGGAGGGCAGGCCGAGCAGTCATGGAAATCATTCATGTTCTCCGGTAACTTCCCTCCAAGCTCGTAGATACGGGGAACGATAGCCTCGAAGTGATTCCGGTCTTCTATGCGAGCCGTCTCCGCAATCTCCTTGATCGTCTCTCCGTCCAGTCCGATCAAATTGCACCTCAGGATAGTATAGTAGTAATAAGTCGTAAGCTCAGCTGCAGCGTTTTTGACCAGCAGGTCCACCACTTCGTCAACGTTAACCCCTGCCTTCTTCACCATTTCTATTGCTACCTTAGCCATTTTTCTATTGCCTCCTTTCTTTGATTTTCGCACTTAACCCAGCAATTTTGGTGCCAGACATTCTGATGTCAGACCAAGGGTGTCTGATTCCAAAATCCCAGTGATAAAGCTAGTTACAGGCTCACTGGACCTGGCTCTAAAAAATCATTCCCACCGATCTGTCACCAGCGCATTAAACGGAGGCGTGGCGGAACTGTCTAAATTTCGATCCAATGGAGGGATGCTACGATAATATTATATCCATTACTTCAGTACGTTAACTTGTAGTCTCATTTTAGACATATATGTATTGTTTTTGTGCAACGCTTAGCTCCCTATAACTGGCAGCTATCCAAATCGCGCTGGCACTCCTTTTCTTTGCTCCTCTCGGCAAGCCGAGCTTCTCTTCTCGCACGGGCCTCTCGGTTACGCCTTATCTCCTCCTGGGATTCCAGTATCAGGGGTGGCACTTCCCTGGGACGTCCGTTTTCATCGAGGGCTACGTAGGTCAGATATGCTGAAGCGATATGAAGACGCTGGCCAGTGAGAATATCCTCCGTCTCAGCCCGGACGCCAATCTCCATAGAAGTTTTCCCCACATAATTAAGGCTCGCTTTGAGGGTAAGAAGATTTCCAATGAACGCCGGATTGTGGAAGTCAAGCCTATCAATGGAGGCTGTTACGGCATTGGACCGTGCATGACGGACAGCAACAATCCCCGCTGCTGTATCGATATGTCTCATAAGAACACCACCGTGAACGTTTCCGGCTACGTTGGCATCCTGGGGCGTCAGGCTATGTGAAATAATGAGACTGCTCTCATTAACCTTTTTGCCTTCCATATCCACCTCCTTATGATGTTATCAGTGGATCCTTCTCATAAAGAAGCCACGTAAGGGTTTACCTTGCGTGGCGGCGAAAAACCATCCTGAGCAGAGCTGTCCCTAGCAGCGCAAACTATCTAGATTTGAAACTCCCAATCCCTTTCTCAGGCCGTAATGCCATGTTTTCTCAACTTACCATACAGGGTGCTCCTGGTAATGCCCAGTTTCTTTGCAGCTCGGTATTTGTTCCCCTTAACCTCCCTTAACACCCTGAGGACGAGGTTTCTTTCAGTGTCTCTGAGGGAAGTAATATCTGCCTCGGCCCGGGGAGCGGTCTCCTTTAAGTTCTGGGGTAGATCCATGGGCTCGATCATCTCCGTCTTGGCCAGAATCACCGCATGCTCTACGACGTTCTGCAACTCCCTCACGTTTCCGGGCCAGTCATAATCCATGAAGATCTGCATGACCTCTTCGGAGTAGCCACTAATCCCTTTGCCACCGGCGGTGGCATAGACCTCAAGGAAATGTTGGGCCAGCAAGGGGATATCGTCCTTTCTCTCCCTCAAAGGCGGCAGCATCAGGGGGATTACATTGAGCCGATAGTAGAGATCCTCTCTGAATCGCCCCTCTATCATCTCCTGCCTCAGGTTGCGGTTGGTGGCCGCAATTACCCTCACATCTACCTGAAGGGTATCTTCCCCTCCTACCCGCTCGAATTTCCTCTCCTGCAATACCCTGAGCAGTAAAAGCTGAGTCGTGGGAGGGATCTCCCCGATCTCGTCCAAAAAGATAGTGCCCCCATCTGCCAGCTCGAATCGGCCCTTTTTTCTCCTGATAGCACCGGTGAACGCCCCCTTTTCGTGACCAAAGAGCTCGCTCTCAAGCAGGGTTTCAGCATAAGCAGAGCAATTGGCTATTACAAAAGGCCTCTCTTTCCGGAGGCCCAAGAGATGAATGGCATGAGCAATGAGCTCCTTTCCGGTACCGCTGTCTCCCTGGATGAGAACGGTAGAATCGCTCTGGGCGACATCCTCTATCAGCTCATAGATGGCCTGCATCTTAGGATTCTTGCCCACGATATTTCCCAGGCCATACTTATCCTCGAGGGCCTTCCTGAGGGACCTTGTCCTTTCCCTTTCCGCCTTAAGGTCATCGTACAGGGTCTTGACCCTCTCATAGGCCTCCTTGAGCTCGGAGGACTTCTTCCTGGTTTCTTCAAAGAGCCTGGCATTCTCAATGGCAACCCCCACCTGATGGCCGACACCAGTGAGGAGCCTGAGATCCTCCGGTGAGAAGGGACGGTAGCTTTCGCTGGCCAGGTTCATCACTCCCACCACCTTCTCTCTGGATACCAATGGTATGGAGGCATGGCATGCCAGAGCTTCCCTTTCCACTACCCATTTCGAAAGCCGGGGGCATTTTAGGATGTTTTCGGCGATCAGGGGTTTTTTTCTTCGCATAACATGAAAGCAGATGCAGTCGCCAGGAGGCCTCTCCATCTCCTCCCGAATGAATTCCGGAGATAGCCCGAAGTGGCTGGCGAGGGTCAATCTATTCTCTTGACCCTCCCGCAAGAATATCCATCCCGCCTTCAGCCCCATCAGATCAAGCATTGTCTTTAAGGTGTTCACCAAGACATTTTCTAACTCCAAGGATTGGCTAATCGTGGTAGCGATGACATTCAGGGTAGAAAGCTCTCGGTTTCGCCTCTCAAGGGCTTCCTCTGCCTGCTTTCGCCTGGAAATGTCTATGATCATTGACCTACTTTCAGTGACCTTCCCATCACGGTCTTTCACCGGCTCCACAGAGAGGCTTATCCAAATGGATCGGCCATCCTTGTGTTTCATCTGCAGCTCAACGTCTCTTATGGATTCCCCCGCCTTGAAACGCTTGAAGACCTCTTTCGCCCTGGATACCCCGTGAGGAGTCTCAGCATAGAGATCGAAAACCTTCATCCCAATCATGGTCTTCCTGTCATACCCCAGCAATTGCAGTGCCGCAGAATTGCACCTCAAGATCGACCCATTGATGGCCCTCACTGAAAAATAGGCATTTGGTGCATTTTCGTATAGATCACGATAGCGCGCCTCACTCTCTCGAAGCGCCTTCACCGCCGCCTCAACCCCACCAGTTTCTTTCCTCAATCCCTAAACCCTTTGTTCAGATTCTCTAGGATTACTGATAGCTTAAAAGAGCTACTCTTTCCATAACTCACATTATAATAAGGAAATCAAAACCTCAAACACTTTTTCCTTTCCAATGGATATCCTGGAATGTGCATGAGCGGTGTAAACAAGCAGAAGCACAAGAAGGTAAGGGAAGCGGCTGATCCGGTGGACCCTGAGCCAGCCGGCGCGAGGGGCCTGTAATTTGGAAGGAAGAAGGGCAAGATCACGTGGATGGGGGTGAGTATTACCTACCTGTGGGTCCTTCGCAGCTCTTCAGCCAGTGCCTTAATCCCCGATAGATCCTGCTGCATCTCACTCCAGCCGTACCAGAGGGCGTAGTCCGGGTTGGCGTGAAATGTTCCCTGGAATGACCTCATGCGATGCTTGAGGAACATGACAAACAGTCCCTGTTCTATCGGGGTGGGCGCATCGTGGAATGTCAGCAGGTCAGGGAATGGGTGAGCGTAGTCCTTGGGTTTTTCAAGTATCCCCTCCTTATAGAGGTCAGCAACGATACGAATTGCCTCAGCCATCAAGAGGTCCGCCTCGCGAATCATCTGGTCGCCCTTTTTCAGCTCCTCTTTTGCGAAATTGACCGAATGGCAGTGGCTGCAGGTCTCCACCATCTTGGTGCGCTCATTTTGCCACTCTTCGTGCGTGAGACGGGCTACATCCGCTTGCTTGACGACCTCAAGCCTGGCTGTGGGATTTCCATCAGGATCAAGAACTCCCAGAGCTTGAAGGATCGTGGCGCGTGCCCCAGCCCACTCCTCATCTTCAGGCATCGGCAGCCGTACTGCCAGAAAGCCCCAGGCGGTCCTCACGGCGTGATTGCCTTCTTGCATATGGCAGGTCTGACACGTCGGTGCGGCTGCCCTTTGGGAGAGTATCCCGGCCTGCTTCAGCAGAAACCTAACACCGTGCTTGGAAGGAGAATACATCTCCCACTGCGGGTGATCGAAGCCCATGTGACAGGTTTGACAGGATTGCGGTTGTCTGGCCTCCTGAACGGAGAAGGTGTGACGAGTGTGACACGCATCGCAGGAGGCAAGCCCGAAGCCAGCCCCCCTTCCTTCAGCTCTCTAATCTCCGCCTCCGTCTTGAGTCCAAGCTTGTGACAGCCTCCACAGCCCTTCATCCCCTCCGTCAACGCCATGGGCTGCCAGTGTGCCGTGGGCATTGCCTTCATGGCTGCCCACGCTAACGCATGCTTTCCCTCCTTAAACTGCGCTCCCTGGGCCTCGTGGCAGGTTTGACAGGTGTCCGGCGTGGGAATCCCCGCCTTTGACAATATTACTGACGCCCCTTTGATGGATGCCCGAGGAATCCACAAATCGATTGGAGATAACAGAATGATCTATTCCTTAATGACAATGGCCTCAGCAGGACAGGACTCCGCAGCCTCCCTGCATGCCTCTTCCAGTTCTTCAGGCACCTCATCCATCTTTGTTATGGCCACATACCCTTCCATCTCAAAGACCTCTGGACAGATCTCCACACAGGTCTCATCCCCCACGCAGAGGCCTGGATCAACCCGAACTCTCATCTTTCTCCTCCTTTCACCTCTTCCTTAAAGCTCTCAATGTACTGGATTGCTAGATATGTTTCATCTTCCCGAAACAAAGCTCTTAACACTATATGGTCATCCTTAACATCCTCCAAAACACCTAAATCACTCCGGTACAGATTTGTTGCGGTTTATCTGGAGCGCTTGCGCGCATTCCCTCTCCTCACTGACCTCATCGAGGCCTTGAGGATCGAAGGTCCGGTCAAACCAGTGTGGTGGTTTATATGCCCGGTCAGGTTCAAAGGTCGCTAGAATCAGCTGCAGGGTATACTCATCCAATTCAAATTCATCCCAGCCCAATGACTGCAGTCGCCCGTTCAATTCCCGGAGGCTGGAGTTTCCATGAGCCACTATAGTGTTAGCAAGGTCTCTGACATAGGCTGGAAGGGTACTGGCCTGCATCCCTTTAGCCACCAATCGCCTTACCAAAATCCGTGTAAGCTGCGCCATCTTGTACCCGGTTTTCATGCGGAGTAAAGCTGAAAAAGTCTTTTCAGGCAACCTTGATGCCAGAGTTAAAAAATAGATCTGACGTATTTGTCACCTGTTCATGTAGATAGTTTTGGACAGAACCGATCTCAGCGCTAAGATTTATATACCACCACGTTAGCCATTCCTGCCTCCATGTGGTAGAGGTTGTGGCAGTGATGAAACCAGTCTCCCGGGTTGTCAGCCAGGAATTCGATCTCAACCCGCTGCATGGGATCTACGATGATAGTGTCCTTTAGGATCCACCGCCTTTCTGGCAGTGAAGCATTCACCACCTTGAAAAAGTGCCCATGCAGGTGCATGGGATGCGGCATCATGCTGTGGTTCCAGTAAGCCATCCGTACCCTTTCTCCTTTTCGCACAACGAGACGTTCAGAATCAGGATAGACTCGCCCATTGATAGTCCAGAACGGAGAGTGCATGCCTCCACTCAGCGGCTGAGGATAGGACCGGTCTGCGGGCACTGGGACCGCCTCATCAGAGGGGTAAAGGGCTTGAAAATCCCAGTAGGCTGCAAGACGTAGTCGGCGACGGAATATCGGTGCAACCGGCTCCTCTCTCCTGACCCCTCCATATTGTACTGGGATGCGAAGCATCCCCTCACCGAATCCCCCCTCCCGGGCCGCTAAAAGCCAGTGACCCGGATTGTTGGCCACAAACTCCGCATCGTACCGCTCGCCCATGCCGATGCGGAGAACATCGGTCTCCACTGGCTTAATGGGATTGGCGTCCACATGGGTGATTGTCAGGGAATGGCCTGCCAGTTGAAGATCATAGATACTAGCCGATGAAGGATTCAACAGTCTCAGTTTTACCCTGTCCCCTTTGTTCACTATAAGGGGCTTCGCCGCAGGATACACCCTGCCGTTTACGGCATACCCATCGTAAACGGGTTCCAACAGAGGCCTGCCCCTTGTGCTTAAGCGCCCTCTCCTCCTCATCATACCGCGCATCATCATGCCCATGGGCGGACGGCGCTTTGTATCGGCTATCCCACCTCCATCCTTCATCACCCAGTCCTCCAGCAGTAAGGTAAATTCACGATCATATACCTCACGAGGGTGGGAGGGTTCGATGATCAGGGGTCCATAGAGCCCTTGATCTAATTGGTAGTTGACATGTGAGTGATAGATATAACTCCCCGCTGGACTCGCCTCGAACTCGTAGACAAAGGTCTCTCCCGGCATCACAGCTTTTTGAGTGACCTCTGGAACACCATCCATAGCATTTGGCACCGGCAGCCCGTGCCAGTGGATAGTTGTTCCCTCCGGGAGATGGTTCGTGAGCACTACCCTTATGATGTCTCCCTCACGGACCCGAATCTCCGGCCCGGGTGCCTGGCCATTATAGGTCCATGCCGTAAAGTCGGGCCCGGCTCCGAGATTCACGCTGGCCTTTGATGCCGAGAAACGAAACTCCCTCACCGATCTCTTTGGCTTGGAGAGGGCATGTGGAGGAGAAAATACCGGGAAACCGGTAGCCAGGACAGCCCCCAATGTCGTCTTCAAAAACGTCCTTCTGCTGATCTTCACCTCTATTACTCCTTGTATTTTGTCGGTAAGCTAGACGAGGTCCCTCTTTTTTTCCTCGAACTCCTCTTTGTCGATCTCGCCCCGAGCATATCTTCTCTTAAGGATCTCCAGGGCAGAATCCTCTGATCGAGCCCCCCCTCTCGTCGACACGGCCAGCCACCGGATGAGAAAAATGATTCCCACAATCAGGGCGATCCAGAAAACAGTCATGAGGACACTCCCAAACCATCCCGTGCCATATCCCCACCCCATCATCCCTGGTCCGTGACCCCATTCATAACCTGGGGCCTGGACAACTACATCTCTTAGAAATCCGAGGGCAGTATTCATTTCCAGTCTCCTTCCCTGTAAACACACCAGAACTCCGCAAGCTTTGGGAAGGTCCACCTCCTCGGTGAGGAGCTATCCGTATCTTGCCGATAATCATTTCGCCATTCGCAAAAACCTGCGCTGCTTGCCACAATTACCGTGCTGAAGGACATCAGTATGGCCCCCCACTGCAGGGCTCAGGACTATTCCCGATTTGTGAAGCACCCCTGGTGCACGGGGAATAGCAAAGGCGTTAAACCCCGTTGCCCAACCAAGTCGCAAATTTGATGCCAGATGTCTTGAAGGTCGATTTGAACCAGGGGGGTTGTGGCCACAAACGCCCAATGAAAAGCCACCTCAGCGTTGAGCTCAGGTAGCTTAGAGCATTATATCCGCTGATTTGCCAACGGCAGCTTAGGGGAGAGTTGTCTAAACTTAGACCTAGCGGAAGGCCATAAATCTAATATTATCTATTGATTTCAACTAATTATGCTATTGTACAATTTTAGTCTTATATGTATTGTTTTGGACTTAGCAATCAATTCCTTCCCCCTTATCCTCCAGGCTAACCAACGCTTGTCATATAGAGAACGCCTTCTTCAACTCCCTTTATCCCTATGGGATCACCTAATCCCCGACTCGGAAACGGGATAAATCACTCAACAGAACAAATCCCATCAGGGGAGGTACGAAACAGCGTGTCCTGTCAGGAGAGTTAGGGTAACTGGAGTTTCCAGAGTTTTATAGGGTGTATTTCCATAAGCTATTCATTATATGGCAAACTCTATTTTTGATGAGCGAAAACCCTTGTCCTTTCGCTTCCCCTGCTTTCGAGGTGACCCTTTCGGGGCTCGCAGGCGGGCATGGTGACGAGGCTGAAGTGGTGCAGAACGGCTTAGGTATGCTGCCAAATCAAGGCAGTCGCTCAATCCTCCTTTTCTCCCTCCCCTTTCGCCTGGTTTTCCAAGTCCTACCCAATAGCTGCTGAATCTCAAGGATCTTTTCTAAATCGGCAGAGGAGATATCAGACAAATGTAGTTCCGCCACCTTTACTTTCCGCCCAATCCAGCCCTTGGGCTGCTCAAAGAGGTCCAGAATGAGTCCCCTATGTGTCATCTGTTTCTTCTCAAATCAGCCGTGGCAATGAGTGTCCTCTTACAAAGGCTCACATTGTTTTGTGTAGGGTAGAACCAACACCTATCTGAAACAAAATACTACCTTATAGAGATATGAGATACCACTTTTTGGAAGGACTTTACATACTCATGGATGGCAAATGGTAGGAATAAGGACATGCACCCACAATGACAATGGAATACGCCCGCCTTAACAAGGAGCATCAGAGGGAAACCAGAAACAGGATGAACGGTCTCACTGGGAAAGTGTCACAAGATGTCACATCTGTCCATTAAACTGCTTTACACGCCTGGAGAAGGCCAACCAACAGTTGCCATATAGAGGACGGTTTCTTCAACTCCATCTATCCTTAAGAGGTTGTTTACTTTATCGTCAAAAAGCGCCCCTATTGCACATACACCCAGCCCCATGCCTTCAGCTGCCAGGTAGAGATTTTGTGCGATGTGACCTGCGTCAAGATACATGTACCGGTAAGCCCTCTGGCGGTATTTCCACCTTGACCGCTCCACCACCGCAGTCCAGATAAATGTACATTGTGCATCCATCACCATCATCTGCCCAAGGGCAGCCTGGGCCAGCTCCCTTGAATGGTCGCCCTTCCTCAGGAACTCAAGGTCAAAGGCATGAGGTCTGAAGTGGTAGATACCGGGTTGAAGCCCCTCAACTGCCCTCAAAGACAGGTAGGTCTCCACCGGATAGAGCCCACCAGCAGAGGGTGCTGTTCTGAAAAGGGTGTCTCCATATCTCGCAGTTACACCCTGGGTTGCCCAAAGTAAGGCGGAGAGAAGTTCAGGTTTAAGGGTTCGTCCAGCATCATACTCTCTCCTTGACCTCCTGCTGTAGAGGACTTGCCAGAGGTTGGCCTCCGTTTTGGTATCGGGCTCAGGCAGGGGGATAACAGCTAGAGGAGCCTTGTAGTCTTTGTAGTGTTCAGGACATCGACCCCAGTCGAGTGCAGAGCCCCTCAGTTTGTCCGGGTCGTATTTGGTCTCCTGTTGAAACCTGTCTCCCGGCCCGGCCTCCTTGCTACTTGACGATCCACCCATTTATACGCTCACGACCTCTGTAACCTCCGGCACCTCCTGCTTGAGCGCTCTCTCTATACCCATCTTCAGAGTCATCTCGCTCATCGGGCATCCTCTACAAGCGCCGGTCAATTTCACCTTCACCATCCCATCAGGAGTGACCTCCACCAGCTCTACATCTCCACCATCTGCCCTAAGCGACGGCCTTATCTTACCTAAGGCAGCCTCTACTTTTTCCTTCATCTTGATACCTCCTTTGCTTCACATCATCCCGTGTTCACACGATTTTCCCAATAAGGTTTCCCAGCGGGTATAGCTGCGGGTCACCAAGTCTCCGTAAAAGCCCCTCAAGGGATTGCAATGCAGGGGGAATATAGGCTAGAAATCCATTTTTTCCCCGGATCGTGCCCAGGTATGAGAAGGCACCCAATATCTGCAGGTTCCTCTGGATGGCAAGGTACGGGTAGTACCTGGTAAATGAGCCGGATGTACCTGGAAGGCGCTCCTCAAGGAGCCTTAGATAATACTCATATAAGACCTCTTGTTCACCTTCCTTCAGCCCCACATAGGGGTCTATTAACAGTGAGGCAAGATCGTACTGGAGGGGGCCTAACCTCCCACCTTGCCAATCCAGCACCCCGATTCTACCCCTGTTGATGATGATGTTCCTGGACTGAAAATCCCTGTGTAGAAAGAAATTGCTCTCTGCAAGGGATGCCTGGGAGGCAAGGTGCGCAAATGAGCATTGGAGTTCAGACAGATCCGGCTTCAGCCCAAGGAAACCCTTGAGGAAATAGACAAGGAAATAATCCGACTCAAGTCTCTCCATGACGAATCTGTCATATCTTTCCGTTTGATAACACCACTCAGGATCAAAACCCTCTCCGCCCTCTAGCTGGCTCCTTATCAGAAGCTCGATAACCTTCTTGTACATATCCAGGCTATTCCTTGAGCTCAGTGCAATCTCCTGAAGCTTCTTTTGCCCCAGATCTTCCATGATAAACCAGCCATGGTCAAGATCACAACGGTAGATACGGGCGACAGGGACCCCTTTACTGAAGAGATGTTTGCCTATCATTAGATAGGAGATATTTTCCTTCTGGGCATTCCTCTCTACAGGCGGATTAGCCATAACTATAAAAGAGCCTTGATTACTGGTCAGGCGATAAAAGCTTCTCTTCGAACCGTCGCCGGGCAGTCTCTGCCAATTAAATGCCTTATTATCCCCGTAGGTATCATCTATGTAAGCCCTGACAAATTCCCTTAGTTTCATGGCACAATACAGAGTGCTCGTAAATTGCCCTCTATCAGGCGATGGGGAGCCCTTACCTTGTCGCTACACTGCCAATAAGATCCTCTTTCACGACAACACCAGAGGTAACCACACTGTCGATAACCCGGACCCCCTCCCGAACAGTCACCTCATTCCAGAGCACCGATCTCTGCACAACGGCAGCCCTCTCAATTGAACCCTTCCCTCCTATGACTGCCCACTCGTTCAGGGTTGCAGCAGGATCTATATGGCATTCATGCCCTATAGCTATCCTCTCCGGAGGCAAGAGACTGAAATTAGACCTTACGTAATCAGGTATAGTTCCTATATCGATCCATCTATGTCCTTCAACCACGTAGCCCCTCACAGGTCTTCTCAAATCTATTAACCTCCTGTAGCACTCTATTATATTGTAGGTTCCGGTCTCGGGGATAAAATTGAGGACCTCCGGATTCATCACGTGAATACCGGTAAAGGCTAATGCACCATTTACGTATATACCCGGACCAATGGACACAATGTTCATCTCACTGTCTACTTTGACCGTATTGTACACGGGGAAGTCGTGGAGGACCATAGTTACCAGGCTATTTCGCTTCAAGTGCGATTCATAGACCTTACTCAGGTCGATGTCAGTCAAGATATCCCCGTTTATGACAACGAAGGGGTCTTTGTCCCAAAAATCCCGCGTATTCTTGATTCCGCCCCCTGTTCCCAAGATCTCTTTTTCCACCCTGACTTCCACCTTCACGTCAAAGCGACTGCCCCCTTTAAGGTGATCGATGATCTTTTGGTAGTGATGGTGGGCATTGACTATTATCTCCCGGGCTCCGTGGGACTTGAGGAACTGTATAACCCTATCGATGACTGGCCGATTGACAACAGGCATCAAGGCCTTGGGGCATACAGTGGTCAAGGGCCTCAACCTTGTTCCCTCACCAGCAGCCAGGATCATCGCCTTCATAGATCGGCCTTTTTGATTGCAATTATGCGTCAGTAATCCTTAATATTAGAAGCGGTTGTGTAATGCAAGCTGAAAACCGCGGATTTACGCTGGCTCCTCATTGAGGCTTGGCAAGGCAGGTAATCGTGAATCCCACGCTCGATCTTTCGGAGATCGCCCATAAGATTGGCCGGTTCTTCATCGGTGGTATGCCAGGCCCTGTCCTGGACGATAATACCACCAGTCTCATAAGGGATTACCACCTCGGCGGCATTATATTATTTGATAGAAATATAACTGATCCAATTCAGCTGGCTCACCTGTGCAGGGATCTCCAGGCGATATCGATGGAACAGAGTGGTCTTCCCCTGTTTCTGGCAATTGATCAGGAGGGCGGCAGGGTCGCTCGATTGAAAGGACCCTTTACCCAATTCCGTGGAAATGCAGCTATAGGGCAAGCTACCGATCCAGAAGGGAGCGCCCTTTATTTTGCCAGCACCACTGCCAGGGAGATGTCCCTGGTCGGGCTCAATATGAATATGGCCCCAGTTCTGGATCTGGCCCAACCGAATATGGACGCTCACCTCGTGGGTCGGTCGTTTTCTCACGACCCTCTCCTGGTAACCACCTTGGGGAAAATAGTCATCAAGGCCCTGCAGGAAGGCGGTATAATGGCTGTGGCCAAGCACTTCCCCGGCCTAGGAAAATCCGATCTTGACCCGCACCTCCACCTCCCCCATATTAATGCCACTTCCGAAGAGATGGAATCAGTCCATCTTCGCCCCTTTGCTGGTGCCATAGAGGCTGGAGTGTCGGCTATCATGAGTTCCCATGCGGTTTATCCGGCATTGGAACCAGGTACGCCAGCAAGCCTTTCAAGGAAGATTATGACCGATCTGTTGAGAGGAGAAATGCAGTTTGATGGTTTGATTATCTCAGATGATCTGGAGATGGGTGCGATAGAGAAGGCACGGGCCCTGCCGGAAGGGGCAGTCGCCGCATTCGAGGCAGGGATCGACCTATTGCTTATTTGCAAGGATCAGTCCCAGCTCCTTGCCAGCATTGAGCTCATAAGGGACAAGGTGTTGAAGGAGGAGATCCCCTCTGAGAGATTGGAGACATCCTTGGAGAGAATTACCAAATACAAAGGGCGATTGCTTCATCCCCTCAAGAGGATCTCCCTGACAGCCGTCAGCGAGTACTTTGGAAAAAGACGGGCATGAACCTGTCGCACGTCATCCCTCTGGACTTCCACTCCTCGGAATTCAGGCCCTTCTCGCTGCTCGCCTATGACTGGGAAACCAGCCTCAATGAAAGTTGCTTCAGGAGGTTAGTATATGGAAAAGTTAGCGACGGATCGGTATACAGGACAGAATAGAGACTAAGGTTGACAAAAATGAGGATATTTACGCACTGTGAAAGAAGATTCACGGCGACCTTTTGTTGCCTGTCATGAGAAGCCCCTTGGCCTGTCGCTTTCAGTAGAGCTGTGATCACTTCTGTTCTGAAAATCTCCCGAAGATATCCATATGTCCAACAAGCAGCTTCAGCTGGCCTCTATCAGCTCGGTCAAGCTTGTTGGAAATCCATCTTTCCAGCCCTGCTAGTTCAGCTGGGGTAGCCAACATTTCAGATATCGCACCACGCATGAAACTAAGCATGGAGCGAAGCATCTCCCTATCCGCACTCGTAATGATCCAGATGCTCTTGCCAGATCTCACTTCATAACCCATCTCTTCCAAGCGGGTGATCATGATATCTGAACAGCCCGGCCCCATGGCGAAGCCAAAATCCTGGCGCCTTCTCATGTGACGCTCATACAAGCCAACATATTCTAGGTCCTCTTCCTCCTTGGGATGAAAACACATGGATCGGTAGTTCATGGTTGCAAGAATCGCTACCCGAAACGAATGGACCTCACTCAGGAAAGAGAAAAGCTGCTCTTTGGACAGCAGATCAAATACTGCGTTCGCCGTTGCCAGATCTACAGAAGACAGATTAACAAGGTCTCCGAGGTTGCGCATCGAGGTCGTGGCCATATGGATCTCCATGCGCGTGTGCTCCTGTCTAATTTCGAGCCCCTCCGGAACGGGCCTGTGATCCCATGTATTGGACTCAGCCCATCTGGATAAATCTGAAAGGCAGTCTCGGGCTAATGACAGGTCTTTTTCGACCAAGATCCATTCTTGATCGCAGGCCAAAAGACTCCCATAGTAACGCGTGTTCGCTCCGAGCCCTGCACCGACATCGAGGATTCTCATGGATCTTCTTCCATGAAAATGGCTCAATGCAGCTGCTTCAAGTTCTTTACACCGGGCTTTGGCGTCAAATCGGTATCTCTCCCCAAGCCAGTCGGGATCACAAGCCAAATCATGAATTAGCGTCATCGTTTCCGCTCTAGATACTGTTTCAGGAAAAGCCTTGCAGCGTCTTTCCACGTGTAGGTTTCCAGGGTTCTGAAACGGTATGCTCGACTTCTCAGCTGCTCCACCTTATGCGGCCTTCTTATGAATTCAATGCAGGCTTCAGCGAGCTCAGATATCGAGCCATAGAGATAGCCGTTCCTGCCCGGGATTATGTGACTTCTGATAAATCCAGCCTCACAAGCCAGGACGGGGAGACCGAAGGACTTGGCTTCATGAACAGACATCCCATAGGTTTCCATTCTTGAGGATGAGATGAAGACAGTGCTCTCCTCGTACAGATCTCGCAGCTTTTCTAACCCTAAGGCACCGAGAAAGGTGATGGATTTCCTTAACAAAGGATGGTTCTCAACGATTCCTACGCAGGCCTCTGCATAGCATGGTTCGATATCGAACCTGCCAGCAACCTGGATTTTAAATCTATCACCGGCCAAGAGCCTCCTGCCCAGCTCCTCAAGGAATTCAAGAATCCCCTTCCGCCTGATGAGATTCGAGACCATCAATCCCCTAAATCCAGCAGCTTCGGTTTTCTTGCCAGAAGGAGAGAGGCAAAGGGCAGGCGGCACAACAAGAATAGGCTTGCTAACAAGCTTCCGGCGCACCAATACCTCTTTGGTGAAAGGGCTCGTTACCAGAAACCCCGTCATCTGCCCCAAGATATCCTGCTCCTGCGCTTCCGATGAAGTCGCACCCTGTTCATCTCGGGTGGGTTCTAGACTCGGCAGATGATGGACAATGAAAAAGATATCCTGTCCGGGCGATCGCTCCATTACTAACTCGTCAAGGCAGCTCAGATAGAGGCTATCCACCCAGTAAACGCCCGGAGCACCTCTCTGAGCATGATTCAACGCTTCATGCAAATCCGCAGTCTCGAAGGACAACCCCTCATCTCTGAGTGCCCGAAGAAGGAAATGATTATAAAGGTTGCCGCCAGATGGAGAGGTGTGATCTTCCGGGAGGACAAAAACGAAGTTCAGCTCCAACTCATCTCACCTTCCCCTGATAACTTGCCCAGGCAATAGGGGACTCGTGGATCGTCACCTTTAGGTACCCTCGAAAGAAGGATTTAACCCTCTCTCGGATTTCATCATAGAGGTATTTGGCGAGGAACTCAGTAGTTGTTGTGTGGGACTGGAATTCCTCCATTTCATCCAAATTTCGGTAGTTGAGCCGAGAGGTCACCTCAGCTAATATCCCGGAGGCGACACCGATATCGATAACCGTACTGTGTTTATCCAGCTGAAGGCTCTTGAACTCCGCATCGATGATATAGGTTGCTCCATGAAGATTCTTGGCCGGACCGAATACCTCATCCTTGAGCGAGTGCGCGATAAGGATGTGATCTCGAACAGTGACACTAAACATGGCTACTCTCCTGTCTTTTCGTGATACTTCACCAAATAGGAAAGCCCTTCGGTCGGATGAGCCTTGAGTTTATTGTAAATATCTGGCAGTCCTCCGAATGGCACGCTGTGCGTTATATGACTGTCAAACTCCGACCTTTCAAGGAGTTCGAAAACGAGGCTCCTACGACGAGCATGGTCCCACCTGCTACGCTGGCGGCGTGAAGGAGTTGCCACTTGAGAGCTGAGAATTGCCTTCCGCTGGCTGTGAAAGGTCCCGCCCAAGCTCAGTGAGATCTTGTTCGTTCCATACCAGCTCAATTCGATGATCCTCCCCTCAAACCCTACCCTATCCACCGCAAGCTGCAAACCATCGGAAGATCTGCTTGCGTGGAAGGCAAGGTCAAAATTGCCGGATACGCTTCCAGGGTCGCACGCCTTAAAACCCATCTTCTCAGCCAGCGCTATCTTGGAGGGATTTGCATCGACAATTTCAAGCTTGACCCCTGACATGAAGCTCAACAACCTCGCAACCAGTGAACCCACAGCCCCGAACCCAATGATCAGGGCATGTTCGCCTATGGTCACCTCTGAGTCCCAGATAGCATTCACAGCTGTTTCAAGGTTGCTGGCCAGAGTGGCGCGCGAGGGGGGGACTTGAGGCGGTATGGGAAATGTGTGCTCCGTGCGAACTATGCATTGGTCCTGGTGCGGATGGAGCACATGAACAACGCTCCCAATACTGTCCTCCGGACCCTCGGTTATCTTCCCAACAAGTGAATACCCGTATTTGACTGGAAAGGGGAACTTGCCCCCCATATAGGGACACCTCATTTCTCGGTGTAAATCCTCGGGCACCTCGCCAGAATAAACGAGACGCTCAGTACCAGGACTGATGGCTGAAAAGAGCGTATGCAGCCTGCACCAGCCAGGCCTTAACCGTGGCAGCCTCTCCTCCAAGATCTCAGCATGACCACGAGTCCTAAACCAAAGCGCCTTTGCCTCTGCCATCCTCTTCTCTTATTTCCAGGTCCGCTTGAGGGTGCCGATGAACATGATCCCATCATCGACAGGAGTGTACAGGTGCGACTTGAAGCGAATAGAGGCTGAAATGCTCTGAATCGGAGGAAGAAGAAGTGAGCTCACGCCCGATCCGATCATGATCGGGGAGATGTGAAGCTGGAGGACATCAGTGTTATGATCCTTGAGGAACTGAGAGAGGGTGATCGCACCGCCTTCTATATATACGGAGTAAATTTCCATATCATGGAGCGTTTTTAGAATCACCGAGGTAGGTATAAAGCCATTTTTACGCCTTAACCTCAAAGAGCGTACGCCGTCGCCCTGGTTTTGAATATCCGCACCGACCAGGAGGATGGGGTCCGGACTGGCTTGAGTCAGGCAGTCGACCGCATCGACAGATGAACCCACGATAATGCGCGTGGGGTTTTGACCGCTCACATGACGCACGGTCAATTGGGGGCAATCTCGTTGTAGGGTGCGGGAACCAATGAGAACACCGTCGCAAAGGGATCGCATTCGGTGTGCATGAACGCAATTCCCTAGACTGCCGATCCATCTCGAATCCCCCGAGGAGGTGGCTATCCGGCCATCCAAAGATTGAGCTAGGTGACTCACCGAAAAGGCCCTCTTCCACCGTTTGGAGTGAAGCGACGCAAAACAGTAGGGGGCATAGATTTTTATCAGGTGGAGCACCTCGTCAGGTAGGGGATTGGGGGCCATTTCAGAGAGCTGAATCACATCCTTCAGCCTGAGACAGGCCTCCGATCTTTTTGACAGGTCCCCTAACAGCTTCTCCTTCCGATTCAAAACGATGACGACAGTGGAGCAGTCTGGTCGAGGATCGAGGAAAGAGTTAATTCGAACCGATTCCTCGGCACCAAATTGTATGCTGCAGAAATCGACTGATTCCTCAAACCCTCTTATAGCGTCCGCCAACAGGCAAAGAGTGTTCCAGCAGCTTTCGCGCAATTCCGAGGTCATCTTCTCAATGTCGATGTGGTTCCGTTGGAAATGGTACCGGAAAGCACTTCACAATACAGTGAATTCATATGTAAATGAAATCGCCTCCTCGCGCAACCAAATAATCCCTCTCTCCCTCTCATTCGCGCACATCCCTGAGAAGATGGTGATCATAAACACTCACCCAGCCAACACGATCAAACTCAATGCCGTGAAACATGGGTTCGGTAAACCGTATGAAGGTTGACCCTCTTGAGATGTACGCCCATCAAAGATCTGAACACTCGAGCCTTTCAGCTTGGCCTCAAAGATCCTCTCTTCCCCCTGCCACCCTAAAGCCAGTTTCTTACACCAGGCCGGGCCCTTGCCGAGGAGCTGATCCTTCCTTGGCTGATAATCCCCATAATCCTTTGCCATGGCCAATGGCAAGTACTCAGTGGGATCGTCAAATGGTATCTCATTGAGGTGCTTCGCCGCTACCGCTAATCCCATATACTGGCCTATACACAGTCTTGGCCGTTTCCATTGGGAAGGGAATCACGTATCAACAGTATCTCCGTACACTCTGTTCCTATAACAGACAGGGTTATTGGTTAACCACGTTCTTGGACCTTCAAGCAGGGCCACGTCATAGTCAAACCTAACCTCGAGTT
>SMTZ1_10003095_pt1 | contig 18714 bp, 21 predicted proteins | sample DeeMarSWOR136_30_FD_25667 | JGI IMG/M metagenome (IMG submission 25667)
CATTTTTTCTGCAAGTTTTATAAATTCATTAACATTTGATCCAAAAACACTTCCAATTACTATAATATTTGAATTTTTTAACTCTTTTAACTCTTCTGCAATAAATTCTATTCCTGGATTTGGAAGACCCATTGCATTTAAAATTCCATATTCTAATTCCACAATCGTTGGATTGGGATAACCTTCACGTGGCTCCAATCCAATAGATTTTGTTACAACAGCTCCGGCACCAGAATTTAAAATACGTTGCATACTACCTGCATCTTCATCCATGATACCTGATGCTAAAATAGTTGGGTTTTTAAGCTTTAAAGAGGCGATGTTTGTGGATAGATTTACCAGATTAACACCTCAACCTTAAAGTAAAAACTATTATAAAAAAATTGGCTTTTATATATTTTTTTCTTTTGCCATTAAAAATCAAAAATAATATTTTTTGAATTTAACTGCACCAATTATGTTAATGGTTTTTATGATATCTTAGATTAAAAAAAATTATTGATTAGCAATTTTTAAGTAAACTCTATTAAATATTTTAACCCTTTTAATTAATCAATTTAGATTAACATAGATTTAAAAAGAAGATATTATTAATGATCCATATTAACCAAATTGGTAGTAGTATTAATTTTTCTTAAATAAAACCAAAATAAAAAAGAGAGAGGATGGAATTATTGCTAGAGAGTAAATAACAATAGTAATAACGCTTCTTCTTCTACAGGCACTAAACCTGCATCTAAGGATGTACAATTAACATTAATTGTGATTTTTCCAAATCCTATAGGAAACCATCTAATTTTCTTTGTTGTTTGTCCAGGGATTTCATCGAATTTAACATTTTTTGTTGGATTTAAAAATATATTTCCAGTGGCGGTGCAGTTCACAGTCATATTATGTGCAATATATTCATCACCTGCAGGTAAATTATTGGTAAGAGTTATTGTAACTCCCAGTCCTTTTTTGATTTTAACTTCAGCGAAAGGATCTCCACCTAAAATGAAGTTCATATCTAATGGTTCACCGTATAAATTTGGCACTGATAAATCAGTCCAGTTAATTAAATCAGGATACTGCCAATGTACAGATTTGAATTTAGCTTCATGAAGTAATATTCCTCCAATTGTTTCATTATGGCATGGCAAAAAGGTTTGAGGAAAAATCGAACCTATACTATATATTGTTATCCAATATTTAGTCTCAGCGTTAAAGCTTACTGGTTCAGGTAATAATGCAACTGCTCCACAACCCCAACTGGTTGTTGTACTGAAAAATGGAAAACTTTTACCAATATCTTCATCAGCAATAGTAATTGGACCAGCATAGATATCTCCAGGATTGTTACCCGTACCATCATCCTCGAAAAAGGTGATATTCCAATTATAATGATAATCTTTTCCACCAGGAGCATTACCATAATAGATTCCCCAATATACCCATTTAACCTCGGTTTCATTCTCGAAAATAAAGTCATCAGCGACAAAGGAATCCCATTGCTTTAGATCTTCTGGTGGATCATCTTGTGAATGATATGAAGCACTCCAGTATAAAACGTTGTTATCCCAAAGAACAACATTATCTTGTTGACTGTATGGCAATATATTTTTTGGTAACAAAGTTATTTCACAATTCGGAGCTCCGATAGTATTCATTTGAGTTGATGTTCCCATAACTACGATTGACGTAAACATTGCTACTGCAATCAGCAAAACAACTGCCTCTCTCAAAATATTTTTTTTCACAATATTTTACCTCCCTATGAAATGGATATAGATTAATATAATATAAATCTTATTAAAATATTTGCAACAAAATGAAAAAAAACAATAAAATAAACAACATTTGTTTTGTTTAAATTTTAAAATTTTTTTATTTAAAAAATTATATATTGAATATATTTCCAAAATTTATGGTAATAAATAATTACTTTTTTCCAATAAAAACTAGAATATAAAATCATTATTTACTTTTTTTCATAAAGAATAATTAAAAAATAGTCCTTTATAGTTTATGATTTAATATGTATTTAATAACAAAATGGTTTGGTACTTTTTTATACGATAAAAATAGTATAAATGAAAAAATTTTATTTCCTAAAAACATAAAGTCTATCTCTAATAGAATGCTTAAAATAAAAAAAGGTGATATTTTAACAGAAGAAAAAAAAATTTCTAAAAACATTAAAAAAATAATTGTAAATGAATATAGACTAAAAGAATTTGGAGAGTATAAACCTAATGATCCAATTTTTAAAAAATTTGAGATTAATCCAGAGGATTTTGGTTTTTCTAATAATATGTTACAAAAAGCAACTTTAATTATAACTGAAAAAAAGATAAAAGAAGAACTAGCTTCTGAGGATTTACAACTTATTCAAATGATAAATACATTGGATGAATTCATTCAAATTTCAAATTTATTGTCTGAACGTTTTGAAAGCTGGTCAATATTTCCAAATTCAGAAGAAAAAATATTACCTCTTAGAAATACTTTAAAGACTGTAAAAAAAGAAATAAAATCATTAGAACAACAAATTGAAAAAAATATGAAAAAATTAGCTCCGAATGTAACTAATCTTGTTGGTCCATTAATTGGTGCTCGTTTGATATCTTTATCCGGTAGTATAAAAAAACTTGCAATGTTACCCTCATCTACAGTTCAGATACTTGGTGCTGAAAAAGCATTATTTAGATATAAAAAAGAAGGTGGTAAACCTCCCAAACACGGTGTAATTTTCCAACATTCATATATTTATAAAAGTAATAAAGATATTAGAGGTAAAATTGCCAGAAATTTTGCAACAAAAATTTCTATCGCAGCTAAAGCAGATGTTTTTACAAAAAAGAATATTTCAGATAATCTTAAAAAAAATTTGGAAAATAGAATAAAAGAGATTAGAAATAAGAAAAGATATTAAACAAATTATTGTTTTATTGATTTTGCTAATATGAGGATTATAGTGGAGAAAACGAATTTATATGTCTGAGTTAAAAACTGTTTTTAAAGACCTTGGTAGAATCCTAATTGCTATTAGTGTTATAATCATTCCTACCTTAGCAGTACCTTTATATTTTGGTGAAAATTACGGTATAATTCCCATTATTTTAACTTCGGTAGTATTTTTTTTAATTGGTTTTACTTTATTCATAATTTTTAAAAAAGCAAGTCAAACAGATTTTAAATCTGCTATGGTTACTGCTGCCTTATCATGGGTTATTATTCCACTTATTAGTACTATTCCTTTTTTAATGATTGGTTTTGATAAAACTAATCCATTTGTTTCTTTGGATTTTTTATCTGCTTTTTTTGAGACTATGTCTGGATGGACTGGAACAGGTCTTACTATGATAAGTCGACCTAGTCTTCTTTCTTATACTCTACAATTTTGGCGTACATATATGCAATGGATCGGAGGAGTTGGTGTTATTATTTTGACTCTTGCTATTCTTGCTCGACCTGGTGTTGGTTCTTTTGTTTTATATAGATCAGAAGGTAGAGACCAAAGAACTCATCCTTCTATTGTTAAAACAGCTAGAACTATTTGGTGGATATTCTTTTTATTCACAATTATTGGAGTAATTGTATTAATTATTGTTGGAACGGTTACATCTGACATTACTGCATGGGAATCTTTGAATCATGGTATGACAGCACTTGCAACTGGTGGTTTTTCTGTTACAGATGATAGTGCAATTAGTTATGGAAGTGCAACACAATTTGTAATGGTAATTTTAATGTTACTTGGTGCAATTTCATTTGTTGTTCACTTTGATTTATTAAGAGGTAAAATAAAAAAATTTTTTTCAGATGTCCAATTACAAACACTCTTAATAATTATCATATTTGGAGTTATAGTTTTGACTTATATTAATCTTAATAATTTAGATTTAGGTTATAATAACATACTACATTCATTAAAAGACTCAGGTTATCAATTTACTTCCGCATTAACTTGTACAGGATTAAATTCAGTGATTATTGCCGATTGGGGAGAATCTGCAAAATTTATACTTTCGTTTGCAATGATAATTGGTGGAGCAGCTGGATCAACTGCAGGAGGAATAAAATTATTTAGAGCAATACTAATGAGTAAGGGATTAAGTTGGAGAATAAAACGTTCAATATCAACACCTAGAAGAGTTTTTATTCATAAATTTGGGGGAAAACCATTATCAAATGAAGATGCAATGGATTATATAAATGAAGCAGCAATTATTTCTTTTATGTGGATAATACTATTATTTATCGGAGTTGTAATAATTTCAAATTATTATCCAAATGAAACATTAGGTAATGTATTTTTTGAAGTATCCTCTGCTCAAGGAAATGTGGGTTTATCTACAGGTATTACTAATATGGGAATGCCACCTATTGCTAAAATTATGCTAATGTTAAATATGTGGATAGGCAGATTAGAAATAATACCAGTAATAGTTTTAGTTAGATATATATTTAATTTCAGAAAAAATATCCTATAATACTTATAAATTCATTTTTCTTTTTTTAACACTTCGAATTGTTCATCTTGTAATTTTTTAATATAAAAATCTAGTTGTTGTATAGCTGTTAAAAGTTTATAAATTTCTTTATCCTCAGGCGAAGGAGGAACTATATCCTGAGAACTTGCTTCTTTCTTTTTATGAAATTCAGATTGTTTATATTCATTTTGTAAAATTTCACGTGCCTGTTTAAGTGTTTTTATTTTTTCAGTAAGCTCACTAATTTTCTCCATTCCATCTATCCCTCCAATTTTTATTTAATATTATTGTAATAAATTTTATACTAAAATACTTTTACTTAAAATAAAGCATTTTTAAACCAGTTTGACCATCATATTTCCTTTCTGCAATAATATCTGTTTTTAATAAAGCAATTTCTGCAGTAACACTAACGATACCTTCAAAAAAATGACCGCCTAAAGCGTTTTTATTTTCATCACCAAAAATAGCATGAATATGGTTGATATATTCTCCGTTTTCTCTACATATATTTCCATTTAATGATAGAATTTCAAGAGGTGTGTTAAAAATTTCTTCTGCATAGTTTCCTTTTTCTTTGAAATAACCTAATTTAACATTTTTAAGTTGTCCTATTCCAGAAATAATTATAGCTGTTTTGACATTATAGAGTTTACATGCATTTTTTATTTGTAAATTAACATCTTCATTCGGAAAAAGTCTTAAAAAAATAATATTTTTTTTCATCTTACTATACATATTATCCTTACCTTCATTAGTTAGAAATCAAAGTTAATACATATAGTATTTGAAATATACATTATTTATATTACTAAAAAATTGAAAAAAATATTAGGTTTTATTGTTAGTCCTTTATGGCAACAGAAGTTGTATTATTGGGAACATATTTGTGAAATGTTGAAATAACCAAATTAAAATTGGTTGTAAAGTAAAAAATACATCACTTGTCATACCTTTGGTAGCTTTAGTAACATCAGCTAATAATTCGTAGGTTTTATATGGATCAGATGGATCTCTACCCCAAATTATTAAACCCAAGTTTTGCGTCCAATTTGACAGAACTGGAGCGGCTGTCGGTAAATCATCACTGGACAAAGTAGTGGCTGTTGTATCATCGAGCCGCCAACCAATAGTCTCTATTTCTAATCCATTTGATAATGGCAGATTGTTATAACTAGCCATAATATAAATATCTTGATTATTATAGTAAAAATCGACATTGTTACCAATTATAAATTGAAAATCAACATTACTTTGATTTGTTTTAAAGACAAATCCACCAGTCTTAAGCTCGATTCCAAATGTGGATGAAGTATGCTCATATAATCCAAAGTCTGGATCAGGATCTGAATCTAGAGTTCCGGAGTCATAAATATATTTTCCTGTAATTGTATCATCAATTTCGATTGCACCACCTAGAAGATTATTTGGATCATGGACATCTTTTATTTTAGCAACGATTTTGATGGTAATAACTCCTGGGGAATTTGCTGGAGTATTTAGATTGAATTCTAAATCTTTATTTTCTTTCATAAAGTGTTTGGTTTGAACATCCGTTACACCTGTAGCTGATAAAGCTGTTATAATCAATAGCATACATACTAAAAATCCAATTATTTTATTCATATTTTTCCTCCCTTTAATAGTATTAATTCTTATTTGATATTTAATTTTATTGGCATAGAGATATATGCACTAAAATGTAAACAATCGACATTATTATTTCTATTTAAAAAAAGAGTTTTTAACCAACTTTTACCTTTTTAAAACATTATCTTAAATAACTGAAAAAAATTTAAATAAATATAAAGATGAATGTGAATTAAGCTTTAAAATGTCAAAAAAGAAAGATATTAAAAAAATACGTAATACAGTTGAAAATTGCAAAAAATGTATTCTTTATAAAACAAGAAATAAAGCAGTCTTTGGAGAAGGTTGTTTAAATTCAAAAATAATGTTAATTGGTGAAGCACCTGGTCGTAATGAAGATATTCAGGGAAAACCTTTTGTTGGAAAAGCTGGAAAGATACTAGATGATTTATTAGATTCTGTAGATCTTAAAAGAAACAATGTATATATTACAAATATTCTAATCTGCAGGCCACCAAAAAACAGAAATCCTTTAAAAAAAGAAATTAACAGATGTAAAAAATATCTTGATTTACAAATTGATATAATTAAACCTAGTATTATTGTTCCTATGGGTAATTTTTCCACATCGTATATTTTAAATAAATTTAATATAAAAGTTGATAAAATACGTAATACCCATGGGAGGATTTATAAAATTAATAATAAATTACAAAATATTAAAATAATTCCTCTTTATCATCCGGCTTTTGCAATTTATAATAAAAACATAAAAAATATTTTATTTAACGATTTTAAATCTGTAACAAAAGCATTGGATAAAATATAAATATACTAATTCTATAAAAACTCTGTTTTAAATTATAAATAACATTAAATAGTAACATTTGTTTTAAAAATTGAAGAATAATTGAGGGAGGAACATGCTACAGTTTGATGTAGTTGTAGTTGGAGCGGGCCCTGCTGGTTCAACTGCTGCAAAGTTTTTATCGGAAAAAGGAGTAAATGTTCTACTTATAGATAAGAGTAAATTCCCAAGAGATAAACCATGTGGTGGTGGTATACCAATTAGAACATTAAAAAAATTTAAATACATCGAGGAAAAAAATTTAATTGAATCTTATTCATATGGAGGAAGTCTACATGCAATGTCACCTAAATGTAGTTTGGAGATACCAACAAATACACCACTTGTTGCTATGATTCTTAGAAAAAAATTTGATTATGAATTAGTTAAATTAGCTATTGAAAATGGTACAACATTTTTTGATAAAAAAGCAGTCCAGGAAATTAGTATTTTAAATGATAAAGTTATATCAAAGACTTCAGATGGCTCAAAAATTGAATCACAAATTGTTATAGGTGCTGATGGCGTCTGGAGTAATATAGCAAAACAAAGTCAATTAAGATGCATAAATAATAATATGTGTTTGAGTCTTTTTCAACAATTTCCTATTGGAACTAATACACTTGATGAATTTTATACTGAAAAACGAGTTATACATGTTTATATAAAAGTTCAAGGAATCTTTGGTTATGGATGGATATTTCCTAAGAAAAAACATATTAATATTGGAATTTGTGAATTCGAATCATATAAAGATAAACAAAGTAAAATGAAGAATTTAAAAAATACATTTATTAATTTTATTGAAATTCTAAAAAAAGATGAGATTATCCCTAAAAATATTATAATAGATAAGTGCAAAGGAGCATTTTTACCCCTTAAACCTCTACCAAAAACTTATGCAAATAGAGTTATTCTTTGTGGAGATGCAGCAGGACTAATAAATCCAGCAACAGGTGAGGGTATTCATTATGCTATGTCATCGGGTCAAATTGCTTCAGATATTATTATCAATGCATTAGAAAAAGGAAATATGAGTACGAAATTTTTATCAAAATATGAATCTGCTTGGAAAAAAGATTTTGGTAAAGACATAAAAATCTTTTTACGTGCTCAAAATGGATTTAGAAAGAAAGGATCAAATCTGCTTAAAATCGTAAGTAAGGATAAGAAAATAGCAGAGATAGCAATAGGAGTTGCGACTGGAAATATTAGTGTTAGTGAATGTAAATTTAAATTAATAAGACGTTTTTTATATCTTTATTTTAAAGAACTTTTAAATATCTATTAATAATCTTCAGTTAATTAAACAAAATAATTAAAATGAATTCATCTTAAATATATAGATTTTTAAGGTTAAAACAGTTATGGATAAAGACTATGACAAAAACAGCACATATTAATCAAAGAATTGGTGTATTTATAGATGTTCAAAACATGTACTATTCTGCAAAACATTTATACAAAAGTAAAGTAGATTTTAAAACAATATTAAAAGAAGCTATTGCAGATAGAAAACTCATAAGAGCTATTGCATATGTTGTAAAAGCAGATGTAAAGGATGAAAACACATTTTATGATGCATTATCTGAAATGGGTTTCGAAGTTAAATCAAAGGAGCTTCAGATTTTTTATGGAGGAGCAAAAAAAGGAGATTGGGATGTAGGAATAGCTATGGATGTTATGAGATTAGCACCAAAACTTGACACAATTGTTTTAGTAAGTGGAGATGGAGATTTTTCAGATTTATTAGAACATGCAAAGAGTCTTGGATGTAGAACTGAAGTTGTAGCATTTGGTAAAACAACTTCATATAAACTCAAAGAAGTTGCGGATTTATTTATAGATTTAGATAAAGACAAAAAATATTTGTTTAAAAAAACGAAAAAATAAATTCATATTCTTTTTCTTATAAAATCTAATAATTCTTCTTTTGAAAAGGGTTTTTTTAAAAAATTTTCTTCAGTACTTGTATCAATACTTCCTTTAGACCTAGGTTTCATAGAAAAAAAAGCAGGGATTTTACTATTAGGTAAACGGGAATCAATTAAAATTAAACTAAAATTATTTTCTTTATCATTATCCATAATCTCAAATGCTTCACGGCTATTATCAACAGTAATTACTTCAAAATCTTCTTTTTTTAAACAAGATTTAATGTTCTCAAGAACACTTATTTCGTCATCAACAACCATAATTGTTTTTATTTTCCCACCTAGAATAATATCAATGTTATAAACTTAAACTTTTCCTGGTTAAAATTTGATTTAGAATTTTAGGTAGTTTGAAATAAATCTTTTAATATTTTCTATATCTGGAGGTATAGGTTCTAAAGAAGAAATATAAAAACATGCAACAGAATTTGCAAAAAATAAACGCTCGTCATTTTCAAATTTTAATATATCTGCAAAAATATTTCCAGCGTTCCAAACGTCACCAGCCCCTGTGGATCTGTATTTATTTTCAATCTCTGGTGTAGGAACAAAAGTAAATTTTTCATCAGCACAACAAGAGAAATTAGCTGTATGAAAATCGATTCTAGCATTTAGTTTCTTTTTTAACAAGTTAATCGCTTTAATTGTATCATCAAATGTTTTGATTTCAAGACCACTATAATATCCTAACTCTACTTCATTTAATCCAAGAATATCTAAATTGGGATTAGCAAGTACATTATTAATTAAATCTGATAGTTCATTTTTTCTAGATGCTGGATCACCTGAATCAAAAAATGTTCTTACATTATTGTTTTTTGCAAATTTAAATGCTTTTAATGCTAATTCCGTACCCATTTTGTTTAAATTCCAATTTGTTACACATAACATATTAGATTTTGAAATTAATTCTTTATCTTTTTCATTTAAAATCTCAAAAGAAAAATCTGTAACAGAACCGGCATCACCTATCATTATATTTGTATGTTTATTTCCAAATTCTAATGCAGTGGTAATTGCCAATTTACCATCTGTTTTTACACCGGATAGATCAACACCATTTCTTCCAAGAAAATAATTTAGTAGATAAAGACCAAATTCATCTGTTCTACAGATCAAATGGGAACTAAAACCAAGTTTTTTAAGACCTAAAGCAGTATTTGATGCGTTACCTCCTTGACAAATTTTTTGGTCTATTCCCGGAATATTACCTCCACCTTGATTATATATATTTTTAATTTTAGAAATATTATCTTCAAATTCACTAAAAGTCAAAAAATGATCAACAAAAAAATCAGGAAGTAAAACAATATTATATGCTGAAAGTAGTTTTTGATCTATGTTTTCTAATTTATTTAGCACTCTTTTAACAAGTGGTTTATCAATTTTTGTCATTAAATACAAATAAATATATATCCGTTTAAAATGTTGTTTGTATTTTTGTAAAAAGGGGGCATTAGAGGGGGCCATGACACAAGAAGAGGTGAAACAAAAATTGTTTTGACCCCCTCCAAGTGAGTTTTTCAATCTGATATTTTTGTTTTGTTAGTATTTTTTTCTTAAAGTTTTATCTTTCCATTATTTTTATATTGATAATTTTTATCTTAATCTTTGGTTTATTCAGTAGTATTTTTTAGATAGGATGGGTAATGAATATTTTTATTAATAATAGTATATAAGAATAACTCATAATATTGTCAAAAATGAAAAATTTATTTTTGATAAAATAACAATATTTATTTATTTTTTTATCTATTGTTTATAAATTCATTTGTATATACACCTACATATTCATTTACACAAAAATATTATATACGCATCTTCTTCTTAATCCTATTAGAAAAACATAGGAGAGAGGATGGAGTATGGAAATATTTAAAAAAGTAGGAAGCTGGCTATTTTTAATAGGTATTCTAGTAGCTTTAATCCTTGGAGTGATTATCGGTGTTTCCGGCGGCTTTGAAAATGTAACATGGGATACAACACCTGTAGCAGCTGTTTTGGCTGTTTTAGGATTTGTTATAGGTATTCTATCGTTCTTTGCATTAGGAACAATAACAAAAGATCGGATCCCATCATTTTTAATAGGAACTTTGTCACTAGTAATCATTGGTGTTGCAACAAATATGTGGGTAAGTACATGGACTTTCGGTAGCTATGAAGGATTAGTTCCCTTCTTCACAAGTATAGCAACTTGTATGACAATATTTACAGCTCCAGCAGCCGGTCTATTAGCTATTAGAGCAATATGGGATGCTGGAAAAAGTGAAGAAGTAGAAAAATACATGCCTAAATTATAATAAAACTAATCTATTTTTTTTATTTTTTTATTTTTTTTTAAAAAAATTATTATGATGTTTCATTTAATATTTTTAAAACCCATTTATAAAAACTTATGATAGTCATGGTACATAATCCTATAACATATCCAACTAATACCACGATTATCAAATTCATTAAATATCCACCGCCTCTTTAATAAAATAATTCAATTCTAAGGTTTTTTCCATTAATTCACCTCTTAATACTAATAATGATATTGATATACAATATCATGTTATTATTTATCAATTCTAGTATATAAATCCTTTGAGTAAAATATATCAAAATGGTAAAATAATAGTAAAATTAGCAATTATTAATGCTACATTTTATACATGATAAGACCTGATAGCATTTTTGGCAAGAAATATGTAGATTTCTGAGGCATATGTTCTCCTGCTTCTGCTATAGCTTTTAATTCATTTATTTTTGTTGCATTCATTAAAAAAGACATATTATATTTTCCTTCATTGACAAAATTAATAGCTTCTTCATCTACTCTTGTATATTTAACATGATCCTCAATATTATCTTGATTAATTCCCATAATAAATTCAAGTATTATTTTATGAAGAATTGAAACATCAAGAATACGCCATGTTTTTGAATGCTCATTTGCAAATTTATCCATTATTTTTTCATCATTCAAAATTAATACGTAATATTTATTTTTAATATACAAAGCAAATTTATGTTGTTGATCAGTTTTTAAATCTTCTATAATTTTTTTACCAATATTTTTTGTATTTTGAACTTTTAAATTTACTTTTTTTTCTTTAATTTGGAAATAATTACTTAATTTTTTCAAAAGAATATCAACATCAAAATCTGATTTTTTAATTAATCTATGGGTTGGAAAGATAGACAGTCCTTTATCAAAAATGTTAACAAGAACAACCATACGATAATTAAAAGAAGCAGTCTCATCGCTGTTTCCAGTTTCTTTTAGCTCATTTGCATAATTAATTGCAGTTTGATATCTATGATGTCCATCTGCAATAAATAAAATTTTATCTTTGAGTAAATTTTGAATAAATGAAATAATTTTTTCATCATTGATTTCCCAAAGTTTATGGTTAAAATTGTCATAACCAATGGTATTTGCAATTAATTTAATTTTATTTTCATCAATTTTTTTCTTAATTTTGTCTTCATTATCAATATAAAGCAGCTGTATCGGTTCAAAATTCGTTTTGCAAGCACGCATAAGATCAAGTCTATCTGCTTTTGGTTTTGAAAGCGTTCTTTCATGAGCCTTAACATATTTATATTCTGGATCTAACTTTAATAAAGCAAAAAAGCCACTCATTGTTTTTTTCTGATTGTTAACTTTATATTCAATATTATATGGATAAATCGCTGGTTTATTGGAGTTTATTAAAATAGATTCCTTTATCCATTTATGATATAATTTCTTAGCTCTAGTATAACGATTATTATCTTCATTATCCCCTGGATATTGTTTCCCAAGTATAAGTCTTACAAAATTCTGTGGATGTTTCTCATAAAGTCTTTTTTGCATATCTTCAGATATAATATCATAGGGGGGAGATGTGACATCATCAAGTTTTGATATTTTATTTTGGTTATACATCAATCCATTGAATGGAATAATATCAACCATTTATTTCGCCTCTAAATTTTAAAGTGAATATAATAGTTTATTAAAAACGTTGTTAAAAGAATGATAAACTGAATAGATTTAGAATATGATATTCTATGATTGTTATCATTTTTTAATTAAAATTTTCAATTTTTCATTTGAAAAGATTTTTTAAGTAAATATATTGCTTTTTTTATCTCATTATTTCTTTGTTTTTTTAAATATTTTATAAATTTACATTAAAATAACAAAACATGTTTCACTTCATAAAAATATTTAATATATATTTGTTTATTAACTTAATAAATGATTAAAAATCTAAGAGATAAAAAAGTTTTGGATATTGCGGATAAAATCTTATTAAATTATAAATTATGTGATCATTGTTTAGGTAGAGTTTTTGCTAAAATAGATAATAAATTAACAAACAATGAGAGAGGAGAAACTATAAGAAAAAATCTTAAAAAATATAATAAGATAGAAGTTAAAAATTGTTGGCTTTGTTCAGGACTTCTGGGTGAAATTAATCATTTTGCTAATCTTATTTCAAAATCTCTTAAAAAATATGATTATAAAACCTTTTTAATTGGTTCAAAAATTGATGAAGAAATTTTGGAAAAAGAACAAAATTTGTTAAGATTTGCAGGAGAAGAATTTTCAGAACCAATAAAAACCGAAATAAATCGTGAAATTGGTAAAATATTAGAAAAAAAACTTAAAAAAGAAGTAAATTTTGAAAATCCAACGATAATGGGAGTTATTGACACATCCTATGATTCAGTATATTTACAGATTAGTTCTCTATATATTTATGGGCGTTATAATAAATTTAAAAGAGATCTTCCTCAAACAAGATGGTTTTGCAAATTTTGTAAAGGAAAAGGATGTAAAAAATGTCATTATACAGGTAAAGTGTATGATAAAAGTATAGAAGAGTTAATTTCAATAAAATTTTTAAAAAAGACAAATGGACAAGATGAATCTTTTCATGGTTGCGGTAGAGAAGATATCGATGTGCGTATGCTTGGTAATGGACGACCTTTTGTATTAGAAATAAAAAATCCTGTAAAAAGAACATTAAATTTGTCAAAATTAGAAAATGAAATTAATAGTGAATACAAAGAATACATTAAATTAAATAATTTAAGATATTCAAATAAAGAAGAAATAAGTAGATTAAAAGATTCAGAATTTAAAAAAATCTATAAACTTGTTATTCATGGAGAAAAAGCTATAAATAACGAAAAACTTAAAAAAGCAGTTTTGTCATTACAGGGTAAAAAGATAGGCCAGTTAACGCCATCTAGAGTGGCTCATAGACGAGCTAATATGGTTAGAGAGAAATATATATACAAATGTAAAATTGAGCATTTAGATGGTAAAATGGCTATATTAACTATAGAAGCAGAATCAGGAACCTATATAAAAGAACTGATATCTGGAGATGATGGAAGAACAAAACCTAGTATAAGTGAGTTGATTGGGAATCCCTGTAAAGTCACTGAACTTGATGTGATGGAAATTAAGGGGGAATAGAAATTGGTAATTAGATCTAAAGGATTGAGAAGTAAAAGCAGAAAATTACTTACAAAAAAACCTAGAAAAAGAGGTATACATTCTATTACAAAAGCTTTGCAACATTTTAAGATAGGAACATCTGTTAGTATTGTTATTGATCCTTCTGTTCATAAAGGAATGCCTCATATTAGATATCAAGGATATACTGGTAAAGTAGAAGCTAAACAAGGCTCATCTTATCTTATTGGTATATTTGATGGTAAAAAACATAAAACGTTAATTGCTAGACCAGAACATCTAAGGAGAGTGCGATAATGATTTTAGAAAATGAAGTAACAAAACCTGTTTCACTTTCTGAGGTTAAAAATATTTTGAAGAAGATTGAAAAAGAAAGAAAAGAATTATTATATGAACAAAAAATTGCACTTGAGCATGCAAATAAATTTGCTAAATTACCTGCTAAAAAAACTGAGGATTTAATAAAAGAGCTTTCAGAATTGAAATTTATTGAAGAAATTCATTATTATAAAATTGCTGATTTACTCCCTTCAACAGAAGATGATTTAAAAACTATTTTTGCTAAAGAAAGAATAACTCTTGGAGAAAACGAAATAAAAAAGATATTGGAGATTGTAAATAAATACAGCTTAGGTTAGTTTAAGGGGGTTATGATTATGGAAGATTATATTTATGTTTTAGATTATTTACCGAAAGGTAGAGCAGATCTGCCCCCTTATAAAAGACAACCAATAGTTTATGGAATAGGAGAAAGTCAATTTACTCTACTTGAACTAGTACCAAAAAAAGATGCAATTTTTACTACAGGTGAAAGAATTTATGTTGGTAAAAATCCAGATTTAAGAAAAAAAATAGCTAAAATAAAAGGTAGAGTAAACTATGAAGAAATGACTTCAACGGCTCATGGAGAAATGCCATATGTTATATTAGATATGGTTCATAATCAAGAAGATCGTTTTATAAAATTTTTTAATGAATCACCTGCAATATCTACAAGGTTTCATGTTCTAGAACTTTTACCAGGTTTAGGTAAAAAAATGATGCATGATATTCTTGAAGAGCGAAAGAAAAAACCTTTTACAACTTTTGAAGAAATGTGTGAAAGAATTAATTTTTTAAGAGCACCAGATAAATTAATTGCAAAAAGAATTGAATTAGAATTAACTGATCCGAGTCAGAAATATAGATTATTTACTCGGCCACCAATAACTAAAACGTTTCATTGAATTTAATATGAAAAAAAAACTAGGTCAAAATTTTTTAGTTGATAAAAATATAGCAGATCTTGAAGTAAAATATGCGAATATAAAAAGCAATGATATTGTTCTTGAAATTGGTCCTGGATATGGAATTCTTACAAAAATTTTAGCTGAAAAAGCAAAAAGGGTAATTGCAATTGAAATAGATAAAAAATTAATAAATAATTTAAAGAAATTTCTTCCTAATAATGTTGATTTAATTCACAAAGATGTACTTAATGTTGATTTTCGTAAATTACCTAGATTTAACAAAATTGTTTCAAATTTACCTTTTCAGATTTCCTCAGAAATTACTTTTAAATTACTTGATTATGATTTTGAATTAGCTATACTTATTTATCAAAAAGAATTTGCTGATAGGTTAATTGTTTTACCCGGAAGTAAAAATTATTCTCGATTATCTGTTGGTGTTTATTATAAATCAAGATGTTATTTTTTAAGAACAATTCCAAAAACGTGTTTTAAACCTGTACCTAAGGTTGACTCAAGTATGGTAAAAATTATTCCTAGACAATTTCCACCTTTTGTTATTAATAATGAAAAATTTTTTTTTAATTTAACTAAATATTTGTTTAATTATAGACGCAAGAAAATCAGGAGTATATTAAATAGTCTTTATAATCTGGATCTTAAAAATGTTCCTTACTTAGAAAATAGAGTAGAAGAACTTTTACCTTCCCAGATTGGTGAGTTGAGTGATATATTATCGAAGATGTTAAAGTAATCTTTTGTATAGTATCTTTTTTCATTTTGACAATTTATCACAATAATTATTTATAATACTTTTAAAAAAGTATTACTTAAGTAATTTTAAATATAAAAAAAGGAAATCAAAATGAAAAAGAAAATTATGATTGTTGATGATGATCCAGATATCTTAATTGCTTTCAGACAGGTTTTTGAAAATCATGGTTTCAAAGTGTATACAGTGGATAGCGGAATAGATTGTCTAAACGAAATTGAAAGAGGTTTCACAGGCGTTGTTTTGATGGATATAATGATGCCTTTTATGGATGGATGGGAAACAATTGAAAAAATAAAGAAAAAAAATCTTGGCAAAAATGTTAAAATTTCTATTATAACTGCAAAAGGATGTATTGATAATACAAAATTAAAAGAATTTTCACCATATATTTTTGACTATGTAATAAAACCCATTGATTTAAAAAATTTAGTTAGTAATGTCAAAAAAATGTTTATTTCTATTTAACAATAATAAATATGGTTATATTTTAAATTGCTACTTTTTATAATAAATTCAAGAACTTTAAGGTTTAACTGGAAATACTAAGACTACTTATGTTTAATAGATTCTTTATGGTTTTAATGATTATTAGAAGCCCGCCAATTATTATCACATTACGTATCCAAAGCAGAAGGCGTAGTATAAATGTTGGTTCCCATTCTCTTGAAGATATATTTTCCTGAATTTTTAAATATAACTGTTGTTTTTCAATACGTTCAGTGGCTGTATTTGATTCTGCAAGTGATGTTATTGGTATTAATACAACACTAATTACTATCAAAAGACTTCCAAGTATAATTCCTTTTTTCATTCTACTATATCACCTCCTCCGCTTGTTTGATAATAAATTATAACTACATTAATGTTTTGATATTGAGCATTGAACAGATTAACATTTTTATAATAAATATTTTCTATTTATAAATGATTTTTAAAAAAGAACAATTTTATATAATATTTTTTAAAATCATTGTTTTTAAAAAAATCAGTAAAGTTTAATTATCCCAATTAAAATGTTTAGATGTTATTTATTTAAAATACGGGCATTGTTTTTTTAACCATTTCCAGCCCCAAAAACCAGGAAATGGTAGATATAATAAATAAGGAGAATTAATCTTGAAAAAACTACCATTTTGGTTACCAAAAAAAGATAATATTCTTTGGTATTTATTATTTATTACATTATTTTTTTTATCTATTGATTTTTGGAATTGGGGCTCATCTAAGCCTCTATTTTTAGGTTTACCTTTTTGGCTATTTTATTTATTATTTCTCACTTTATTTTTATCTGGAGTATTTTATATGTTCTCAAAGTTTTTTTGGAGAGAAGACAAATGATACTCTTTCTTTTTATGGTAATAATCTATTTTTCATTACTTATTTTAATCGGTTTGATTGCTTTTAGAAGAACAAAAAAAACACCTGAAGATTATTTTATTGCAGGTCGTAGTTTCGGTCCAATTATTCTGTTTTTTTCTTTAGCTGCTACTAATTTTTCTGCATTTACATTTCTAGGTTTTTCTGGTAATGCGTATAAAAGCGGTCTAGGTCAATATGGTATAATGGGTTTTGGCACAGCTATTATGGCTATTATGTTTTTTATTATTGGTAGGAAGATTTGGAAGCTTGGAAAAGAAAAAAAGTATATTACACCACCTGAACTTATTGGTGATCGATTAAATAGTAGATTTTTACGTTTAATATTTATGAGTGTTATGATAATCTTTACAATACCTTATTTGGCAGTACAAGCAGTTGGAGCAGGTATCTTAATTCAATATGTTAGTGGTACCATAAGTTGGCAAATAGGTGCTGTAGCAACTATTTTTGTTATTATGTTTTATGTTTTACTAGGTGGTATGAGAGGTTCTGGTTGGGCAGATGTATTTCAAGGAGTTATAATGATTACCGCAATGACTTTTGCTGTTGTTTTTGTTGCTGTTAGTCTTGGAGGTTTTGAAAATGCAAATCTAATGGCATATAATGCAAATCCAGTTTTATTTACACGACCAGGAGGAGGTGAATATTTTACTATTCAAATTTGGTTTTCATTTATGTTATTATGGCTGTTTGTAGATCCTATGTTTCCTCAACTTTTTACTCTTTTTTATACAGCTAAAAATCAAAAGTCATTAAAAGTTTCTATGATTTTATATCCTATAGCTGTTTCTTTTTTCTTTTTATTTCCTGTACTTATTGGTGTTTGGGCACATGGTGCAGGTGTGATTATGCCTACAGGTCAAGAAGATATGGTATTGCCTTTAATGGTTCAACGGTTTACTCCATCTTTTATTTTTGCTTTTGTTATGACAGGTGCATTAGCTGCTTTTATTTCAACTGCTGATTCGCAACTTCTTTCTTTATCTACAATGCTTTCACATGATTTATTTGGATTAAAAAAAG
>SMTZ1_10007156_pt1 | contig 18712 bp, 12 predicted proteins | sample DeeMarSWOR136_30_FD_25667 | JGI IMG/M metagenome (IMG submission 25667)
ATTGATAGTATTTAAGAAATTTTTGCTAGCTACTCTACGTTTCTTTGATCTATAAAAGAGAGGTTAAATTTTAACCCCCAAAACCCAAAACCCACAGTTTTAGATAATAAGACTCAAATATCTAAACTCTTCTGGTTGTTATTGGTAGAAACATCACCTGGGGGAGAAAAACATGAGAATGAACCCACTTCAAATAGGATTCTCAATAATAATGGGTTGGGTCATTGTATTCGTTAGTGATAATGTTATCCAATCAATCATAAACCCCCGTGGAGAGGAGATGTTTTGGGTTGTACTTTTTTTAGGATTAAGTCTCATAGGTTTAGGCTTCATTAAGAAAGAAAAAATGATTAGCACTCATAGGGCAAAGACGCTGCTTCAGATAGGAGCCGTAGTAACAATAATCTGGGTCATGATTTTTATTCAGAGAGAAGGCCCCTATGATCTGGGATTACCTAAACCTTACGTTACAGTTGGATATACCCCTGACGGCATACCCATAGTTACTCCTTTAATAATAATACTTTTTCTAGGCTTCCCTGTTTTGGGATTAATTCTTTTGGTCTTGGGGATTGTGTTAAATAGAATAAAGAAGAGTTAAAATGCGCGCGCATGCATGCATCTCCAGCGTTGGAACCAGCTCCATCCTAATTTCACCCCACAGAATTGTAACCTTCAACTTGGGCACACGATTATCTGAATTCCCACTCGCAGTAAGGATCTCCCATGGCTATGCACTTTTTCTCCTTGACATGCTGGTTTTTGACGGCTGAGAAGAAGCCGTTAAGAAAGCTCGTGGTGAAGAAGCAGGAGGGTTCTTCGGTTTTCAGTCCAAAAGTTTCACAGTTCTCCTTCATCCTTATTGTCTCACCTAACGTGATCTTACCCACTTTGCAGTATTCGATGAATTCAATAAAACGTTTAACTGCTTGATCTTCCGCAATGCCCTCATTCATCAGGTGTTCTCCGACCTCTTTTCCAGCCTTTGCTCCACCCATCCGCAACGCCATGCGGTATCTCTCATTAAGCAGAGCTGGGTACGTAACATGGAAGATGATATACTAATCTAGGCCTATCTCCCAGTGGTTTATTATGAATCATAAATGCCATAAGCTGGTCCGTCATGCGATCATGTATTTCTTCAACTGTCGAGTGGTCTATGCCTTCCAGAAAATCTTTCATCTCAGAAGCTTCCCCGGGTACAATTTTGAGTTCACAGTATGGGTCCCCTGATCCTACACACTTGGTCTCAAAGACATTCCAGTTACGCTCTTCTTTTTCTAATGCATTGAATGCTCCTGCCAACAATCCGCAATCTTGGAATTTGAGGTGATACTCATCCTTTTTGGATATGTCTTCCATATACTCGATAACTCGCATCCCTCTTTTTTCCATAGGTTTACTTTGAAATGAAAGAAATTTCTTGGCGTTTTTTACTTTACTGAAGTTCTTGGGCATGTAAAACTTGAAGAGAAGTTTCATATGCCAAGGAAGATTCTTTAATCCTCTTCGTACTCCCGTGAACTCCATCTCCTTGTCAAGCTCATAGGCCATTGTAGGGAACCGTTTGGGATCCCAGAGCATGCCACTCCATGAAACCAGGTTTCTCCAGAAGATGTTCACGTAATCGCCTACCTCTGTTCTGAAGGTCTTTCCTCTGCCTGCAAGCACTGCCTCCATTATTTGCCCTAACCTCTTAGGATCGTATTTGATGGTGATCATACTGTTCCAGGTCAGCGGAGTTTCAATTTTGGCTGGGGCTACTTTTGGGTGCTTCAATACATTTATGATCCTTGAATTTTCTTTCATATCCATTCTAATAATGCCGTCAGTAATGCTCATCATCGCTCCCAAGTCTTCTTCTTTGCCGCAGCCAGTGTCCATGCATGCTAAGACCGAGTTTCCTTTGGCAGCGAATCGGGTAGGTCATTGCAGTCAGCAACAACAGTGTCTAATCTGTCTGAGGCTGAAACACCCACCGTCTCATTGTAAGCGTCAACAAAACTCAGCAAACCGGGTTCAATACTGCCCAATCCTTTTTCTCTCAATGATGCTTCCGCATTAGATGGATCATACTCAGTCATCACATAGATAACGGCTCTATCCATTGCAAGGTTTTGGAGAATAGATTGGTAACAGAAAGTTGTCTTTCCTGAACCTGGAGGACCCACTAACAATATCAAGTTTCTAGAAGGGATTTCTTGAAGTTGGTCTAAAGAAATCAAAATTCTCCCCTAGAAAATGTGTAAAGGTAATCTTATATGATTTGGGATGCACACGCCATCTATGCATGCACTAGCCTCGGCAACTCCAGCGCGCGCATTTTTTCCATAAGCCATAAGAATAGAAACGTGACCAATAGAAAATATGGGGGATATTCTATGTCATTGGAAGAGAATAAGGCTACAATTCGCCGTTACACTGAAGCATGTAATAAAAGAAACGTAGCCTTACTTAAAGAGTTGATTTCACCCAACTACTTTCATTTTACACTTCAGTTGCGGAGTTGGAAAGAATATATAGAATTTGAAACATCGCTTTGGAAAGCCTTCCCCGATTTACATGAAACCAATGAGGACATCATAGCCGAAGGGGACAAGGTATGCTATCGTTTTAAGCTCATGGGAACAAATACGGGTGAACTTCGTGGGTTCCCAGCTCCTTCTGGCATGAAGATAACGTTGGCTCCTACTGGCAAAAAGTTTACAGTTACGGGTGTTAGCATCAAACGTATAGTTGATGGTAAGATCGTGGAAAGTTGGGCAGTCTATGACCTATTGGATTTCTACAGACAACTAGGTGTTATCGAATACAAAGGATTTCCAGAGGAATGATGTTCCATGTCGTTAGAAGAAAATAGAACCATAATTCTTAGCTTGTATGAAGCTGATAACAAGAAGGATTTAAGCATACTGGATGAGTTTATTTCGCCAAACTTCTATGACCCTACATTCCAATTGCAGGGTCCTGAAAGTTACAGACAATTTGAGACTGCATTTTTCAAAGGTTTTCCAGATTGGATTGAAACTATCGAAGACATCATAGCTGAAGGAGATAAAGTGTGGGTTCGTTTTACAGCCACAGGAACACATAAGGGTGAATGGCTTGGATTAGCTCCTACAGGAAAGAAAATAACATTAAAGGCGGTTCAAATCTGGCGTATAGTTGATGGAAAGGTTGTATCTAAGGATTCTTTTGGTGATTTGTTGGATGCTTTCAAACAAATAGGCGTCATAGAATACACAGAAAAGGCAAAAGGGTTCTCACTATTAGATGATACGTAACTGCTTTGACTCATGTTCGTTTTATCCAAAATTATATCTACGCTATAATAGAACAAAGTTTCTGGGGGAAACTAATGTCACTTATACCGGCATTTGAGCTAGGCTTATGGAATGCTTGGATTTTCATGGGTCCCTTTCTATTGTTAACTCTCCTCATTATGCTCTTGATGATGAAAAAAGGTGGCCCTGATGGCTCAGTGCGCGCGGTCCAGCGCGCATGTAAGTCCAAGATTACGCTGTTAGTTGCCTCTCTCTCCAAGTTGATTTATTTTCCCGCCGTGATATACTCTGTTTTCCTGCCGCTGAAATTAGGGACGATATGGTTCCACGTAGGTCTTCCAATTACACTACTAGGATTAGTTGGGAACATCATTGTTTTGGTGGATTGGGCGAACACTCCAGCGGGTGAACCGGTTACCAGAGGAATTTATCGTTATTCGAGACATCCTATGTATGTAACGGGCGTTTTTGTTTTTCTGGGTGTAAGCATAATGTCAGCCTCATGGGTTTTCTTGTTGTTAACAATCATATTTGGAGTTGGAGTGACTCGTCCCTATTTCGTAAAGGTTGAAGAAGCCGAGTGTCTTGGACATTATGGTGCCGCCTATCGGGAATACATAAATAAAACTCCAAGATGGATAGGAATACCGAAATCAAGAAATCTTAATTCCAAACACGAATAGATTAGGGGTGAGTCTTTGCCTATTGATCCTTTTTTCAAAAGAAACGCAAGAAAATGGGAAAAGAAGACGGAGTATTAGTCTGGGGACCCCTAGATCCACCAGAGAAATTGGGGATTCGGGGAAGTTATGTCGCGGTGGATTGGGATCTCTGCACCGGATGCGGCGTTTGTCTTGACATCTGTCCAGCACAAGTCTATGAGTGGCGAGAAACTGCTGAGCATCCAACCTCCCAAAAGAAGCCGTTTCCAGCGAAAGCGACCAAATGTATATGTTGTTACCAATGTGAAAAACAGTGTCCAGTCCAAGCGATACGAGTGATTTTTGGGGGACCACAATCTCCTCTTGATATGTTGGCAAGTTACCTGGTGATGGCGCAGCTTATTGGAGGACCTCTGTATGGGCTTGTATTTGGACCATATTTAAGCTTGACAATTCCCTTTTATCTTGGATGGATAGTCTTAGCAGTTAGCTTGCCATTTTTCTTTTCTCCAGTCTTATACTTTAAAAGTAGGGGCAGGCCAGCAGAGGGAAAAGGTGTCATGGATACTACGCTTGTTGTAGACAGTGGAATGTATGGGATTGTGCGTCATCCACAATATCTTGGTGCTATACTGACTGTGTGCGCCTCTATTCTTATTTCTCAATATTGGTTGTTTGTATTAATTGGAGTTTTTATCGTGTTGATTACTCCTAAATGGGTTCGTGAAGCAGAAGCAAATCTTGTCGCAAAGTTCGGTGATGACTACAAACGTTACATGGAGAAGGTGCCAAGAATGAATTTTATATTAGGCATAATTCGGCTACTTCGACGCAAAAAGAACTAGAAGTTGATAAATAAAGATGCGGTTGCGCATTTCGGTTCGATTGATATAACCAACATTGGAATCATGTTTCTCGAATACTTAAAATTATAAGTTAGTTACGTAATCAGAAAAATGGGAGATAAACAATGTTCTTTGTGTCTCTTTTGAAATTGAAAGGTAAAGTAACCCCCACGGTCATAGAAGCCAAGCAAAATAGCTGCCAAAACCCCCTCCAGGCATAAAATATCACAGCGTGTTCTGCACTCTAGGTCAATACGACTTCGTAATAACCTTTGAAGTACCAGACGAAAAGGAAGCAATGCATGCATTCGGATTCAGAGTGCGCGCGCCTATTACGCCCGCAAGTAATGCTGTAGCAATCGGAAACTTGAAGAATGTTGAGATAATTACATTTCAAGTGGGATTGTGAAGATTAGGAATTGGTTAAAGAGAGGATAGACAAAAATGGGGAGAAATGGGTAAAAAAATACGTTGGAGGGGGAGCACACTTTCTAAACTGGTTAGAGCAGTACAAAGAAATCTATGGAGAAAGGAATGTAGATATAGAAGAGATAGATTCAAGAGAATTTAGCTGTTTTGAGAAAGGTAACGAAAAAATGTATAGAATTTGGGTAAAAGAAAGGAAGTAATTGATACACGTTTTGGGTTTGGGGTTAAAATTTAACTTAATTGAAGTAATAAATGATTTAGAAAAAAGTGCTTTTATTGAATTTTTATTGAGGAGGTGCCTGTAGAGAGCCAATAGACTAAAATATTTGTTTTACACACTATCTTATATAAGATATCTCAATATTTAATATAAGAATTAGAACTACACACAACTAGAGAAAAAAAGAGAGATATCTATGAACCAACTAGAAATGCATAAAATCCTGGTAACTATTTTGTTACTTTTACTATTATCTTTTACATCAAACCCATTCGTAGAGGTACACGCAAAAACCTATTCTTTTACTGCAACAATATCCCCAACCCAAATTAACGTTAATCAACTTGCATCATACCAAGGAATAATCACAAACTTAGGAGAAAGCGGCTTAGGTTCAACAGAGATAGCAATCCCCCCTGGATTCACTGTCCTCTTTCCAATAATAATTCTCAACCCAACAACATTATGGAATTACACTCTAACAGCCACAACAATAAGCATAAGTGCCACGGAAGGAGGAGGAGTAATACCAACAGGAGGAAACATAACATTCACCTTCAACGCTATTGCCCCAACCACACCAAGCCTAACAAACTGGACAACCCAAGCCACCACAAGCATTCAAGGAGGCGGAGTAACAATCCCAATAGAGGGTGAACACCCAACAGTAACAGTCACTTCTCCCTCATATAATCCGCCAACCATCCAAGCTTCCCCCACCACAATCAACCAAGGCCAAACCTCCCTTCTCTCCCAACTCACAGGAACATCTGGAGGCACTCCACCTTATAACTACCAATGGCTAGAAGCCTTCAATGAAGAAATCTTCACACCCATTACAGGTGCTAATGCATCAGAATACACTTTCTCCCCTACAACATTAACTCCAACCGGAACCTGGAACTTCCAACTCGACGTAACAGACAACTCCACGATTCCCCAAACAATAACTTCAAACACAATCGCCATAACCCTAAACTCAGCACTAACAGCTCCTCAAATAACATCAACTCCTAACCAAGTAACACAAACCCAAACTTCTACCCTAAATTCCTCCCCAATCACTACGGGAACATCACCATACACATACCAATGGTACCAAAAAGCTCCCAACCAAAATTACACAGCCGTTGGCACAAACTCACCTACTTATATCTTCCCAGGATCCACAACAATAGGTACTTGGACATTCCTAGTTCAAGTAATCGACAACACAGGAGCAACCATCAATTCCACTTCAGCACAAATAACTATAACATCAACACCCTCCTTGACAATAACCGTAACTCAAACTGCCTATGGTACGATCAATCCCGGAACCCGCAGTATAAGTCTAGGTAACGACCAATCCTTCACTATTGCACCTGACATCGGCTATTACATCGCAGATGTTTTAGTGGATGGAGTCTCGATTGGCGCAGTAACCTCATACACCTTCCACAATGTCACAACCAGTCATAGTCTAACTGCAACTTTCGCTCCAATAGAATACACTCTAACCGTCTCCAAAATTGGAGAAGGTTTAACAACCCAAAATCCAAATCAAACCACCTACCATTACGGTGACACAATTCAATTAACCGCAACTCCAGTAAATGGATGGAGATTCACAAGTTGGACAGGCGACATAACTAGTTCCCTTAATCCCTCCACAATAACAATTGATGGAAATAAAGAGGTCATTGCAACTTTTCTTAACAATCAATATATAATCATTGCATCAGCAACCCAAGGGGGACAAATCACTCCTTCCGGAACTACCATTGTAGATAATGGAGAAAACCAAACTTTCAACATAATCCCAAACACAGGTTACCACATCGAAAACGTCTTGATTAATGGCACAAACATAGGCTCAGTCACTTCATACACCATCAATAATGTAAAAGGAGACACCACAATCAGTGCAAGTTTTGCCCCTAACACTTTTTCAATCACAGCCCAAGCTGATCCAAACGGTTCAATCAATCCAACCGGAATTGTTTCTGTAAACCATGGTGCCACTCAAAGCTTCACAATATCCCCAGACAACGACTACTACATCACTGATGTTTTAGTAGATGGAACCTCGATTGGCCCAGTAACCTTTTACACCTTTTCAGCAGTCACCTCAGACCACACAATCACTGCCAACTTTGCAGCCAACACTATTACATACTTTATCAACGTTACAAGCCAACAAGGGACAGCAACTCCTTCGGCACAAGTCAACGCCGGCGAAAGCTTCTCCGTTTCAGTTACAAGTCCCCAGGGAGAAACAAACCACCGATGGATCTGCACAGGATATAGCATAGATGGCAATCCATCAATCTCAGGTACAACCTACACCTTCACAAACATACAAGCAAACCACACTATAACCTTCAACTGGCAAGAACAATACTACCTAACCGTGGATTCACCGACTGGTCAAACCACCGGAACAGGATGGTACAACTCAAGCACCACAACAGTTGTCTCCGTAAACAATAACACTATCACAAGTGAAAATGGAAAACGACATATCTTCACCGGATGGACTGGAGACGCCACAGGCACAGACACAACAAGCGATCCAATAAAAATAGATGGACCTAAAACAGCAATAGCAACTTGGAAAACCCAATATCAGGTAACCTATGCAAGTTTAGACAACACACGACAGGAGACTACCAATGCAACAGAATGGGTCGACACCGGAACCCCAACTAACGCAGCCTTCCAAAAAATAATAACAAATGAAGCTGGCAACACAAGACAAGTATTAATAAACGAAAACATACCAACCTCTATCAACAGACCCCAAACAATCACAGCAATTTACCAAACTCAATACCTCGTAACCTTCATGCAGGACGGATTAGACCCAGACGCTCCAATAACTATTGAAATTATAATCAATGGCAACAAAACAATAGAACAACTCCCTGTTAGCATATGGATAAACGCTGGCGACTCAATAACCTTCAAATTCATAACAACTCTCGAAACCGAAGATGAGGATATGCAATACATTCTAGCAAGCAGCAACTCCACATCACCACTAACAATAACCGAACCCCTAACAATTCATGGATATTATGAACCACAACCAATCTCTTCAGAGTTTAATTCAGACACAATTACCCTTGCAGCAATACTAGCTACGGTCCCACCTTCAATGGCAATTCCAATTATCATAAAAAGAAGAAGAAAAAAAATCAAAAAAATCAAACCAATCACCAACAAAGGGGGAATCATCAGCCCAGACAAAACCCAGAAGGTGAACACCGGGGGCGACAGCATAGTCTTTATAATGATTCCAGACCCAGATTATGAAATCGTAGATGTCGTGGTTGATAAAACCAATCATTTAGGCCCAATAAGAACCCACAAATTTGTTAACGTAACCCAAAACCATACTATCTCAGCAATCTTCCAAAAAACCTCGCCCAAACAAATTCCCCAATGAATACCCACCCATACTTAATGCATGCATGCAACAATTCAAACTTGTTACTAGTTCAGAAGCTGGCTACTCCTTTCTTTTCAGAATAATCATACCATTTCCACAATTTTTCGACAGCATCTTCTGTGTATCCTTGGTTTTTTAGCATATGTTTGAAGAAATTCTTTGACTTCATGTTCGTATTCTGAAAAGAAATATTGATAAAAAAAGTTTGCTTAGTAGAAATCAATAATTGTAGTAATGTTCAACACATGTACAAAAGAAGAATTAGAAGTTTGCTTCCTATGTAAAAGCCAAATGCATGCATGCAAGTCTTTTATCAAATACGAAATCATCTGTAACGTTTTTAGTTTCGGCATTTTTCAAAAAATTGGCCTCGATTGATTAATGAAATTATTGCTGCACTGGCTACAGAAAGCTAGTGTTTTTTAGGATTAGTTTTTTATTATACCATCTTCTAATTTGATTTTTCTTTGTGCGTAGTCAGCTATGTCTTGTTCGTGGGTGATTACTATTATTGTGGTTTTAGTTTCTTCATGAAACTTTTTGATCAGTTCCATAACTTGTTTTCCGGTTTCTGAGTCTAAATCTCCAGTGGGTTCATCTGCAAACAATACTTTGGGTCGGTTTGTTAACGCTCTAGCGATAGCAACGCGTTGCATTTGTCCTCCGCTCAGTTGAGCAGGGTATTGTTTAGCTTGCTGTTTTATTCCAACACCATCAAGAAGGTCTTCTATTCTAGTTCTGAGCTCTTTACTAAACCCTGCTAGATCAGCAGGAAGGGCAACGTTTTCTCGGGTGTCATAATGGGGCAATAATGCATAACTTTGGAAGATGAATCCCATATCTAATAGTCTAAGTTTTGATTTTGCTTTATCGGCTAGTTTATGGATGTTCTTTCCTTTGAACAAAACAAAGCCATAATCTGGTCCGTCTAAGCTTGCCATGCAATTTAGCAACGTGGTTTTTCCTGCGCCAGAGTTTCCGACTATTGCTACAAATTCGCCTTCTCTGATATCAACATCTACTCCCCTTAGAGCATATACCGTGGTTTTTCCCAGTTTGTAATCTTTTGTAAGGCCTCTAACTGAGATGATGTTTTCCTCGGAAGTTATTATATCTTCAGAAATAAAGTCACTAAATATTCTCTTTTGAAAAGTAAAGTATGGAAGATCTGATCCGAAAAAATCTAACCACATTTTTAGCAGTTCTGCTTCGATAAATAGATCTGAGCTTAATTCAGCCAATGGAAATATGGCGAGTTTAAATTCGTCCATAGAGTTTATGGTTTTTATTCCGTATTTTGTTTCGTCTAGATAATCTCGTAGGGCAATTTGGCAAATATCAAGTTTCTTTTGGACGTCTTCTAGTAATGCTTTGCCTTGATTTATTTTCCATGCTACTTGTCTTAGTGTTGTGTCAAAGTTTTCGCATACTTTTTTGAAGTCATGTTTTCCAAAGAAAAAGGATTTGGGTACCTGAAATAGATTAAGGATAGTTGAGATTGTTTTGTCCATATTTTGTAGTGCACTGAGTTTTGCTTGAAGAATTCTGAAAAACATTTCAAGTTTACTTTGAATTTTTGGGTCGCTAATTCTGTAGTGTCTTCCTTGGAGGCCTAAACTTAATCTTTCTAAAACTTGGTTCATATTTCTTAAATGAGTTAATGTTGGATTCAGGAAGACTAAAAAGAAGTTCGTTAGGACTAGTTTGTCTGTCATTTCTTCAAAATCGATTAAGTTTCCATCAGATATTGTGAATTCTCGTGTATTGCATCCAGAGAGTAGAATATGGGTTTCGTTAGTTTCATTCAAGTTCCAGATCATTGCCATGCTGTTTTGTTGGATTTCGAAGTATTGATTTGGCAAATCTGACAAAAGTTTCTTTAGACTTAATTCGAAGGTTTTTGGGAGTTTGGGGTCAATCACTTTTAGGAATTCTTTGACAATTTCTGAGGTTTCCTTAAGTTCTTGTTTTTCTTTTAGAAGTTTTTTCAGTTTTGTTTTGTTTTTATTATAGTAATCTTGGAGTAACAATGAGATGTTGTCTTCAATTTTCTTAAAAGTATCTGGTTGTAGCGGTTTTTCTAGGTTTTTTTCAGCTCCCAAAAATAGGAATGTGTTGTGCTCTTTTTTGCTAATGGTAGATTTTTTGATTTTTTTCTTTAACTCTTTTTCAATTTTATCAGCTAATTGTGAGTTTTGTTTAGAGACAGACTTATCGATTAATGCTCCAAAATATGCTTTCATTGGTTATTTCCTCCAGATTTGATTAAGCCTTCTTCGATGTGTGAGACAACTCCATCAGTCATATGTACTATGTAATCGCATTTTTCAGCGATCCATCTGTTATGTGTTACAAGAACCAATGTTTGTTGGTTTATTCTGTTTATTCGACGAAATAGGTCCATAACTTCTGCACTTGTTGAAGAATCTAAATCTCCTGTTGGTTCGTCTCCCAAAATTATTGCAGGCTGATTTATTAGCGCTCGAGCTACAGCGACTCTTTGTTGTTGACCTCCAGAAAGTTCCGTAGGCAAATGGTAAAGTCTGTCTCCTATTCCTAGTTCTCGAAGTAACATTTTTGCTTGTTCTCTTGCTAAACCTGAACGAACTCCGCTTAGCAGTAAAGGTGTTTCAACGTTTTCAACTGCTGTTAAGAAGGGGAAGAGGTTGAATAGTTGGAAAATGAATCCGATGTTGTCTCGACGAAATGCTGTCATTTGGCTGTCAGAAAGGGAAGATGTGTCTACACCATCAATAATTATTGTTCCAGAAGAGCGTTTGTCAAGGTGGCCTATCATGTTTAGAAGGGTTGTTTTTCCGCATCCAGAGGCACCCATGATAGCCATCATGTCCCCTTTATTTACTGTTAATTCTATTCCTTTCAAGGCATGAACTTCATTTGGTTTTCCTTCATTGTATTTTTTATGTAATTCGGAAATTGAAAGGATAGGCTTTCCAAGCGCTGTTGTTTTTTGGTTTGTGTTTTTCATCCTACATACCTCAATGCTTCTGCTGGTGGAATTCTTGAAGCCACGAGCGCAGGTAGTGATCCTGAACCTATGGCTATTAGTACTATTATTGAAAGATACAGTCCAATTTCTTCCCATGGAATTACTAGTGATACACCTTGCATGTTTGCAAAACCTACGCTTACTAGTAATCCGTTTGCTGTTCCAATTAATAGTCCGATTATTCCAAGTACTACTAGTTCAAGGAGAACTGAAAGAATTACTTGTGTTCTAGGAAATCCTATGGCTCTCATCATTCCGATTTCGCGTTTTCTTTCTGAAACGTTTCGGACTGAAATTACTCCCATTCCTACCGCTCCTATCACTAATCCAAATGTTACGTAGATTTGCAGGAATGATCCTATTCGATCAGTGAGCTCTAGTATTGATTCAATTCTAGAGTAGATTCGATTAGAACTTGCAACATAGAAGTTATCGTCTGCTAAATCTCTGTATCCTTCTCCATTTGTGTTTGTGAATTCTTCAATTTGTTGAGCTATATCTTCAATTTCTGGGTCATCAATGGGGAGACTGGTTTTTATTAAATATGAGTTGTATTGGTTTTCTTCTCTGGAAATTAGGGTTTTGCCATTTGCTTCACCTAAATAATTTGTTTGGTTTGACCAATATTCAGGCATGTATAATGTTCCTAGAATTGCTTGAAAGTCCATATCACCTCCTCCAATTGATAAGCTGGCGGCTAATGGGAATCCTCCTGCGCGTTGGTTGTCAAGACTTCCTCCGATAGTAAACGCTTGATAGTTTGGAAATCCGATGGTTGAAGTGTTCATTGGTATCCAGATTTGCATTCCAAGAGGTAAAATAAACGAGTCCGTGAAGACTATTGGGTTTTTGATAATGTTTTCATCATCATCTCTCAAGGGTTCAACATCCTCAAGGGGGTCTTCTCCTGAGCCTCCAACAAATCCTGCTCCATCTCCGCCTCCTATCTGAAGTTCAGAAAGGTCTGTCTCTCCAGAAAATATAGAAAGTATACGAGATGAAACATTGTAGGCAGCCATCTCGTATTCATGACTAAAGAATTGGTCCCAAGCTTTTTTGTTTAAAACTTCCAGTTCTTCATTAGTAAGGTCTGAAAGAGCAGACTCCCTAATTCCATCAGGGAGATCACCTAGAAAGAAGGGGTAACGCCAATTAGGATCTGAATAGTCTGAAGCGTTTCCTCGAATTTGTTCGGTTTTGAATTCTCCGATTCCGATTGGAACAAAACTGGTTGCAGCATCAAAATCTGAAGAATTAGGATCCTTTAATGATACAAACTTTGTGAAGTCTTGTCCTGGTCTGAAAGTTTTGAAGCCGATTATGTCTGTTATTCGGTTATCAAGCTTGTAAACTTGGTCTGTGAATGAGGTCCCAGGAATTATTGCTTCGGGTTTGTTTAGGAATATTACCATGTCAACGCCTTTGCTGTCTTCTTCAAGTTGAATTGCAGTTCCTAAGCTTGTAGGAATCAGTGTGGCAACCAGAACGTTAAGTGTTAATATGACTGCAAAAATTGCAAATGTTAAAGTGGAACGGGTGATATGTGATGAAATTAATGATGGAGATATTTGGGCAACACCTTTTACTCCTCGTATTTTTATCAGAATATTCCTTAGACCTCGCATTAAAATGGGTAGATTTAATGCCACAAATAGGATTGATCCAATCATTATTTCGATAATTCCCAAAATTAAGATGTCAATAGATAGACCTGTTATGTCTGTTACCCAGTTACCCATAGCTACGATAAATAGGATTGACGGAATAACCCAAAGGGTGATTGCTGCTATGTTGAAGGCTTTTACTCTGTCTATATATTTGGAGAGGACAAGACCAAGTCCTCCTGTTAATAGGCCAAATCCCATCATCAGGGACCTCCATTCGTTGAGGGTGTCCCATCCTTCGCTGGTCCAGAATGCTTGGTAGGATTCTTCGATTATTCCATTATTTATTAGAAGAATTATTCCGCCTGCAATCATTAGTACTCCTAATGCTGCTAGGTTTCGGCTTGATTTTTCTTTAAATTCTACTTTTATTCCACGAAGAGCTTCTACAATCTTAACTCTTGAAGCCCTTAAGGCTGGAAGAATGCCGGTTATTATGCTTAGGACTACACCGATAATTACGGACAATATGACTGCTTCTTGAGAAATAACTGGTTGAACACTAAGTTCGCCTGTTCCAAATAAGCTTACAAGATACATTGCTACGGCTTGGCCAAATGCTAATCCACCAATTAGACCTACGATTCCTCCTATTATTCCTTGGAATAAGTTTTCAATTATTATTGACTGAAAAATGCCGCTACGATTAGCGCCTACTGCTCTTAGGACTCCTGTTTGAAATTCTCTGTCTTCTACGCTCATCAATTGAACGTTGGTAATTAACAAAATGCCAGTCATTGTGATTAGAAAGCCTAATGCAGTTAGCATTGTGCTCATTATTGTGATGAAGAATTCTGCAAAAGTAATAAAATCAAGTCGGTTCGATGTAACTCTATAAATTTTTTGTGTTTTTCCTGTTTTTGGGTTTGTCTCTTCGGGAATTGTGTTTTCTACTTGTTCTAGTTTGTTTCGCAAGAAATCTTCGTCTATTTGTAAAATAAAATGGTCAGATTTGTAGCTCACTAGAAATGTGCTGATTATGTCTGTCTCTTTTTTTGGATTCTGTAGACTTAGCCAGTTTTGTAGGTATTCTAATTTTATTATGCCTCCTCTGTATTGGGAGCTGATTCCTGGACGGTTCGAATCAAAAATGCCTACTACGTTCATTTCTATTTTTGAAATTTCAGGAGTAGAACTGATAATAGGTACTCTTTGGGTACCATTTGGAGTTAAAGTCTCAAAAGCAATTTCCTTTATTTCTATACTGGCTGGAGTTCCATCAAAACTTACAATTCCTAGGAAGGCATCTCCTCTTAGAACTTTTCCAGCGTAAGGTGTTAGATCAAAAGTTGAATTATTAAAGGTGGCTAAATCAGTCCAGTTTGCTACATTAAAGGTGCTGCCATCAACTAAGGAGAAACCTAACATAATTCCTGTGTTATAGGTTCCTGTAGCTGTCACGTTGACGTAATGATAATTTGACAAGTTTAAGGTTGGACAGTTAATGGTGTAAACCATAACCGTGCCTGTGTAGTTAATTGGTTGAATTTCAAGGCTTAAACTAGTGTTGTTGCGGTTTAGAACGTAATTGGCGGTTGTGAGGTTATTGTTTATTGTCCATTTATTCAAAGGAACAACTGGTGGTGTGAAAGTGGTTGAAAGGTTAGTAAATTCTGTAGTTAAAGTAACAGGTAGTGGTGTGTCTTCGTTTAGTCCGAAGGTTTCTGCTTGATCGCTAGATAGTAGGATGCTTTTGTTGTCAACTAAAAGATTGGTTATGTCAATTTGTTCTTGGGTTTTCCAGTCATAAAATGTTCCAAAGGCGTTGGGGTAATCTGTTGGAATTCCAGAAAGAGTCATTTTAGGGTCAAATTGGCTTGATATTAATCCTGGAACATTAGATGATAATTCTGGCATTACTCCTAAGGCGTCAGGAACTAGGTTGTTTACGGTTTCTTGGTCACTAATGCTTAGGTATCCGCCTGTGGTGATGTTCATTATTCTTAGGTCGACTTCTCCTTCTCCTTGAAGGATACCTGTTATGAAAGCGTTTTCTAAAGTGTCAGTTGTTATTGTGATTCCTACTAGCAATGTAACTCCTAATGTTACAGCTAAAATTGCGCTAAGGTTTTTTGTTTTTCTTCGGGATAAGGATCTCCATGCAATCATGAAACTTGATTTTAAACCCAAACCATTTCACCCACATACAAGTTATTTTTCTTTTTTGATTCTTTTGACGATTTTTTCGATTTTTGCAGAGCTTTCCTCTAGAATTTCAGAAAGTTCTTTCACGTCTTTTTCAGATAAGCTATCAATATTTTGGCGTAAGGAAAAAAAAGATCTTACAAGTTTTTTGGTAGATTCTTTTGATTGCAAAAATTTTTTGTTGTTGTCTCCAAGGTTAAGGCCACCAACTAGCATGGGTACAAGGAATTCGATTTTAGTCATGAATTCTTTTGCTACTTCTATTTGTTGTTCTAAGAAGTGTTCACCCTCTTTAGTGTAACAGTAGCGTTTGAATCCCAGTTCGTCTCTTGGCAGCTCTTCGGTGAATCCTTTTTTATGCAGCCATGACAACAGTGGATAAATTGATCCTGGACTTGGTTTCCAGCTTCCTGTTTGGGTTTCGATTTCTTGAATAATTTCTGATCCAGACATAGGTTTTTCACTAAGCATCTTTAGAACAAGAAATCTAAGTAAGCCTCGGGGTACTCCTAATGTTCTGCCTTTAATTTTTGTACTCATTTGATCACAGCGAATTATCGTTAGAAACATCACTAGCGATATATTAACGTTCTGAATTAAAAATCCGAAGATTTATACCCGATTCAAAAAGAATGGTGATTAGAAAAAGGGTGGCTGTGCGCGCGCATTCCATTTTCTCCATTTCTCCTATTTTTTTGGCGTGCATGCATGCATAGACTAAGTTCTCTTTCAAGAAAAAAGTGGATTTGTGGGAGATATCACCAGTCGGGTGAGAATCCATGCTAGACCAAGACCCTTCAGAAGTATGCTCGACGTGATAATAGAAGAGGATAAGAGCTTTTGTGCTTGATATTTTAGTAAAAAATGCTTTTCAGAAATATGTTCCACCGCGAATTACAGGATATATTAGCAAATGTCAAACTTATAACTTAACCTTAGTCTCCTAATATGTTTGTGTGGTTTGTTTAGTTGATGCTGATTAGTATAACGCCTGTGACGATTAGAAGAGCGCTTGCGATGAGTTTGAGGGAGATTTTTTCTTGTTTTCTGAGGAATATGTAGGTGAAGAGTAGGATGAATAGTAGTTCGGTTTGTAGGATTAGGGCAACTATTGAGACAGTCTCTTGGTTTTGTGCAAGAAATGATAGTGGCTATAGTTTAGCGAAGAAAGTATGTTGGTTAGCATTATCAATTGAGATTCTATTGTGAAATAAAGGCATTAATTATATATACCGTATAAAGGAACATGTATAGGGGGCATTTGTTTGAAGCGTTTATACCTTATTGCAATTATTTGTGTATGTATTGTTGTCAGTCTCGTTGTAGTAGGAGCTATAATTCTAAGTGACCTTGGAGGTGACGAACAACCATCACTGGATGATGGGGACTCTCCATTTAGTACACCAGATAAAACCGAAGAACCATCAGTCACACCAAGTTTCTTCACAATCACCGGCAACGCCATCTTGCCTGACCTCAGTATAAGATATGAAAACGGCTTACCTGGGGCAGGACTATATGCAGTATATCTGACTGACCTCTCATTCAACATACTCGCAAATGACACAGACCCATCGTTTAGCTTTTCGGTAGAGCCTAACAAAGCCTATGTCCTAATCGCATATTACTATGGAGGGCAGGCGATTGCTGCAGTTACGCCTACCGTGACCAGTGACATTGTTCAAGACATTACAATCGACACGGAGGTCGCAATGAACCTCATTATGGCCACTGAGCAACCTGATGACCTAGAGCCTACAAGCCTTTCGAGACCACTGGATGATCTGCTTACGGATGCCAATCAAGAAGTCGCTTATCTTAATGCTTTCTATGACGACAGGAACAACAACAGGAATGCTGACCGTGTTGCAGATGCAGTGCATGCAATAACCATGCACCAATTAAACATTGGTAGCGGTGTTTCTTTTGAAGGAGGAGAACTTGATTATGTGTTTATCCGTTCCTTCGGGGGTGGTTTAGAAGGAATACGCCCATTAAGCGAAATGCTTAATGAACCAAGGCTGCCGTTAAATCCACATTTCACTTTCACAAGATATAACAGCCAAGAGAAAGTGGATTTCGGAATGTCAGACCTAGAAACCAAACGATGGGATTATCTTGGCGAGGGTTTGAGCCCTCACATCACGCCTGGGGGTACTTCCTTAATATGGATTGGTAAAACTTCTGAATTAAATGAGGCCCAAGATGGCTATGTCTTGGGAGTGTATAAGAGAGTTCTAGGTCATACTGAAGCTCCTGTTCTACTTACCCCCGCAAATTTAGAATGCTTCCAACCACAATTTTCTCCTGACGAAACAAAAATTGTCTTTAGTGGAAGATATACTGCTCACCAGCCTTGGAATCTTTTTGTAATGAATTCGGATGGCTCTAATCTGAAACAAATAACCAATTATTTTTATGATGAAGAAAACTTGTCAGTGACCTTTATGGATATTATGGGTGCGCAATCTCCGTCTTGGTCGCCAGATTGCTCAGAAATCATTTTCGATTTGACTTTCTTTGAAGTAGATGAAAACGGAATTGTAGTAGATTTGAAGTATGGCCTCGAAATAATTAACTCAGATGGTACCAACCAGAGAACCTTCATTGATGGATTAGGTGCTGGATTATCTAATATGGGAGGTGGAAGTTGGTCGCCTGATGGCAGTCAAATCATCTTTGTTGCAAAAGATGTTCCTCTTTCCCTTAGTGGAGAGCAGGAAGATGCTGATACTGAAATCTTTGTTGTTTCAACTGATCCTGAAGACAGGACAGCCTATTATTTTACTCAAAACGAATTTGAAGACTGGGGACCTTCATTCTCATTCGATGGTCGATTTATCATATTCACATCCAATCGAGAAGGGGAAAAGGGAACTCTCCCTGGGGGGGAGAGCGATTTGAATCCCATTTATGTTATGAATTATTACACAAAAGAAATAGTGGCTGATTTAGGTGATTTCACAAAAGCAGGTTTCTATATAGAACCCAAATTTACAGCAACACAGACTGTTTTTGCT
>SMTZ1_10005753_pt1 | contig 18709 bp, 11 predicted proteins | sample DeeMarSWOR136_30_FD_25667 | JGI IMG/M metagenome (IMG submission 25667)
ACCGACACCAATTGCCGTTTCTGCGGGGCCTGCATAGACATCTGCCCGACCGGGGCATTGTCGGACCGATTTGCAAAATGGTATGGCGCGCCGGACCGGGTGCAAGACACCACCTGCGTGCTTTGCCCCCATGGGTGCTCCCTTCGCATGAAAATCAAGGACGGCAAAGCCATCAGCGGCGGCATGACCGCTTTTACGAGGGACGCCCGGATCTGTGCCGTGGGACGCTTTGTGCTGGCTCAACTCCTGGACAATCCCATGAGAATGGTCTCCCACCAGGTACGGATTCAAGACGGACTCATCAAGGCGGATTACGAAGATGCGGTAGAAAAGGCGGCAAATCTGTTGGCCCCTTACAGGGGAGACTCGTTCGCCCTCATTGCGGATGCAGCCGCCCCCCGAGAGGGCCTCTACATGCTGCAGAAGTTCACGAAAGAGGTCATGAAATCGAATCTCTTCGCTATCGCCGGAGCCGATGGAGAAAAAATCAAAATCGAGCCGCCCACAGTGGTCCAGGCCATTAAAAAAGGATCCGTGAAGGCCCTTTATACCTTGGGTGAGTTCTTGGATGAATCACTCCTCAAAAAACTCAAGGTCCTCATCGTCTCGGATTTGTTTCCTTCCCGGACGGAAAAGAGGGCGGACGTGGTGATTGCCGCCGCAGCTTTGACTGAAACAGAGGGAACCTTTCTCAATGCTGAAGGTAAAATCAAAAACCTTACCGCTACAGCAACGGCGCCCAACGGCCTCCTGCCCGATTGGAAGATCGTATGCGACATCGCCAAAAAGATGGGCGCCTCATCAGGGTTCGGTTTCAGGAAGGCCTCCGGGATCAACAAGGAGTTAAAAAAGCGGGGATTTCCGCAAGAAGCACCAAAAGCGCCCGACCCGTCACCCCTCGATGATGTAAATGCCCTGCCCCGTTTTTACCGGGCCCATTCCATGAGTGACATGGTGTGCGCCATGCGGAGCCTCCTCCACGCCGAGGAAAAGGAGGCGGAGACCGTGGAAAGGGAGGAGGAAAAGCCTTTCAAAATCGTCGACAAGGTGGAGCTTGTTCCAAACACACACATGGTCACTGTCCATGCCCCGATCATCGCGGAGAAATGCCAGCCGGGCCAGTTCGTCATCGCCATGGTGGACGAAACCTCGGAGCGCATCCCTTACACCATATCCGACTTTGATCGTGAAAAGGGCACGATCACCATGGTGACCCTGGAAGTCGGCCGATCCAGCCGCGAACTCGCCGACACACGCACCGGAGAACATCTGGCCCACTTCACCGGGCCATTGGGCAGAGCGGTGGAGGTGAAGAAATACGGCACGGTCGTTTGTGCCGGAGGGTGTTACGGCGTTGGTGCCATTCTGCCCATCGCCCGGGCGATGAAAGAGGCGGGCAACAAGGTCATCTGCATCGAGGAGGCCTCAAGCCACTATCTCCTTCACTGGGAGGACAAGCTGTCCGAGAACTGCGATGAACTCGTCATCGTCACAAAAGACGGCTCTGAAGGTCTGAAAGGGGGCGTCCAGGAGGCAATCTCCATGCTGGTCGACAGGGGTGAAAAAATCGACCAGGCTTACATCATCGGATGCACCTTTATGATGATGCTCGTCTGTGAACTGACTCAAGAACTGGGCATCCCCACCCAGACGGCGATGAATCCGCTCATGCTGGACGGGACCGGCATGTGCGGAGCGTGTCGTGTCACCATGGGCGATGCCACCAAGTTTGCTTGTGTCGACGGCCCGTTCCTGGATGGGTTGAAGATCGACTGGATCGAATTGATCCAGAGGCAGGCTGCTTTCAAGAAAGAAGAGGTTCAGGGCATGCGGCAAGAGCCGACGGCCATGCATGAGCATGGACCAGGCCATGCCTGCATGAGGGCATGACGGAAACTTGTCTAACCTGGGGTGATGGACGACATGACAGGGGAACGATGGAATAGTGGAAGAATGGAACAATGGGGCCCCTGAGGCATCTTATCTCTTTGGACCCAACATTCCATTATTCCAATATTCCTTTGATCCCTTGCTCCAGCACTCCTGGAGAACTGTATGAGGAAGGCTGACTTTGGCGACACATCGCAGATGTGTTCTTCGAGCACCTTTTAGAGCTTAGGAAAGCCGATGGACCCAAAAGAGAGAAAAAAGATCCCGAGGCAGAAGATGCCCGAGCAGGACCCGAGAAGACGGAGGCACAATTTCGAGGAGGTGCCCTACGGCTTTACGGAAGAGCTCGCCATGATGGAAGCGAAACGCTGTCTCAAGTGCAAGAAGCCCCTTTGCATGACCGGCTGTCCGGTCAATATCAGAATTCCTGAATTCATCCGCCTCATTGAAGAAGGGAAGTTCATCGAGGCAGCCTGGAAGCTGAAAGAACAAAATGCCTTGCCGGCTGTTACAGGCCGCGTTTGCCCCCAGGAATCGCAGTGCGAGGCAAAGTGTATTCTCGGGAAAAAGGGCGAGCCGGTGGCCATCGGGCGGCTCGAGCGGTTTGCCGCGGATTTCGAGCGCGTTGCCGGTGACGTCCAACTGCCCGAGCTGCCCGAGCCCACAGGCAAAAAGATAGCCATCATCGGCGCCGGACCGGCCGGCCTGACGGTAGCAGGAGACCTGATTAAGCTCGGGCATCACATCACGATCTTTGAAGCGCTTCACGAACCGGGTGGGGTCCTGGTCTATGGAATCCCGGAATTTCGATTACCCAAGGAAGTTGTCAAGGCAGAAGTGGACTATCTCCGAAGACTGGGGGTGGATATCAAACCGGACTATGTGGTAGGCAAGGCCCACACCGTGGATGAACTGCTGTCAAACGGTTACGCCGCCGTTTTCATCGGCACGGGTGCCGGACTCCCCATCTTCATGAACATCCCGGGAGAAAACCTTGTGGGCGTCTACTCAGCCAACGAATATCTGACAAGGTCCAACTTGATGAAGGCCTTTCGATTCCCAGAATACGGCACCGCTCCGGTCCGAAGCAAGAAGGTGATCACCGTAGGCGGCGGCAACGTGGCCATGGACTCCGCCAGGACCGCCTTGAGACTCGGCGCAGAATCCATCATCGTGTATCGGAGGAGCCGGGCTGAAATGCCGGCAAGGGCAGAGGAGATCCACCACGCCGAGGAGGAAGGGGTTCAACTCATGATCCTCAGAAACCCCGTCCGCATCCTCGGTGATGAACAAGGCAGGGTGAAGGCGGTGGAATGCATTAAGATGGAACTGGGCGAACCTGATGCCTCCGGGCGCCGAAGACCGGTACCCATCGAGGGAAGCGAGTTCATCATCGAATGCGACACGGTGATTCCCGCCTTGGGGAATCGACCCAACCCCCTCATCCCCATGACCACCCCAAATCTCAAGACAACCCGCTGGGGGACCCTGGAAGCGGACCCGGATACCCTTGAAACAACCATGAAAGGGGTTTTTGCAGGGGGTGACATCGTCACAGGCGCTGCCACGGTCATCTCCGCCATGGGAGCGGGAAAAACAGCCGCAGCCAGCATTCACGAATATGTCATGACCGGTAAGGTGACCAAACCGGAAAAGAAAGAGGAAAAAGAAGAAAAGACCGAAAAGACTTAATGTCCGGGCTGAACAGGCTTATCGATAAAAAGAACCCGCCGTGAGATGCGATCCCCCGGCGGGTTCTTTTTCTGTCTCCTATGACGTGGGTGAGAAGGTTGGCAGAAATACGTTCTCCCGGTAATACTTGAGTTCCTTGATGGACTCCTTGATGTCACTCAGGGCACGGTGGGCCTTTTTCTTTTTATAGGGGGGGAAAGAGGGATACCATCTTTTGACCAATTCCTTGATCGTGCTCACATCGATGTTTCGATAATGAAGAAAAGCCTCCAGGCTGGGCATGTGCTTAATCAGGAAACGGCGATCCTGCCAAACGGAATTTCCGCACAGGGGAGATTCCCCCGGCTTGCAGTGCAGGGAAAGAAACCCCAAGGTCTCCTGCTCCGCTTTCCTGCCGTCATAAGAGGCGCTTTTGACCCGCTCCAAGAGCCCTGACGCTTCGTGATGCGACCTGCTCCATGCCTCCATGGCCAAGAGGGTGCTTTCAGGATGGTTTATGGCGATGTCAGGGCCCTCAGCCACGATGTCCAGAGCGCTGTCGGTTACAATGGAGGCAATCTCCAGAATCACTCCCTGTTCTGGGTCCAGACCGGTCATTTCCAGGTCTATCCAGATGAGATGACTGCCCAAATCAGACCTCCAGAAAAAGAGTGGGGTTCCTGAAATATAGGGAAACCGATCCCGGGTGTCAAAAGGAAAAAGTTTGATATTGAGGCCTTCTGCGGCTATATTAACCGCTCATCGCAACAACCCTAAGAAGACAAGAGTTCGGAACTCAAAGGAAAAAGGTTGCGAGGCCACCGTTGGAACGCCTTGATCCATCTCTTACGAAAAAGCAATGATGAATTGGCCTTGGTATCGTGAATTAAAGAAAAGCCCCTCACCCTTTTAAAGCTATAGAAACTATCTCCTATTTACTATCTTGACATTTCTAGAGATCTAAATTATAGTTAATTTATATTAACTGAATTGAACTAAGTTCGGTCTGTTCGCAATCGGCCTATGCCCCGGCCTTATCCTTTTTTCTCCAGCCGGGACCGAGATAGGGTTATTCATTCTTCCTATGCATTGAAACACGAAACGAGAGAGCTGTCATGATCCGTCGCTATACACGCCCCCAGATGGGGCGAATCTGGGAGCATGAAAACCGATATGCCAAATGGCTCGAGGTGGAAGTCGCTGCCTGTGAGGCCATGGCGAAAGAGGGGCTCGTTCCCAAAGAATCCCTTGAAAATATTAAAAAAAGGGCGCGTTTTTCCGTTGACCGGATCCTGGAGATCGAGGAAAAAACCAAGCACGACGTCATCGCCTTTCTCACCAACGTGGCCGAGTGTGTGGGCCCTGAATCCCGTTTCATCCACATGGGCCTGACCTCCTCCGACATTTTGGATACAAGCTTTGCCATGCTCCTGAAAGAAGCCATGACCCTGATCATCGAGGGGGCTGAGAGGCTCATGGAGGCCATCAAAGACAGGGCCCTCGAACATAAATATACTGTGATGATAGGACGCTCCCACGGCATACACGCCGAGCCCATTACCTTTGGCCTCAAACTGGCCGTCTGGTATGGGGAAATGAAACGGAACATTCGAAGACTCGAGGCGGCTCGGGACGTCATCAGCTACGGGAAGCTATCGGGTGCGGTAGGCACCTTTGCCAATGTCTCCCCAGAAACCGAGGCCTATGTCTGCAAGAAACTGGGGCTAAAGCCCGCCGAAATATCCACCCAGATCCTCCAGAGGGATCGACACGCCGAATACTTCACAGCACTGGCTATCTTGGCGGGTACGATGGAAAAAATGGCCGTTGAAATACGGCACCTCCAGAGAACTGAAGTGCTGGAAGCCGAGGAGGCCTTTGAGAAAGGCCAAAAGGGATCCTCCGCCATGCCGCACAAAAAAAACCCTGTCGGGTCCGAAAATATTGCCGGCTTGGCTCGCCTCGTTCGATCAAATGCCATAGCCGCCATGGAAAATATGGCCTTGTGGCATGAAAGGGATATCAGCCACTCCTCGGTGGAGAGGATCATTGGCCCGGACAGCACTATTTTGGTAGACTTCATGCTTCATCGGCTCACACGGATTATCAGCGGCTTGGTGGTCTACCCGGGCCGGATGACCGAGAATCTCAACAAACTGAAAGGTCTCATCTTTTCACAACAACTCTTGATCAAGCTGAGCCAACTCGGATTGAGCCGGGAGGATGCCTACGACATCGTGCAAAGAAACGCCCTCAAAGTGTGGGAAACGGGCAAGGATTTCAAATCCCACCTCCTGGAGGACGAAGGACTCATGGCCCGTGTCAGCCATAAAGACATCGATGAGATATTTAGTGTCGACTACCACCTGAAATACGTGGACGAAATATTCAGTCGGGTTTTCGAGTAGACCATGAACAGGTTTCATACTTAGGATCTTAACCGACCTGTTCAGAAAAGAACGTGCGAATGGAGAGGTAATAAGGCTGATGAGAACTGCGAGCATCTTTCATCTGTCCCCGGTCCTTCTTGGCATCACCCTCTTGTCCTTGTTGATCATCGCCCAGTCAAACCATTCCGATGCTGAACTGATTAAGAAGCAGATTGATCCCGCCGCCCGCCTCGTCCCCGCCCCGTTGCTCAAATGGCCCGAACAGGGCGCTCAGTATGCCGTTTTGGTCGACAAATCTCTTCAAAAAGTCTTTGTCTATCACAAGGACAACCTTTTTGAACCGGTGAGAACGTTCAACTGCTCAACCGGAGAAAACGACGGACCCAAATCGCGGCGCAATGATCGGAAGACACCTGAAGGCATTTACGTTTTCATCAAGTCCTATGAGGAGAGGTTTCTTGCCCCCATTTATGGCGTCATGGCCTTTCCCATCAACTATCCCAACGAGATCGACAAGAAAGAAGGCCGGGATGGTTACGGAATCTGGTTTCACGGGACCAATAAACCCTTGCTACCCAGGGACACCAACGGCTGCATCGTCCTCGAGAACGAGGACATAGAGGCCCTCGCCTCCTTTATCCAATTAGGAGACACCCCTGTCATTATCAGTCAAGTCATAGAGATGCTCGAACCGGACACGGTGAAAACCGAAGCCACAGCCCTGGAGCTCCTCATTGAAGCCTGGAGAGCCGCTTGGGAAGAGGAGGAGATCGAGACGTACATGTCCTTCTACAATCCGCGGTTCAATTCATCCGGAAAGGACTGGGACGAGTGGAAGGCGTATAAGGTTCGCCTCGCGGACAAATACAAAGACATCCATGTAAAAGTCAACAACCTTCGCCTATTGAAAAATGACGGCCTCGTGCTCGCCAAGTTCGAGCAAGTTTACGAGACACCCACGTTTTACAGCCGAGGAGAAAAAAGACTCTTCTTTCGGCAAAACAGTAAAGAATGGAAAATCGTGGGGGAGTTCTTTAAGGGCGCGGAAGTCAAGACCATGGTTGCCAAAAAACCGCTCCCCTCCCCCTCCGTCGAGATTAGAGCCATGATTCAATCATGGGAAAAGGCTTGGGAGGAACAGGATCTCAACGCCTATATCGCTCATTACGACAGCCGCTTCCAATCCGGCAAAATGGATCTGGCCGCATGGAAAAGGCACAAGAAAGAACTGAATCAGAAATACACTTATATAGAAGTCGGTGTCCGTGATCTAAAAATCGAGGAGACCTCCTCGCGCACCGCAACGGTCCACTTTAAACAGAGCTACCGAGCTGACAAATACGAGGATTTTGGGCTGAAGCATATCCTCCTTGTCAAGAGAGGGAACCATTGGAAGATCAAGAAGGAAGAGTGGGAACCTTTGACCAAGGAGCCCCACCTTTAAAAAAGAAACCCCAGCGTGAGAACCGCTTCACGGTCATGATCATGGGAAGTCTGGGCAGGGTGCGCTCTTTTGAGATCTCCCCCCGTATCGTCTTTTGGACAACGCTGTTTCTTGTGCTCTACATCCCCTTGTCCGTGTTCCTCATCAATCGCTATTTCGTCCTTCGCAGCGTTCACCAACACGAGTCCGCCAAGTTGAGCGTCCTGGAAAAGGACGCGACCAAGCATCAAAAAGCCTTGCTCAGGTCCAGAGAACATATCGCATTTTTAGAAGAATATATTGCCACCCTGGAAAAAGGAGAGCTTCAGGAGAGTCCATCCGACAGTACAAAAGAGCCGAAGACCGCCTCCACCGACAGAGTCGGTGTGACCACAAAGGCGAAAGAAAAGTCCTTCAAGAATGCCGGCATCGTCCGCATTGAGGATATGGTCATCACAAAGGAGGATTCCAGGTTAGAGATTGAATTCAGGTTGGTCAACACACACCAAGGAGAAGAAGCCGTGGGCGGTTACGTCCATATCATTGCCAAAGAAGGAGGGCGCGACAACCCGCAGCTACGGACATTTCCCTACGAAGAACTCGTGAACGGTATTCCCGAGAACTACCGACGGGGACAGCTCTTTCTGATCAAATGGTTCAAGCCGGTCCTGGGCCGCTTCGATCTGATGCCTGAAAGCGATCCCCCGTCATCCCTCCTGATCCTGGTCTACGATCGATCCGGCGTTCTCATCCTAGAAGAGGAATTCGAGGTCCAGAATGAGAGCTGATGGAGCACGCTCCCATAGAATCTTTTTTTTCCTATTATGCGCCATCGCTCCGTTTGCGCTCATTCTCGCCCCGTCGCCGGCCCAATGCAAGAAAGAGCATCTCGTCTATTTCCCCAATACAGCCTACGAGCTGAATATCTATAAAATCTACGGGAAGAGGCCCGGAGAAACCCTCATGCTCATAGGCGGCATTCAGGGTAATGAACCCGGAGGATTCATGTCTGCCGATCTTTACGCAGACATGAGCCTTGCTCAAGGCAATTTGATCGTGGTGCCCCGGGCCAACTTCTACTCGATCATCCTGAACCAGAGAGGCCCGAATGGGGACATGAACAGGAAATTCACCCATGAGGACACCGCTTCCAGCATGGAAGACAAGATCGTGACCATTTTAAAAAAACTGATCAGTGAAAGTGACTATCTTCTCAATCTCCATGATGGTTCAGGCTACTTCTATCCCAAGTACATCAATAAATGGCGCAATCCCTTGCGCTTCGGCCAAGCCATCATTGCGGATTGTCAAGAATACCGTGTTCCCGGCAAGAACGAGACAATCAAGTTGGAGGAGATGGCAAACAAGATCATTGGTCAAGTGAACCCCCATATCAGCAATGAACTATACAGGTTCCACTTCATGAACACCAGGACCGATGACGGCGACAGCCCGCACCGTGAGCAGCGAATGTCCGCCACTTACTACGCCCTGACAAAACACCACATTCCCGCTTTCGGCGTAGAAACATCGAAATTCCTTCCTTCCATTGATTTGAAAGTGCGACATCACAATCTCGTGATCAACGCCTTTATGGAGATGTTCGGCATTACCCCCGAATCACCGGGGCTCAATCTGGACCCCCCTGAGCTGAAATACCTGGTGGTTTCTATCAACGGTCAAACCCCCATTGTGGTGAACGAGCAAGCAGTCCTGGAACTGGAGCGTGGAGATTCGATCAATGTCATTCATATTGAAGCAAATTATGAAAGGGGATTCAGCCTGGACATCCTGGGTTACGGCGGCCTCAACGATTACCGAAAGGACTTCGTCATCCACAGGGACACCACGCTCCTTGTCAGAAAGGATAACCAGAAGTTCGCCGAGATCCCTATAAAAATATGCAAGCGCAGGCATGAACAACCCCGGCAAACCCCAACGCCAAATAGGATCGATTACTTTATCATCGAGGCAAAAGGGCATCGTTTGCTTCTTGCCGACGGAGACACCCTCCATCTGACCCTTGGCGATGAGATGAAAATTGTGGATATTATCCCCTCTCTCCCAAATTCATCAGGGTTCACGGTCAACTTTAAGGGCTTTGTTGGAAACAAAATCAACAACACAGGCGAAGACCGGGGGTACACGGTTCAAACGGACAGGGATCTTATAAGGCGGTATTCATTGAAGGATCGGGGCGAGTTCTATGAAATCATTGTCTCTAAGGATGATCGTATTCTTGGCCGAGCGGTTGTGAAGCTTGACGCCCCAAAGATAGATTACATGATACTCCGGGTGAACAGCCACAAACACCTTTACCTGAGGCCGGAAGAAAGCGTGTCTCTGTCACGAGAAGATGTCATAACCCTCATGAACATCCAGACAAATCTCTATAATCATAAAGACATCCACCTCCATGTCAACGGCCACCGAATCAGCCCCGGCGAGTCGAAAAAAATTCGAGAGCTCTGCCCTTCTTCAAAAGCCTCCCGCCATGAAGCCACGCTTCGAAAAGGGCCTCTTGTGCTGGGGTCCATATTCCTTAATACTGACTAATCCGGTGCGCATTAAGAAGCAAAGAGTCCCCGCAAGAAGGAAGGCGCTTTAAGCAAGAAACAAAAAATCCGAAGCACGAAATCCGAAACTCGAAACAATATCAAAGGACCAAAACCGAGCAAGATGACACTGGCTCTTGAACTCATAGGCTGGCCAGTCATATGTTTGTTTCTGTCATTGGGACATTCGAGATTCGAATTTGTTTCGAATTTCGATATTCGGATTTCGGATTTTGCCAACCCGTTCCTGAGAGAACAGGCATACCCACAGATAAAGACCACGTCCACAGGACGTGGTTACCTGCGCTGAAATGAGCATCTGCAACCCTAAGATTACTCCACCGCTTCCACCAACAGCACATCATTCCACGGATCCGATTTCTTCACCCGCACCGTGATAGCCTGTCCTTCAGAAAAAAGCTGCCCGCTTTGCCGCTTCATCTCCACAACCATGAGAAATTCGGTAAGGAGGAGACGATACCGGTTTGACAGGGTATCAAGCACAAGGGCCCGCAGCTTTTCACCGGTGTGCTGGTGAAGATATTTCTGTATCCAGTAGCGAATGCGGTTTCTCTTCACCTTCTCGAGATCCTTTAATACGGGCTCGAGAGCCATCCTCTTGTTCTCAAGCGCTTCCTGGTCATAGTCCAGTGCCTCGTTGAAAAGGAAATTTCTGATCTGGCGCTGCACAAGAAGATCAAAATACCTTCGAATGGGCGAACTCGCCGTCGTGTAAGCATCGACTCCCAAGCCGGCATGGGGCCTGGCTTCCGTATCAATCACCAGCGGTGTGAGTTTTCGGCGTTGCTTGAACACATAGTAGTGGTAACCGGCATCACCAATAGATAACCGCTCACCGGGCTCCCCCTGACCCCGATATACGGCCGGTATGCCATTGTCCCTGCAAAATTGGGCCGTCATCCAGTTGTAAAAGATCATCAGTTCCGCCACAATCATCCTGGATGGCGTGTCCTGGTCAAGCATCTCTATGGAAATGGAAGAATTATCGTCCACCTCAATGACGATTTCAGGCAGCGACAAGAGAAGAGCGCCCTGTTCAACCCGTTTTTGACGCAATACCTGAGTCAGCCGGTGCAACTCACCCAACAACTCTTCCTGCAGGTACAGTTCATTCGCTTGGTCATAAGTCAGCTGCCTTTGGACCCGTATAAGGCTGGGCAAAAAACGGAGGTCTATAAGGTCACCGCCTTTATTCAGCCGGGCAAGGAGAGAAATAGCCAAACGGTCATATCCTTCTCTTAGGCTTAAGGCATCCTGGGACAACGTGGTGGGAAGCATGGGAATCTGGAGTGAGGGCAAGTAAAGAGAAGAACCCCGCTGTGCCGCCTCCTTGTCAAGAAGACTGTCCGGAGGAACCACGCTGGCCACGTCGGCGATGTGAATGCCAAGATGGATGACGTCCCCCTCAATCTCCATGCTGATGGCGTCATCAAAGTCCCGGGTCAAGGGGCCGTCAATGGTGAAAACAGGAAGATGTCTCAAGTCTTCACGCCCCGCCGATCCGACCTCGACTTTAGATACGTGCTCGGACTCATGGATCACGTCTTCGGTGAAGGCTGCGCTGATCCCCAGACGGAGCAGATCAAGATTCTCATTCTCTTCCCAGATACCGAGCTTTACCAGGAGCTTTCTCGCATCACCAATGTCCGATAGCCCCGCCCTTCCAAGCAACGCCTTTGTAAACTTGAAACCCGGCGCATCCTGCCCATAAAGGGCCAACTCCACCAGGGTCTTCAAAATATCTTCCTTATGGGGCGGGTCTTGGGCATTTTGGTTCGCATGAACCCTTTTCAGCCAGGCGCCGCCTTGCAGGAGCATTTCTTCTTTTCTTGCCTCCTCCTCCATTTGCGTCAAAACCTGCTCCACCTTGGCTTCAGGGTTCGGCAAAAACCGCCCATCTTTCATCTTGAAGTGGACTTTGTCTTTGAAAAGAGCCCTGACCAGAGCAGAGACATGGTCATCCGTCACGTTCTCACCAAAACAGAGCTGGGCCAAGTATTCAAAATCAAAACCCGTTTCTTCCTCCCTGACAAGATCCCAAAGCTCCTTGACCTGGATCTTTTCCTCCAGCCGGGCTCGGCGTTCCTCTGCCTGCTTCAACCAACTGAGCAACTCTGCGCGAGATTTTCTGGTGTTTACAGACCCTTTAGAGATAAACACCGCCCTTTTGGACGAGAGGTTGACTTCTCGATTGGTCAGGGTCAGAAGATGCAGTCTCTGGCCGTCGTCCTCTATGCAGAGGGCGCTCACAAAATTTCCCTGATCGATGTATTCGACAATCTTTCCTTGATTCATAGTCTTCGGACCATTTCTGACTGGAAACTTACTAACAAGTGTGCCCTCCCATGTCAACAACGCGGCTCTAAATCCACTGTCTATTTTAGATATCAAGTGTGAAACTAGTAGGTTACCAGGTATTCCTGACCTTCAGCAAGGTATTAGATGCAAGGCGCTCCTTCGACAAGCTCAGGATAAACTCAAGCGACGACTGAGGCGTATGGAGCAATACGCCGCAAGCCTTTTGCCTTGATGGAGGTCAGGAACGGCTCTATATAATCTTGACTTATCATAGGTCCTCCATTATTCTCCTCCCTGCATGTCTTTGAATTCCGATGACTTTCCTCTCGGACGGACCACGCTCCCGAGGTTGTTCCAATGAAACGGCAAACCCTGCTTTTCCTTTGTTTTCTCCTAACCGGCGCTTTGCTCGAACCCTACGTCTCCACCGGCGCAACGTGGGCTGACGAACCGCCACCATCCGCTGTGGGGGACAAAAAAGACGACTCCAATTTCGGCACCTGGCTTGTTGGGTTTTACAGAGAGACCGTCTCCAAGGTCGATGGAGATCGGTGCCCAAGCGAGCCCTCATGCTCTGAATACAGTCTCCAGGCCTTTAGAAAGCACGGGTTCTTCATCGGCTGGATCATGACGGTGGACCGTCTCATTCATGAAGGGACTGAGGAAACCAAGGTTTCTCCGGTTGTCTATTCCCGGGGAAAGAAGAAAATCTATGACCCTGTGGAAAACAATGATTTCTGGTGGTACGCTGGGGATCGGAAAAACCATGATTAAACGCACCTGCTTGCTTCTCATTGTCGCCCTCACCATTTCCTTCAAGCCTGTTTCCCTCGTGGCCGCCGAAATCATCCTAAAGAGCGAGGACCAGTTCGTCTTTGCCTTGGAAACCATGAACAGGAAGGATTACCTTCGTGCCGTAGCGGAGTTTGAGCGCTTCGTTCATTTCTTCCCGGAGGATGACAAGGTGCCCAGGGCGCGCTTACTCATCGGTATATGCTACCTCAAGGCGCGCGATTTTGAATCAGCCAGAACAGCTTTGTTGGCGGTTCATGACACCTATGCCGGCACACTCACAGCCGGCAAAGCCCTTTTTTGGATTGGCGAATCCTACTTTCGTCAAAAGGTCCCTGTGGAGGCGGAACGCTGTTTCATCATGGTCATCGAAAACTACCCGGAGCCTGAGTTGAAGAATGCCGCCCTCTACCGGCTCGGCTGGAGCCGGATGCAGTCCGGCCGGTGGCAGGAGGCCTCGGAAACCTTCAACAGAGTCGACTCACAGAGCGCGCTTTTCGACAGTTCCCGGCATCTCGCCATGAAGAGCCTGGAGGGAGAAACCCTGCCCTACAAAAATCCCACGACCGCAGGCGTTATGGCCGCGATTCTTCCGGGCCTGGGCCATGCTTATTGTGAGCGTTACAGGGACGGGCTGGTCGCCTTTCTCCTTAACGGATTATTCATATGGGCGGCTGTCGAAGCCTTTGACGAAAACCATGATGTGTTGGGGGGAATCCTTCTCTTTGTGGAGGCAGGCTGGTACGCCGGCAACATTTACAGCGCTGTGAATTGCGCCCACAAGCATAACAGGCATGTCAAGAACCAGTACCTTCGCATGCTCCCTGACAGGTTAGACCTCAACCTGTTCACCTCCGGAAGGGGCCACTACGGTCTGGTCCTGAAAGTCGATTTCTAGACAGGCCCCCTGTTCAAGGCTTAGCTCCCAAAGCCACAAGAATATCCTGCCTTGTCGCGTCGGGTTTCCAGTAGAGTATGTTTGCGATGACATTGGCTGCAAAGGCGGCAGAGATAGACGTTCCCGCATAGGGGCCCGGATCACCCTGATACCCCACCGGCAAGTCGGCAAACCCGGGAGCGTAAAGGCTCACGAAATCACCGTGGTTGGATTTTTCCCAAGGCTTTCCTTCCGGGCTGATAGCCCCCACCCCGATGACCGACTCGTAGGCTGCCGGATAAACGGGCCTACCTGTCGGCTCATTGCCCGCCGAGGCCACAATGATGAGACCCCTCGCGCTCGCATCGGTGAGGGCCCTTTCCAAGAAGTCACTCTTGGTTTCTGACCCCCAACTCAAGCTCATGACCCTGGCCCCATGACTCAGCGCAAAATCGATACTCTGCATGACCAGAAAGTTGGACGTATAGCCCTTTTCATCAAAAACCTTGATGGGAATGATTGGACTGTGGGTTTCCGAATCGGTCTTGGCCCCAAGGGGTTTCACAACCCCTGAAGCGACCAGAGCCATCTGGGTGCCATGCCCCATTGAATCTGAAATAGGCTGATCCGGATTCAGCGCATCCATAGCGGCCAGCACAAAGTCATCCAGACCCGAGTCGGTTGTAAGACCCGTATCCAATACGGCGACCGGCACAGCGCTTTGAGGGGCCTCTGTGTTGCCCTGATCAGGCGAAAAGTTCACCGGTTCTCCAGCCCTGTAGGGTTCTTGAACCGGATAGGCGTAGTTGGGTTCAGCCTTGTCAACACCGGCGTGCTCCATGACGGCTTTGGCAACAGCAGGGACATCGGCGCCTTCCGGGAGCCGGATTTTATAGATGCCCAGGGCCGGGTAGCTCTCCACCACCGTGCCCTTGATCGTTTCCAAGATTTTCTTCAGATCAGAGAGCGCTGCTTCGGGATTGAGCCTCAAAAGGATCTCGTCTTTCAGGAAAAGAGACCCATCTTCGGGATTCCTGGCAATAGCGAGGCTGGTCCTTTTCACAAGGGGCCTCATGCGCGTCTCTTTTCCAGGCGTGAAGACCTGGATCTCGGCCAACTTGGGCATAGGGCCTAAAGGCCCTTGTATGGATTTCCAGATTAAAACATGGTTCAATCCTTTGAGAATCGAATCGAGTCCTTTTTGGATGTCCCTTTCCTCAAAAGAAGCCGTGATCAAAGGGTTGATCTGTGGGTCGATGTGAACCTTGATGCCAAAATCGGCGAAGCGCTTCAAAATACTCTGTAGCGGCTCCTGCTGCGCATGAAGCGTGAGCCTGTCTTTAGTGATCCGAACGTCGAGAGCGTCTGCATTGGCTGCGCAAAGCAAAAGGACGAGGAGGGGCAAAAGGACGATACTTACAAAAGGTTGTGTACCGGTGACTTTACTAAGCATGATTCCTTCTTCTTGCCCTTTCGCAAAGGGGGATTGAGGGGGATTTCCAACTACTTCCCCTCGGTTGCTTCCGACCCCTCTCGCTTCATCACCAGGTCTTCCAGGGGAACCATGATCTGGCCTGCCAGATAATCGGAGAGGAAAAAGGGGAAATCATTCTGGGATGAGACGGCAGGGTAGCGTTTATCCTCCGTGCTCATCTTTTCGAATATGTCGAGCCTATAGGTTTGCGTCCCCTTGAGGTCTACCGAATACAGGGGCTTAGAGAAATCCCCCTTGTTCTTGCCGTCCACATAAGCGCTGCATTTGAGGTTTGACAGTGTAGCGAGAAGCCTATCCAACTTGGATTCATTGACCTGCCGTTCCTCCTCTTGCCCTTCTACGACCCACGCCTCCTTTGGGGCTGCCGACTCCCCTTCTTCAACCGCGCTCACTTCCACCGGTACGTTTTGCCGCACAAGGCTCAGCGACGTCTCGCCCTCCTTCATTTGAACCCCCTGTATTTCCGCGCTTTCGAACGTCAGAGCAGACCGGTCTCGAAGATTGTCCAGGGTTTGGTCAAACCTCCCTTTGAAATTGGATCGGGCATGGTAGACCCGATGGTCTCCCGCTATTTTTACAAAAGTGTGGCTGTGCGAAGGCGCCGCCTTGCCAATTTCGAAGGTCCTCTCCAGGGTTTCCCCTGCCCAGGCTTTTACCGTGATCTTTTTCCCCTCGTTCAGATCGTACCGCTCATAGCTTTTTGACTCCGACACCATGGCCGTCAAAGTCAACCCGCTGATAACATCCAGCATGGATTTCACCTTGCCCTTTTCAGCAGGATACCCCTCTGGAGATAAAATCCATTGATCGCCTTTCTTATTCAGGGTAATGGTCCCATCCGGCTTGGAGACCTCAATCTTGGATACGTCCGCCTCCGGCACTTCCTCTATGGTCGGCAGCGTATAGTGCGTTCCGTCTCGCTGGTGCAAGACCAAATAGAAAGACAGTCCAATGATGACCACAGCAAGGATGACAGCCTCTTTCTTGATCTTCATGAACCTCCTCCTAATTCCTACGATTCATAGATTCGCTAGTTTCCATCCAGAAGTGGCTCTTTTTCCGCTGGGCGTCGTTCTCCGCGGGCTTCCGCCTGCGGCGTACTCCCTTGTACGCCTCGGCGAAAGCCCTTGTGCGGCCTAGCTCAACAAAAAAATCCCTCATTTCTGAATTGGAAACTTAAAGCAATGCCCATCGTTCCAGATTTTCATTTCTCGATGGGCACTCGCCAACGAGTTTATTTCCTCAGGACTTAGTGCTGAGTGAGCGAAAGTCTCTTATATTCTCAAGGAAATACGTTCCCGTGTTTGAGGCCCAAGGCATAACGCATTAGCATCACGGCAAGTCGAACGACCAACTGAAACCTCCTTGCGCCTTACGCCCTTAGCCTAAGCCCGTTTCATGATATGGCCTTGCCTCCGGCCCGTAGGGCCTCCCCTGGGGAGGGGAATGGCCATCCCTGGCGAAAGCCTCCTCGCGCTATTTCTCGAACATCATCTGGATACGCCTTTTCCGGGAGTGCCTCCGGAACCAGACCCCGAGACCGAAGAACACAACCAGGACAGGCAGCCCCACAATGTTGAAGGATTTCACAAAGGTCTTGGCACCGGACCCTGTATCAAGCAGAGGGTTGAACCGCTGTACTTTGCTTCGCATGACCGCCACGTCTTCGCGATCGTTGAGGTAATCGAGAAGGTTGAGAATGAACGTGGCATTCGGGCTTCTACCGGTGGCATCCATCATGTTGTCTTTCAAGACCTCAGAGGATGCCATGAGAAATATCCTGGCTGGTTTTCCTTTTGAAAGAAATTCGCGCTCACCCTCAATTTGTGAAAGATCCACTTTGGGCTTTTCCTCCCCTTCCCCTGTCTTTTCCTCGCCTTTGGGTTTCGCCTCATCTTGAGGCTTTTCGGGTATGTCCTTGCCCTCGAAATAGCTGGTAAATTCCCCTTCCAGGATATAAGCCAGGGGCTCCGCCTTGAAGGCATCCGCCGATTCGGGTGGGCGAATCAACATGGGGTTAAGATTGATCCGGCCGGTCATCTCCCACGACCTCTCCGATGAGCTGAAGAGCCGTGTCACCTTCACACCCCACTCCTCGATGCGCTTGGTGTCCAGCTCCAGGGGAGAGATCCTGTACACAACCAGGCCCTTGATGGGTTTCATAAACGCCGGGGCGTTGTTGATCTGCTCACTCTTGATCAATGGCGCGAAGTAAATCGATCGCTCGCCGCCGCCGAGCTGGGCCGGCATTCGCTGCTTGAAACAGCTTTCATCCATCACGTAGGCGTTCTTCATCCGGATCCCATAGTGGTCCAGGAGTTTCTCGAGCCCCGTTTCCAAAAGAACGATCCTGGCCCCCTGCGGACTTTGTCCTGACGGCTCCTCTTCCTGGAACCGGTCCAAAAAAAGAGCCAGACTGTTTCCTTTCATCAGAAACTGGTCGATTTGAAACAAGGCGTAGTCACTGAAGCGCTCTTTCGGTCCCCCGATGATGAGGCAGTTGAAGCTGTCAGGAATCGGCTCATCCTCGAGCTTAACGCTTTTGACCGTGTACCCGTCGGAAATGAGGGCGGGGAAGTTTTTCAGCGCCTCCTGCTCTTGCGGGTTCCTGGGGCTTGAAGGAGAAGTCCCCTTCAGCAGCGGGGTGCCGTGGTCCGCCAGGTACCCGATGTCTTCATTGATATGAATCAGGGATTCCACATTTTCCGCAATGGTCTCTTCCAATCGATTCGTGTCCACAAGCTCATACTGAGTCCCTATAAAAGGAAGCCTCATGACCCGGAGCAAGGGAATGGTGATTGTTTTTTCGCTGTGGGTCATCACGAGGCCTATACTCCCCTCGCCCGCCTGGACCTTGCCCCCCTCAAGGGCAGGCCATTTGAGGTTCATCACGTTGTAGGATTTCGCCGCTTCCCGAAGCTCTGGATCCTTCGAAGGATCCAGGTGTTTGAAGGCCAGCTTTCCATAATGCGTATCATTCAGTTTCGTGACAATGCCTTTCAGCTTTTCAGGAAGTTGAGGAAGCTGGTTCAATCGGATGTAGGGGGCCACCGCTTCCAGGGAAGAGGAAAAGAACAGTTGAATCCCGATCTTGTCTTCCAGAGCAAGAAGGGCGCTGATCTTGTTGTTCAGCTTCTGGATGGCCATGGTCAGCTTGTATTCCAGGCCCTCTGTGGAAGTGATGGTTGGGATGCGCTCCATGAGGTCGCCATGGATCAAGACCAGGCCCATGTAAGCTTTCCGGAACTTGACTTCATCCTTTTCAATCGCTTGGATCTGAACCGGGAAAATGCCGTA
>SMTZ1_10003027_pt1 | contig 18708 bp, 21 predicted proteins | sample DeeMarSWOR136_30_FD_25667 | JGI IMG/M metagenome (IMG submission 25667)
CAATGCAACCATATGAGCATAATTTATCTCCCCCTCCGGCAAAAGTAGCAGCAATACAAGTTTTAATCCCTTGATATACGCCCTTTTTTGCCGTTTCATATTCTCCTCCCTGACAGAAAACTCGAGCAATCATTCGCTGTGATTGTTGCGCTTCCACACCCATTATGTCGGATATGGCGATCACGGCTTCTTCAGAACATACAGGGCATGCGGACGGTGATGTTTCACCATTTACCACGCATTCAGCAAACTTGGCGCAGCCAGGAAGACCACACCCGCCGCAATTAGCCCCGGGAAGTTCATTAAGAACCATGGCAATGCGTGGATCTTCTTCGACATACAACTTTTTATTCGCCAGGGATAATCCTGCAGAAAAAAGAATTCCCAGTCCCCCCATACTCGCCATAGCAATTACAATCGCGTTCACATCCATTAATTTTTTACCCCCTTTATAAATTTAGTATTCATTCAAACTGCTCAATCTGTAATAAGTTTCACTTATACCGATATCAAGCCTGCAAATCCCATAAATGCCAGGGCTAGAGCGGCCGCTACAATCATGGTAATACCTGCTCCCTCAAAGGATTTTGGTACTTTCGCTAATTCTAATTGTTCTCTAATACCAGCCATAATAGTAATCGCCAAGGTAAATCCTGCACCTGCGCCAACACCAAAAACCAGACTTTCTATGAAAGCATAATCACGAAGCACAGCAAAGAGTGCTAATCCTAAAATAGCACAGTTGGTAGTAATGAGAGGTAAGTATATACCCAAAGCATCGTATAAAGGTTTGCTTATTTTGCGCACAAACATTTCAACTAATTGAACCAGCGAAGCAATGACTAAGATAAATGATACATATTCGAGTATTTCCAAGCTTGCCGGAACAAGTATTAGATGATAGATTAACCAGGTTACGACAGCGGCAATCGTCATAACAAAGGTTACAGCCATACCCATACTAACAGCGGAAGATATTTTTTTTGAGACCCCCACAAAGGGACAAATACCTAAAAAATATGAAAGAACAAAATTATTAACTACTGCGGCTGAGATAAAAATTAATATTAATTTCATGCTTTTGCCCTCCAGGCATTGATCCAATTGGTAAGGCCAATGAAGAGACCCAGACCAAGGAAAGCACCTGGTGGTAGAATCATTACCATCCAGGGGTCGAACCATTCCCCTAATACCGTCATACCAAAAAACGTACCAGACCCGAATATTTCTCTAAAACCTCCTAATAGTATTAAAACTAAAATGAATCCAGTACCCATACCCGAACTGTCCAAAATAGATCTTCCCAGCGAATTTCTCGATGAGAACGCCTCTTGCCTACCCAGAATAATACAGTTTACCACGATTAAAGGTACATAAGGTCCTAAGTCTTTACTAATAGGGGGGAAATATGCTGCCAGAAAGCGATCCGCTACTGTAACAAAAGTAGCAATAATAACAATGAAACTGGCAATACGTACCTGATGTGGAATGACCTTGCGTACTAGAGAAATAATGATACTCGAGGTGAGAAGCACAAAAGTGGTAGCCAGGCCCATAGCGAGACCGTTAATAGCCGAATTGGTAACAGCCAGAACAGGACATAACCCTAATAGCGATCGTAATACAGGATTTTCGTCCCAGAGACCTTTTAAGTATTCACGGGTGATTGATACTTTTTTATCTGCCATCGTTTATCCCATTTTCAATTACCTAGACTTGGATCATACAAGCAAAATATCATTGTATCTGTGATTTAGAATTTGACAGGTAATTTTTTTTTGCCAACTGAATATGATTATTTAGTATCGTAACAACCGCCTTTGATGAAATAGTAGCTCCAGTTATTGCTTGAATTTCGGCAGGTTTTGACGGTTTTACATTTTTTATAACTTCAATTTGTGGCTCAGTTTTAAGCTGTTTAAACTGATTTGAGAACCAATAAGGATCCTCTTTATTAGAAGGATCTTCCACAATTTTCGTTCCCAAACCTGGTGTTTCAATTTGTTCTAATATTTTTATACCACTGATTTCGCTGAAGTCCGGGAATAATCCTAGCATGATTGAAATTTTACCCTGAAAACCATTCCCAACTGCCTCAAGTGCAATACCGACGGTTTGGGTCGTATCCGTCGTTTTCTTCCCGATATATAAGGTAAGACCATCTATATGTATTTCCTCATATTCATCATACTTTGGTAAAACTTCTGCAATTGCTTTCTTTAATTCTTGTAATTTATAGGCTTCGATCTTTGGTTTTGTTACTCCATCCCAGGTGGAAAGAATACCTCCTGAAAAGATAGTAATTACTGTTAACACAATTATCATCTTCGCCGTTGTACTCATGCACGCACCTCCCCAAAGAATCTTGGACGTGTATATCGATTGATTATGGGAGTAAAAGCATTCATCAGTAAAATAGAATACATGACACCTTCCGGTACTCCCCCGAATAGACGTATAACCATTAAGAATACCCCGGCGCCACTACCAAAAATCCACGCCCCCAGCGGTGTAATAGGAGATGATACCATATCGGTTGCCATGTAAAAGGCTCCCAGCATGAGTCCTCCCGCGAAAAGATGAAAAAGTGGATCTGCATAACTTGCAGGATCGACGAGCCAAAAAATACCAGCGATTATAAAAACCGTTGTCAGATAGCTGAAAGGAATTCGCCAATCGGCATATTTTTTAATAAGCAAAAAGATACCACCAAGCAGGACAGCAAGTGCTGAAGTTTCACCAAGACATCCCCCGATATTTCCTATCAAGAGGTCACCGATATTGGTCAATATTTTTTCAAATTTATAAAGCCCTAGAGGTGTTGCGGTCGTAACGACATCTACTGCTGCATATTTGGCGGTCTGGGGATATGTCCAGGTGGTCATGGCAACAGGAAAACTTGCCTGTAAAAAAGCACGACCCAGTAAAGCCGGATTAAAAATATTATAACCCAGACCACCGAAAACTTGTTTCCCAAATACAATAGCAAAAACAGAACCCAGTATGCCCCCACTAACCGGAAAAGATGGCGGAAGTGTTAGTGCCAGCAACAAACCTGTTATAGCTGCGCTGCCATCGCCTAGCGTTATAGATTCCCCCTTTATTTTATTCATGATAACTTCTGATATTATAGCAGCAATTATGCAAGCCACGATCATGATTATTGCTGGGGTACCAAAGTAATAGAATGCCATGGCGACTGCTGGTATTAGGGTAATAACAACGGTCCACATGATCTTAGGTACACTATCTCTCGTATAAAGATGCGGTGAAGAGGACAGTAATAATGGCTTGCCTTCGGATTTGAAAAGTTTATCCCTGGGATCTGGTTTAGGTTTTGCTTTCTCTTGTACTTCTTTACTTGTTTCCATATACAAAAAATCTCTAGCTTAAGCGACTTGCTTCCGTTTCAATTCACTGACTCTTAGTTTACCAACACGTATCCATTGTACCAAGGGAATATGAGAAGGACAAATGTAGCCGCATGAACCACACTCAATACAATTCATGATACCAAAGTCTTCTGCCTCTGCCCATTTTGACATTTCCGCAAGACTTGCAATACGTGTTGGCAATAGATTCATGGGACACACAGAGACACAACTTCCGCATTGGATACAAGGATAAGTGCGCATCTCAGTTACACTATTATCTTTAGAGCATACAATTCCACTGGTAGCTTTGACAATGGGAACATCCAAGCTGTACTGCGCGAAACCCATCATCGGACCACCCATATAGAGCTGCACTGCATCATCTTCAAGACCACCACAAAATTCGATGAGATTCTTAAAAGGTGTTCCGATACGAGCCATTACGTTTTTTGGTTCTTTTATGCCCTCACCGGTTACTGTTACAATACGCTGTGTCAGAGGTTTTCCTTCGAGTATTGCATCAGCAACCGCCATTGCTGTCCCAACGTTATTAACTACCGTTCCCACGTCCATAGGCAGGCCACCGGTAGGTACTTTTCTTTTCAGGATCGCTTCGATCAGCATCTTTTCTGCACCCTGTGGATATTTTACCTCCAGAGGTACGACCTTTAAGGCAGAATTGTGCTTAGCAGTCAACTCACGCATAGCAGTTATCGCATCCGGTTTATTATTCTCAATTCCGATATATCCATTTTCAGTACCTAAAACGCGCATTATGATTGACATTCCTGTCAGAATCTTTTCTCCCATCTCCAACATCGCGCGATGATCCGCTGTCAAATAAGGTTCACATTCAACTCCATTGAGTATAAACGTATTTATTTTCTTTTCTTTGGGTGGTGCTAATTTAACGTGGGTTGGAAAGGCTGCTCCACCCAGACCCACTATACCAGCATGCCAGATCCTATTAAGCAGTTCATCAATAGGTGTATTCTGCCAGTCTTTAATGATGGGCAGTATTTCCCACACATCATCACCGCTTCTCTCTATGTGAATCATGGTTACTTTCATACCAAGAGGGTGTTGAAATTTATCTATCGCTTTTACTTTGCCAGTCACAGAAGCATGTATGGGGCTTGATACATACTTTTCACTCTTCCCTATTACCTGTCCAGTTTTGACTTCCTGATCCTTCTCCACAACTGGTTCACCAACTACACCGATATGCTGCTGCAAGGGAATAAAAACTTCATCTGGCAGGGGTAAATATTCTATTGGTTTCTTGTTGGTGAATGCTTTGGAATCATCTGGATGTATACCCTTTTTAAATGTAGGTAAACGCAATCTCAATCCTCACTACTCTTTTATATTTGATGCAGGATAGTTATTTTTTTCGTGCTTTTTTCCCCGACTTATCCATTAGGTTAACGATTTCATGCAAGATATGTGCCGCAACCTCAGATTTATTCATTAAGGGCAGATGAATCGCCTTTCCCTTCCTTTTATAAATCGTTACTCGATTTGTATCAGTAGCAAATCCGGCACCCTCCTCTACCGGATTATTCAAGATAATCATATCCAGCTTTTTCTCGCGTAATTTTTTTAAAGCATTTTCCTCTTCATTGTCCGTCTCCACTGCAAATCCTACCAAAATACGATTAGCCTTCTTTTTAGCAACATCGGCAAGAATATCCGGATTGGGGAGAAGCTTAAGGCTCTTTTCTGAACTTCCTTTTTTCATTTTACGAAACAGGATTTCCTTGCTACGATAATCGGCCACGGCAGCACTGGCAATTACGATCTCAGCTCTGCTTAAATGCTCAAATACTTTCTGATGCATTTCTAGTGCCGATACTACCGGGTGATATTCTACACCAGGGGGAGGATTAAGAGTATTTGGACCAGCCACAAGAATTACCTTAGCGCCATGAAAAAATGCCTGCTCGGCAAGTGCAAATCCCATTTTCCCTGTTGCCCTGTTCGTTAAAATCCGCACCGGATCGAGCTCTTCTTCTGTACGGCCAGCAGTTATTAATATGGTACGATTTTTTAAAGCGGACTTGGGATGAAGGTAATATTGAATCCAGAAATCTATGATATCGGGATCCGCTAAGCGACCCATACCTTTATAACCACAAGCAAGATCCCCCTCCGTGGGTTGAATGATCAGGTAACCGCGGTCTTTAAGCCCCTTTAAATTTTCCTGAACGATCGGATTATACCACATATTTGAATTCATCGCAGGAGCTATAATTGTTTTACGCCAGGAAGCTAAACAAATCGTACTTAACAGATCATCTCCCTGACCATGGCGTATTTTTGAGATCATATTTGCCGTTGCAGGAGCAATAACCACCACATCTGCCCAATCGGCCAGATCAATGTGTATGGTAGCACTGAATTGATGCTCTGGAAAAAGTTCGATATGCACCTGTTTACCAGCTATAGTTTCCATAGTCAGGGGGGATATAAATTTCTGTGCCGCAGAGGTCATAACTACTTCAACTTCGGCACCGGCCTGGATCCAGCGGCGGACTAACTCTGCACATTTATAAGCAGCGATACCGCCACATATTCCTAATAAAATTTTCTTTCCTTTTAACTGCATACAATTTAATTCTCATAATTCTTTACGCTACGATTTAATTACTGAAGTAATGATTCGATTTCCTTAACCGTTTTGTGTAAATCCTCATTAATAACGATATAATCAAATTTTTCCGCTTGTTCATTTTCATAATCAAGACGCTTTAATCTGGTAACCATATCCTCATTACTTTCACTCTTGCGCTTTTTAAGTCTTCTTTTTAATTCTTCAAAGGAGGGTGCTTTAATAAAAACCAATATAGAGCCGGGATACTTTTTTTTTATTGATAAGGCCCCGTTTACATCAATATCAAACACGACGACCTTTCCCTTTTTTTGCCACTTTTTGACTACATGTTTTAAAGTGCCATAATAATATCCATGCACCCTCTCATATTCAAGAAAATTCCCCAGTTTAATATATTCTTCAAATTTTTGCTGTGATAAAAAGAAATAATCCCTGCCTTCTACTTCACGAGGGCGCCTGGGACGTGTCGTGGCCGAGACCGAGATTACCATATCTTTATTACGTTTTATTAATTCTCTGGCAATGGTGGTTTTTCCAGCACCGGAGGGAGCCGATAGCACTAAAAATACATTTCGATCTCTGGTCATAGTCACGCTATTCTAAATTTTGAACCTGCTCACGTATTTTTTCGACTTCCTCTTTTATATGAATGATCTTATGAGATATTGATACATCCGTTGTTTTAGAGCCGATGGTATTAGTCTCACGCTGCATTTCCTGTAAAACAAAGGATAATTGTTTACCAATCTCCTCCTTTGTGTTAAATATCTCTCGAAAGATATCGATATGGCTTTTCAAGCGCATACATTCTTCCGTTATATCGACTCTATCTGCGATTAATGCCAGCTCTAATTCCAACCTGTTCTCGTCAATCTCATGACTTGCTACTAATTCCTTCACCCGTTGTGATAATTTCTTAAGTTCGCTTCGCGCTGTCTTCTTTCCCCTGTCATATACCTCCTGAACCGCTTGTTCGATTAACTGTAGACGATAGATAATGTCATGACCGATGTTTTGCGCTTCTTTATTACGCATCTCGTTAAGATTATCAAGTGCCTGTTCAACAACCTGAAGCAAAAGAGTGCCTACCTGTTCATCTTCTTTTTGATAATTTTCGGGTTCAATCAGCTCTTTAAAATGCAATATATGATCTAAAGTAATATTATCTTTTAAACCTGTATGTTTTTTAATCTGATTAAGCAAACTAAAATAAAATTGAACTGAATCTTGATTAATGACGAAACTTCCGTTTTCCAAACTCAAATCCTTGAAATTTATGGTAGTGGTCAACTTGCCACGAAAAACCTTTTTCTTGATCAGTTCTTTTAATGAAAATTCATAATTGATAAGTGTTTTGGGTAATTTTAAGTTTATATCAAGGTAACGGTTATTTAAATTGCGAACTTCTGCGGAAATTTCAAATCTGTTATCCTTAAATTCAGCTCTACCAAAGCCAGTCATGCTGCGCGGCATATGATACCAATTTTTAATGTGGGAGTATATTTTTTTGGTTATATTTTTATAGTTAAATTTAATTAAATATAGATTTAAAAGCAAAAACCGGGCTTAAACTGTAGCGTAAATCAAATGCATCGCAATTATTATTTATTTAAACGACAAGTTGACTTCCTGAACCAGAAGTTAAATAAAGCAATAATCACCAATTGTTTAACTCATCGAAAGGATGAACTTGTTCTGGAAATTTCTGCGACTGATAGTTACTTTTTACGCATCGGTGTTCAGATTTACCTGCCCTATTTGGTTTTATATAAGTCGCAAAATATTAAGGATCCCTGTGTTAACTTTTTTCCTGAAATTTTTGGTCACGAAATTAATAAATTTCATATAGAACCGTATGATAAAATTGTTTATTTACAATTAGATAATTTTTCATTGCAAATGATCTTTTTTGGAAAAAATCCGAATGTCTTCCTACTTGATGGAACAAACAATATACTATCCAGTTTTAAAACTTCAACTCCCAGCAAAGAGCTGAGAAAGCACGATATCATATTCAATCCTCATAATGCACAATTGTCCGAACTACATAAATTAATACATTCAGGCAGAGAATGGCCCTGTGATAATTTTCTCAGCCATCACTTTGGAGGTTTCAACCAAATAATCTCAAGGGAAGTTTGTTATCGCTGCCATATTGATCCCCTTGTGAAAATAAACACATTATCACAACAGGCACTGACTAATTTACACAAAACCATACGAATCATTGCCCAGGAGTTAAATACAAATAAAGCACATCTGTATTTTGTAGATAACCAAATTTGCTATATCAGTCTTATTAAATTGACCCATATTAGTAGAGAATTAACATACAGATTGTACAATGACGTAAATGAAGCCTGGAAAAACTATTTGAATTATCATCAAAAGAAGAAGAGATTTGATGAGCTTATGCAAGTCGTACAAAATGGTCTTAAAAAGAGAATAAATTCTCTGAAAAATGGATTAAAAAATATTATCGCCGCCGAAAAAATTGAAGCTAAGAAACGAGAAGCCGAATTAAAAGGGAATCTTCTCTTAACCTATATATCTGAATTACATAAAGGGATGAAGGAAGTGCAGCTGAAGAACATTTTCTCTGAGCAACAAGAATTGGTCACAATTAAACTGAATCCTGCCAAATCTATTCAAGAAAATGCTCAGAAATATTTTTCAAAGTATAAAGATATTACAGATCAGAAATTACTAATAACGGTAAGAAAAAATAGCTATCAGTCCGAGCTCGAATATTGGCAGGATTTATATCAAAAAAGCGAATGCATCGCCAACGTTAAGCAGGTAGAAAAATTATACGATCTTCTGGTAGATAAAAAAGTATTACAAACACCAGATGCAGCTTCTTCGCGTCAGGATAGCTTACAGGGTTCATTCTATCGCCTGTTATTAGGTAAAAAATGGGAAGTTTATATCGGTAAAAATGCACACAACAATGACTTATTGACATTTAGATTTGCCCACAAATTTGATCTGTGGTTTCATGCTCAGGGTGTTACGGGCTCTCATGTTATTATCAGATTACCCAGTAAAGACCATCTGCCGGCGCAGGAGATTATAGAACAGGCAGCTAGCGTGGCAGCTTATTTTAGTTCTGCCAGGCATTCCTCCACCGTTCCAGTAAATTTTACACGCGTAAGGTATGTACGCAAACCCAGAAAAGCCGCTCCCGGAACTGTCATCATAACAAATGAAAAAACATTGTTTGTATCACCAAAAAAGTTCATTTAAAGTAAACGGAGGTAAGTATGAAAATCAGCATCCTTACTATGTGTCTTGTTTTATTAATATCTTGGAATGTTTCAGGTCAAATGCCGGAATCAGAATATTTTAAGTATCTTACGGATACTTTTAATAGGAGAAATTCAGATATTAGCGATTATCTAATTAGTGAGTTTAATTTTTACTTGCAGATCTATGCTGATGCACCGCACATCGATGAAACGCTTTTTATGCTGGCTACACTCTATGAGGAGGATAAAGATTATCCCGAAGCATTTCTATCATATCTAAAAATAAAATATCTTGTTCCAAACAGCGCTAAACGTAGTGATGCCATTACAGGTATCAACCAACTGGTTCATAATAAGGCTGAGCGTACGTTCAAAGAGAAACGCACCCGGATTGATGAAGAAATGAGCACTCCGAATGCATTTACTGATCGCAATAGCGCATTCTTCGATTATCTAAACTTCATATACAATCTGAATATTGACGATATTAACGAGTTATTACAGAATGAAATTTCCCTGTATTTAAATATCTATGCCAAAGAAGCTAAGCATATCGATCAATTATTGTTCTGGTATGCTGAGTTATATGAGAAGTCTAAAGACTGGGCAGAAGCCGTCGCTGCTTACACAAAATTATTATACCTCAGCCGGGAAAGTGCCCTTATACCGCAAACGCTCTTTCGGATTGCCTATTTACAGTATAAGGAAACCAAGCAATATGAAGAAGCTAAAACAAATTTTTTACAACTTTTAAGCGATTATCAGGAATCTGACGTGGCCGGTGATGCTCAATTTTATCTTGCGGAGATGTATCAGGAAAAATTGGATAATAACCAGGAAGCTATTAACAATTATCTTAAGCTAATTGAAACTTTTCCCAAAAATAAAAATGCGGTTGAAGCACTCAAACGTGTGGCAGAAATTCATGAAAAACAAGATAGATTCGAACAAGCGATTAACACATATTATCAGATTTTTGAATTATTTCCCGAGCACAGTTATGCACCTGAAGCGCTGCTGGAAATTGAGTCGCTGTATCGCCGCAAACTGAAAGACTATCAAAAAGCAATTGAGATATTAAAGTTATATACAACACAATATCCAACGAGGGAGGATGCTGCAGAGAGGTTATATGATGCAGCAGAATTATTTGAGGATGAACTGAAGGAGAAACAGGCAGCTATTGATACCTATACAGAAGTTATCGATAAGTTTCCCGATTCCAAATATGCCAAACGGGCCAAGGATAAAATCGAAGATTTGAGTAAAGAGTGAAAAATAACTCAAAAAATATCCTTTATCTTGGATTGGTATCCCTCTTTACCGATTTATCCAGTCAGATGATTTATCCTCTCATTCCTGAATTTCTGGTTAATATTGGGGCTAACAAATCGGTCATCGGAATCATAGAAGGAATCGCTGAAAGTACCGCTTCCTTATTTCGCACCATTTTTGGTAAATGGTCTGATTCTGTTAGAAGACGAAAAATATTTATTTTTTGTGGTTATGGTCTTTCCGCTCTTTCGCGTCCATTCTTATTCCTCGCGCAGCACTGGATGGTGGTTCTGGGCGTCAGGTTTTCCGATCGTATTGGTAAAGCGATGAGAACCCCGGCACGTGATGCCCTCATTTCATCATCTGTCAGCTCAGGTAAGCGTGGCAGGGCATTCGGTTTTCATCGCGCAATGGATAAAATTGGAGCGGTGGGTGGCCCCCTACTGGCTCTGTTAATTTTGCAACAATCTAATCATAACGTACGGCTTGTCTTTCTGCTGTCTGTAATCCCCGCGATCCTTGCTTTATTATTCATTTTCTTCGCCAAAGAGATATCTTCAGTTTCGATTCCAGAGACTGGCCAACAACAAATACCAATAAAGAATAGATCATTTATTCTATTTTTAATCGCTATTACCGTATTTACACTCGGTAATTCTTCCAACGCATTTTTAATATTAAAAGCGAGAGAAGTTGGATTAGAGGTATATCTAATACCACTCATATGGATGGTATATAATATCTTTGGCAGCATCTCCTCCCCTATATTCGGCTCTCTATCCGATAGAGTTGGCCGCAAAGCGATCATTCTAATTTCTTTCTTGTACTATTCCTTGATTTATTCATTGTTTGGCTTAACTGAAAGATTGCTAATAGTATGGATATTATTTGCCGCATATGGTATTTATTACGGACTTTCCGAAGGGGTTTTTCGTGCCTATATTGCCGATATCATTACAGAAAACCGAAGAGCCACGGCATATGGAATTTTTAATACTGCAATCGGTTTAGCACTCTTGCCGGCTTCCTTAATTATGGGTACTATCTGGGATCTATATGGCAGCCAGTGGGCTTTTTTAACTTCAGCATTTTTTAGTTTTTTGGGATTTTTAATTATGCTAACCATGTACTTTTTTAAAAATACCACTCCTGCAACAAAATAACCAGCAGCGGGTCCTTCATTTGCGGACTAAGAGTAGAGATAAGTATGACCGATATTATCCATAGCGGTCTCTTTTATTACGTAGCAATTCTTAGAAATATATTGTATCTAGTTTTTCAAAATAATATATTACTTGTGGAATTATATGAGTGCTTCCGATCTGCCCGGTATAAATTGGATCTAAAACGAAAGGAGGTTTATATGCCAGAGGAATTGAGCGCTGGATGTGCGCGGCCCACTGGGGGACCTGTCGGCGAAACAGTTCCTGAAGAAAAAATTGAGGAAGTAAAACCTGCTAAGGAGGAAATGGGTATGATACATGTTGGTAAAATAGCACCGGACTTTTCTGCACCTGGTTATCATCAGGGAAAATTTATAAATATAAAACTTTCCGATTATTTGGGGAAATGGACCATTCTATGTTTCTATCCAGGTGATTTTACCTTTGTTTGAGCTACAGAAATTGCAGCAGTTGCTGAAAAGTATCCGGAATTTCAAAAATTAGGTGTCAATATACTATCAATGAGCATTGATAGCATTTTCGTACATAAAATGTGGAATGACGATGAACTTTCAAAAATGGTTAAAGGTGGTATCCCTTTTCCCATGCTATCTGATGCCGGAGGCAAGGTAGGAAGAATATATGGCATCTATAATGAGGATGCCGGGGTTGAGAACCGCGGTAGATTTATAATAGATCCAGATGGGATTATCCAGGGATATGAAGTGTTAACACCACCGGTAGGAAGAAATGTAACAGAAAGCATCCGGCAGATTCAAGCCTTTCAGCTTGTACGTAAATCGAAAGGTACAGAAGCAACTCCTTCTGGATGGAAACCCGGTAAAAAAACTCTCAAACCAGGGGTAGATTTAGTCGGAAAAGTCTGGAAAGAATGGAAGACAGAAATGGCCTTTGATTAATGCGTGATTATCCGAAAATACGCAACCTTATCAGGAATATGAATGCTTGACCGGATAGAATATCGCATTGCAAATAAATTAGCTGAACATCATAATTACCCTTATGCGCAAAATATTTATATAAACATTTTCAGCAGATTTAGTCATTTTCCTCTTAAACTTCATGATATCGGAATTAAAGGTGAAGGCAATACTATTACCTTTATGGCACTCGTCGTGCTCAGTTGTTTTGACCATAAAACTAAGACATTTCCTGATTTATATTCTGCGGTCTTGCAAAAGCTCAAAAAGCAAGCCGCATCTTTTTTCCCGCAGGATATTGTTGTTGAGACCTTTTTTGGTTGTATTTTGTATTATTATCATCCAGCCAATATCAAAAATATTTTATCTACAATAGAGGTAAGTAGTATATTTAATCCTAAAGAGCTCTATGAGTATGAACTCAAAAAGAAAACTATATTGCTCTTTATGGTTTAATAAAGGAATTAATTTATGTAGCAAATACATATTCTTTCTATGATGATTTAACCAATCAGAATTACCAATGATAGAGAAGTCAAATGAAATATTTGATTTATTGCCTCTTCACATTTTATTTTATAATCAGTTGTGACAGACCTGCAAGCGAAACGATGGAATCTGATAAAACAGACCTAACAGATGCAGAGATAGAGAAAATTTATGCCGCTATACCAGCAGAACCAACCATACAACCCCAAAAATTACATAAACTATTAGTATTTTCATTATCTTGGGGATATAAACATGATGCCATTGCATGGGGTAGGAAGACATTTGAGCTTATGTCTCAGAAGACAAAGGCTTTTAATGTTGTTATCAGCGATGATGTTGCCATGTTTGAACCGGAAAATTTAAGACAATTCGATGCAGTCCTGTTCAATAATACAAACAGAGAAATCTTTCTACCCGAAAATTTTGATCAACTTGCCAGCAAAGAACAACTTGAAGCCAAAAAACGAGATGAAATGTTAAAAAACAGCCTGGTTGAATTTCTAGCTAAAGGTAAAGGATTGGCCGTTATTCATGCCGGTGTGGCAACTTTTCGCGATTGGCCGGAATATGGTAACATTATTGGCGCACGGTTTGACAATCACCCATGGAATGCAGGTTCAACCGTTACCCTCAAAATAGAGGAGCCAGACCATCCGCTTACCAGGGCTTTCCCTCAGAAATATTATCAGGTGTCAGATGAAATCTACCAGGTCAGGGGTGATTATTCTCGTGAGAAGGTACGTGTTTTACTCAGTATAGATACCAGCCAGACCGACATGAATGTGGAGAATATTCACCGTGAAGATGGAGATTTTGCCATCAGCTGGATAAAAAATTATGGTGAGGGCCGGATTTTCTATTGTGCCCTGGGGCATGAGAAGCATATCTTTTGGGATCCTGTACTCCTGCGTCATTTTCTTGATGGTCTGCAGTTTGTCCTAGGTGATTTATTATGTGATACAACACCGAGTGCAAAAGTGAAATAATAGCTATAGGGGTAATATATGTTTATTTCTCGGCGTAATTTCCTGAAAAAAGCAGCTGCTTCTGGTGCGATTCTTGGTTTTCCCGTTATCGTTCCAGCCTATTTTTACATCTGTTAAAACTCCACATCGCTGACATTACGCAGAACGGTATAGCGTTCGGTGACAGCGTTAACTTTATGCGGTGGAAAAGGTAACGTCGTTTCAGAAACAACGACCTCTTCCATAACCGCTCTTTGAATCCAATTTGAGGCAAGATCGATATATATATCACCGTTATAATGCGAAGTACCAATTGTTTTTATTTCCATGTCAGGTGCCGGATTCATGGTCATTTTAAAAGAACTCTCTCCCGAATCAAAAAAGACGATGGCACATTTAACATCATCAACGACACTCAGGCCCTTAAAGGCAAGTGTTATTTCTCCATTTTTAAACATAGATCCTTGTGCCACATGACTTCCTAAATTTACCGGGGCCTCTGAAAATGCACTGGCATGAACAATTTTCTGACCAATCCTATTTAAATCCTGAATCCCCTTACCTTCATTTGTCTTCTCACAAAAGGAGTAAATAGCATGAAAATCAATAAATGTATTGTAAATGAGATATGCTTTATCCGGTGGAAAAGGATTACCGTATCCGTCAACCAGATTTTCAAATTTGCTATGTTCAATGCCCAACATTTGCCCTTTATCATCCATCCCATCAGGCGAATTGGATAAAGTATATGTCCACCCTTGTAAATTTGGAATCGTTGTTTCTGCTGTATTATCTAACTTAACCGTGAATTTTAAACAGGTATATACGTCATTCAAATTACCTTCCGATTTATATGGCGTATGTTTAAGATACACTGTATAAATATCTCTGCTCATTCTTTCACCGTTTACGCTGTAATTAGTAAATTGTGATTCCATAATGTAAAACTGGACATCTTGTGTACGTTCACTTGCTAAATTGAATACCTGGTATAAAATGGAATCATCATTTGCTTTTGCATATGCTGTAAAGGTAAAAATCATGTTAGTAAAAAGGAAAAGAATGAGTAAAGACTGAAAAATTAAATGTTTTTTCATGACTAAGTCCTTTCTTGTTTAAACATATTATATTTTAAAAGTTAAGATTTATTCTCTTTTTGCATTTCGACGATTCGCTCCAATTGGGCAAGATATGATTGAAAGGCTACTTTACCCTTATCTGTTATAGTACACATGGTCTGAGGTTTTTTACCCTTGAACGTCTTTTTTATATTGATATAACCCCGCTCTTCCAATTTTGTTAAATGGGTGCTTAAATTCCCATCTGTAGTTCCGATTGCTTCCTTTAAAAACGTGAAATTTGCATTTTCAGCTGTAATTAAAATAGACAATATTGCCAGACGAATTGGCGCATGTATTAGAGGATCTAATTTAAGAATTTGTTCATGCTTCATTTTTTTGGCTCCACATTTTGTATTTTCTATTTAAGATCAGCCCCGGCAAGATATAAGCAAAAAAAATGGTTAAAATTACAACGATGAAGCGAAATTGACCCGGGATAAACGCCATAACTAATGCAGCAAACCACCATACAATACCGGCCCATTTAACAAACTTTATCTCAAAAATAACACCGGTTAAATAAAAGCCAATGCCAATAACAGGCCAGCAAACAAGAGCAATCAAATTCCAGTTATACATTTTAAAAATAGGAAAAAGAAATCCTGTAATAATACAGCATATACCACAGGCGATCCAGATTTGTCCAAAAATATGATTGGCGTACGTTACTACTTTTTGCTTTCCAGTAACCGTTATACCAATAATAAATGATACTATACCAACAACCGTTATAGATATAATCAAAGTGGGAATGACTAGTTGACTTAATCGCATATATTCGAAAATTTTGATAGCGGTAACCATTACAATTAGCAGTATACCGGGAATTACAAAAATAAGTCCGGACTGTGCAGTTGCTCTGCGCGTTTTCGCTATCATATCTTTAATGATCGTAATATCTTGTTGGATTTGATTTGCATTCATCATTTTCTCCTTCAAAGTAATTATTTATTCAAAGTTCTTTGTTTTGCAAAGTAAAGATAAATTAAAAAAATAGTGATGTCAAGTATTTTTTTAATTTTTTTTGCATCCCTGGCATATTTAGCAGATGATTAAAAGGGATTAAATTATTTTTGATTTTATATTCGTTTATTGCCTGTGTCATCCATGAACAGTAATCAACAATTGCACTTGACAATTCACTAAAAAATGTAAATATTTATATAGCTTATCAAATAGGATAAATAAAAAGCCGAAGCTTATTCCATCTCTTATAATGTATACGAATTAAAATGATATCTCTTTATTAAATTTATGATTTTATAAGTAAGAACGATTTTAAATCAATTGTTTTCTATTTGTATCATAATCATTCTAAAGTTTAAGGAGAATTCAGCATGCATACACGTCGTCAATTTTTAGGGACCATCAGCATGCCGGCAGGTGCAGCCTTAGCTGTTGCCGTCCTTGATCCTCTGCGCATTACAAAAATCAAACAGGTTTTTGCTCAGGAAACAAAAAGTGCAGAAGAAATTGCCAGCGATGAAAAAATATGGTTTGAGGTTCAACAGGCTTTTACGGTGGATCGCAGTATGATAAACCTGAACAGCGGTGGGGTCAGCCCCTCACCTGCAGCAGTTCAGGAATCCATGAAACGTTACCTGGATTACTCCAATAGTGCGCCAGTATATACCATGTGGCGTATATTGGAACCGCAAAGAGAGGGTGTGCGGAAACGACTGGCGCGATTTTTTGGTTGCAACGCCGAAGAAATCGCATTAACACGCAATGCATCTGAGGGCCTGGAAATACAGATTGAAAGAAGAAATGGTATAATACTGAAACAAATTTCACTGCCGGTACCTGCAGAAGATGAAAATAAATTAGTTTCTCTGTTCGAAGAGAATATCACTCCGCGGACCAGAATTATTTTAATATGTCACATGATTTTTCTTACAGGACAAATTTTACCTGTTAAGAAAATCGTACATATAGCTCGTAAAAAAGATATTCCGGTTATTGTTGATGGTGCCCATTCTTTCGCACATTGTGCATTTTTCCATTCTGATCTGGACTGTGATTATTTTGCCACCAGTTTACATAAATGGACGTATGCTCCGCACGGAACCGGTTTCTTATATGTCAGAAGAGAAAAGATCAAAGAACTCTGGCCGCTGATGGCTGCTCCCAAGGAAATGGATAATGATATTCGCAAATTTGAAGAAATCGGTACTCATCCTGCTTCTAATTATTTGGCTATTGCCGATGCCCTCACTTTTAATCTCGGTATAGGTATTGAAAGAAAAGAAAAACGCATGCGCTTTTTACGCGACCGTTGGGCAAAAAGATTGTTACAACATGATCGTATACGCCTGCATACCAGCCTGAACCCTAAATTTTCTTGCGGTATCGCCACGGTGGAAATAAAAGACATAGATAGCGGAAAACTTAGCGAATACCTGTGGAAAAAGTACCGTATAATTGTAACACCTATAAAACATCCTGAATTTGAAGGCATTCGCATCTCACCCAATCTTTTTACCACGCTTGAAGAAATAGATCGATTTAGTGAGGCCATGGAAGATATAATTAAAAGGGGAATTGAAGCATGATGTACAGAGCTGTTCTGCTTTTTTTGGTATTTATTCCAATTTGTGGTTGTATCAAAGAAAAAATTGATCGCAAAGTCATTAACACAGATCAGGCGCCACAAGCCATAGGTCCTTATTCGCAAGCCATCCAGGTTGGTAAGCAGATCTTTTTGTCAGGGCAAATTGCAATTGATCCCAACACAGGGGCATTCATTCCCGGCGGGATTAAAGAACAGACGCAGCAGGTACTAAAAAACATCCAGGCGGTATTACATGTTTCGGATTTTAATATGCAGGATATTGTTCAGGTTCAGATTTTTCTGACGGATATGAATAATTATGGTGTAGTAAATCAAATTTACGCTGCTTATTTTAATGAAGAACCCCCTGCCCGCGCAGTTGTGCAAGTAGCCCGTTTACCTAAGGATGCACTGATCGAAATTATGGTATCTGCTATAAAAACTTAAGTAACATATCTACAGGGCACGAAGCTTGAGGTGGAAAGAGATGCGGTGTACGTTTCCTAAATCGCGATCGTAATTAGTATAGGAATAATCGACCGCAAAGCGTGTAATACTTATACCCAGCCCACCATTAAATCGTTTTATATCATCATACCCCAAACGCAAGAAAGCAATACCTCTGAATCCAGCTTCCAGTCACCAAAAAGTATCAATACTAAGAGGACCTAAATTTAATTGAGCCGCTTCTTTTCGTGATTCAAACAATAATCCTAAATCCACAGACGGCTGAAAATAAAGTCCCATGTCACCTATATCAAATCTATAACTAGCACCCGGTCTTATTGTAGGGGGAATAAATTCTTTCTCATCTGTACTCCAGGCCATCATGGTGGTTGTAATATCGCGCAACATAAGTCCCAAGATTATTCCTGCAGATGTATGATACTTCAAGCCCACATCAAAACCGATGCCCAGCGCAGATTGTGAGGAGAAATCGCGATAAATAAGTTTTACATTGGCG
>SMTZ1_10004511_pt1 | contig 18708 bp, 15 predicted proteins | sample DeeMarSWOR136_30_FD_25667 | JGI IMG/M metagenome (IMG submission 25667)
CGCGATCCCGTTTCGGTGCAACAATTCGAGAAAGGCCTCAATGGTGTGATCGCTGTGTCCAATAGAGTAGATCTGCACTCCGTCCGCAGCGAGTCTCTTGCTTCTACCGCGTGTACGCATACGGTCACAGCCCTTGTGGCGCTGTTCGGGGTACTGTGTTTCGCGCTCAAGCATGTGCAGTGCTCCCGCCACAAAAAGCTACTGCCTGCGGTGATGCTCGTCCCAGCCCCTCATTATGTCTTCCGTGGAACTGACCCCCACCCGCGTCGCGCCAGCCTCCAGCATGGCCAGCGCCCGCTCATAGGTGCGAATTCCTTGCGCAGCCTTCACCTGCACCCTGGGGCCAACGCTGCTCCGCATCAGGCGGACGATTTCAGGAGTTGCTCCGCTCGGGGCAAACCCCGTCGAAGTCTTGATAAAGTCCGCCCCAGCGGCCTCAGCCAACCGACTGGCCCTGACGATCTGTTCGTCAGTCAAGTAGGCTACCTCCAAAATCACCTTGACCAGGATGTCAGAACCTGCAGCGCACTTCACAGCAGAGATGTCCTGTTGCACATCATCATAGCGACCAGATAGGAAAGCGCTGATGTTCATGACCATGTCGATCTCCTGCGCTCCCCGCTGCAGCGCCTCCTCGGCTTCAAAGAGCTTGGCTGTGGTGGTCGTGTTACCATGGGGGAACGCCACGGACACGCCGGTGAGGATATCGGTTCCCTTTAATAAAGAAGCCGTCAGCTCAACGTGGGATGGCATCACAGATACCAGTGCCACCCCAAAGCGGCGTGCTGTCTCGCACCCTTCTCTCACATCGTCGTCCGTCACGGTGGGGCGAACAAGCGCATGGTCCAGTCGCTTGGCCAACTCCTCCTTACCAATGTCCACCAATGCCCCCTTGATACGCGCCTTGGAGTATCATCTCTAGAGAATCTTGATCACATTGCACGCAGAAGACAGTGATGCACAATATACCGCAAATGCTGCCTCGTGCAAACCCTCACGACGACAGTGGCGTGGCTGTGCCCATCATCAGTTTGACCGTAATGTCGAACTGAGGTAGTATTGACATGTCACGGCCGACGCAATTCCGCCAGGAGGTGTCCCTATGCCCCAGCCAGCTGCTGTCTACATCATTCATCACGATCCCGAGCGGGCCGACCAATTGGCACAGCAACTTCGCAGCTGTGCACCGGTGTCAGTTCGACCCGCCGCGCTGCAACTGGCCGCAAGCGACTATGCGGACATGGCAGCCCACCCTGAAACAGCCGCCGTGATTGTCGCTCAGGATTTGGATCCGCACGGTACGCTTGGTTACACAGGCATTGACGTCGCGGAACATCTGCGCAGGGCGCGACCCGCTCTGCCCATCTACCTGCTTGCTCCCCGCGACCAGGACCTGGCGAGCAAGGACGCACTGGTAGAGGAAGTCTTCCCCGAGCACGAGTTTGTGGAACGATGTCCTGTGCATGCCGCGCGGATTCTACGTGCAATGGGCCGCTACATCGACTCCATGTCCGAGCGAGAACGTCAGTACCGTGAACTGATCATGCGCAAACTCGACGGCACGCTGAGCGACAGTGAGGAGGAGGAGCTGGCAGCGTGCCGCATGGAGATCGAGCTGCCGTTTGCCGGCAGTGCCATAGAACATGCCAAGACCTGGGAGCAAAGCTTGCGCGAGGAAGAAAAGCTTCTCAAAGAGTTCACTGCCGAATTGCAGAGCCTGCTGGATAAGCTCTCCTGATCCTGACCCAGTCAGCGAAGCCGCGACGGAGGAAGAGCATGCCGCTCCGGATCCGCCAGAAGCCCTACCCACGCTACGGACAGTACCACCGCTACAAGGATCATCTGCGTCAGGATTTCCAGTACCGCTGCGCCTACTGTGACATCCACGAGGCAGAGTGGGGTGGCCACAGGCACTTCCATGTAGAGCATCTGCGCCCCAGGAAACACTTCCCATGGCTCGAAGCAGAGTACACCAACCTGCTGTATGCCTGTGATATCTGCAACTGCTACAAGGGCAGCGACTGGCCGAACGACAACCCCACGCCAGAGACACGCGGGTACCTGGATCCGTGCCAGTATGACCACGATCTGTACTTTGCGATACATGACGACGGCACCGTTGAAGGCAAGGCGGAAGCGGCGCGCTACATGATTGAGGCGCTACATCTCAACAGGCGGCACCTGCAACACCTCCGCATCAGGAGACACCGTGAAGAAGAGATCCACAAGCAGTTCATGCAGCTGTTTGATGATACGGAGGCAAGAGTCGCTGCCATCGAGGGACAATCAGCACGCGAGAGGGTGCTTCGGAAACTGATGCTTCAACTGATCACAATCTACCGCCAACATCTTGGCAACCTGTGGGACAGGCGATGGAAGCCGCCGTATGAACCCGGGGACATATAAAAGCCCAGCCGTCAACGGACAATCTGGGGCAACCGCTCATGGGCCACTTTCACTCTAGAGGCCCCCTGTCGGCTGACAGCAAGCTCTTTGTCGGCCGGCAGAGAGAAATGAGACGGGTGCGCGCGTTGTGCCTAGGCCCGCTACGGTCCTACATCACGCTGATGGGAGCCAGACAGACAGGAAAGACGAGCTTTCTGTATCGGCTGCAGGAGGAACTGGCTCCCTACTGTCAATCTGTTCTGGTCAACCTACAGGTCATCCCCGATGCCACCCCCGCCAGCCTCTTCAGACTCCTGGCCACCGAAGCCAGCAAGCAACTTGGGTTGCACTCCATGCGGTCCGCGGCAAACGAGGTCAGCAGTGGCTCTGCATTCGAGCGCTTTCTGCGTGAACTGCCAGACTCATTTGGCCGAGTCGTCATACTTGTGGATGAGGTGCGCGCGTTGCCGCAAAAGACGATGGTATACATGGCCAATGTGCTCCGAGCAGTCTTCACCAATCGCTTGCAGTCGGGATATGAGGCCCTCGGCCGGTATGTCTTTCTTCTCGCAGGCGGCAGCGAATTGCTGCGCCTCACGATGACAGTCGCCTCACCCTTCAGCAACATCTCCACCACAGTCCATCTCCCTGACCTGACACTGTCCGAAGCGAAGCAGCTGATAGGGTATGGCTTTGCTGGCACGCAGCTGCAGGTCGCTCGGGTTCACGACCTCGCTGAGGCCATCTATGAACAAACGCACGGACACCCCTACCTGACCCAGCGCATGGCAGCCTGCATTGCTGAATTCGCCGAGGCACAACAAAGCCCCCCTGACCCGTCCTGGGTCCTGAAGGCCCGTGACGAGATGCTGAACAACGATGGCAACATTCGCCACGTGCGGAATGCTCTGCACGATCCTGCCCTGCTGGATACTGTCTTTCGGATTCTTCGGGAACCCACGCCTTTTGGCTACTTGGACCTTCGTCAAGAGAAGCTGCACCTGCTGGGCATCATCCGCGAGGAAAACGGCTTGGCTGTGCCTAGGAACGCCATGTATGCCCGGGTGGCGCGTCAACTGGCTCAACAAGCTGGAATCGATCGCGCTGCGGTTCCAACACACAGCAAGGCCCCAAATATCGCGGTGAAGCTGCTGACTTCTATCGTCCCCACTGCCTTCTGCCACAACCTGTCCGCAAAGGACTTTCCGCTGATCGAACTTAGCCTGGACAACAGCGCAAAAGAAAACAAGATCGCGCAGGTCTACGTCACCGCCAGCATAGAAGGGTTCAGCGACGCAGCGGTATCCAGCGTAGCCATACCACCAGGAGAGCGAAGGGAAGTGGCGCTCTTGCCTGTGCTGCAACTTGGACCGGCGATGACGTTGACCGAGATTCGTCCAGCCACAGTACGCATCACGGTGCGACAGTTCGGGCATGGCAGTGAGCTGTTGCTGTACGATCAGACGCACCCGATCAAACTTCATGCCTACGACACTGCCCTCTTGGGCATCCGGGGTCCTGACGGAGATGTCGTCGATCTGACCGATCACCTCTGCGCCTTTGTCACACCGCACGCGCCTGAGATCGAGGATCTGCTACGCAGAGCGGTGGAATACCATCCGGACCGTCACATCGTTGGTTATCAGGTGGCCGGGAGCGTGGAAGAGGCGCGCCATGTTGTGCGCGAGCAAGTGCAAGCTATCTACAGTGCACTGAAGCACGACGCGGGGTTGGCGTACGTCAACTCGCCACTCAACTTTGGCAAACAGGAAGGGCAGATCACCCAGCGGGTGAGGCTACCCGTGACCAGCCTCCACGAACACGGAAGCCGGGCCAACTGCATAGACGGCACAGTACTCTATGCCAGCTTACTGGAGCTGGCCAGCCTCGAACCGCTCATTGTCATTGTGCCGGGGCACGCCTTCGTCGGTTGGCGCATCTGGCGCGGCCTCGAGGAGTTTGACTTTTTGGAGACCACGATGACCGGTAGCGAAGACTTTGAGGCCGGACTGCGAACGGGCACCGAGCAGTATAGAGAAGCCCGCGACAACGGGTACTTCGGCCGCGAGCTGTTCGATCCCACTGGATTTGCGCGCTTGATTGACGTCGCCGTCTGTCGCGCGAAGCGGATCTATCCACTCATGTAGCGAACAGATGTGAACTCATGTAGCGAACAGATGTGAACCAAGCCTGCCAGCGATCGAAGGAAAAGCAAGACATGTGTCAGCGAGCCTGCGCCTTGACGCTGCGCCGCTGCTGGATGTGCACACCCCTGGTACCCAGGACTAGGAGGGAGAGCGTACTAGGAGCGCACCTTCATCGGAGGGCCTCTTGAGACGGTTAATCAGATCCTGACGGCTGGTCAGCGCAGCAGCCCGGTTCAGAAAGTCGCGCAGTGAGACGCTGTCCCTTCTCAATTCGCTCACTTCACTCCCAATCGTCCGCGTATGTGCCATAGAAGGCGAAATAGGCTTGGTTCAGTTTGCGGATGCTATAGCCCTTTGACACTAGAAACTGCCTACGCTCTTCCATCAACCGCTCAGCTCGTTCAATCTCTCCGTTTGCCAGCAGTTCGTCAACAGCCAGTCTCAGCTCACGCATTGTGCGGTTAAAGTCAAACCCTGCTGCAGAGCTGCTCCCTTCGCCGCCTGGTGCTCTGTACTGCGGATAGTAAGCTGTCATCACGAGGTCCGCAATCTCTCCACTCACGATGCCAGCCACTGTCTCGTTTATGGTGGCAATCTCATAGTTGCGCGCTATCCCTATTGAATCCAGCAGGTACATAAAGCCCAGAGGCGCAAAAGCCAGATACTGGTGCAGCCACTCCTCGGTCGCAGTGGCAATGGTCCACGGCAGCGAAACGTCGCCGGCGACGAAGGTGGGGTACGTACCGCCGAAGCCACCGAGTTCTGTGACGAGCGAAGAAACCCCTAGTTCGTCCACGCTCGCTTCGATGTCTTCGAACTGTTCCTGGTCGAGATCCTGAACGAGCATGATCTCCCGGATGCTCTCTATGCGTTCCCTCGGTGAAATGATCAACACATTGGGCGGTCGATCCAGTCGAAAGTTCAGCGGCGGAAAGCTGAACCCTACTTGAAGGAACCGATCCGCCGGGTTGAATATACCCTGCCTGTTCAGAACATCCCGTATCTGCCAGGCAAGGATGCGACGCACAGAGTCCGTGAGAGCGTCCCTGCGCGTTTGCAGGTTTTCGAGTTCTGTCAGCTTGACGGCCAGATCTCCTTGGTGAACCCCATTGGCGATGGCGTCCGCCTCCCACCGGGCCGTCCTTGCTTGGTCAAGCAGAGAGAAGTACTCCACCACCAGCTCGCTACCTTCAGAACTGACGGCTCCGCGCTCCTCTCGCTGACCAGCTGGTTCAGGTCGGCCCAATATCTGGCTCAGCTGCCAGCGCAGAATGCTGAATCGGTAGGGCTCGGTGATGGAGCTGAGGGCATCGTCCAGACTCGGTGTCCGCCGGCAGCCGATGCGGGGCACACCGACAAGCAACACGGCCAGTATCGCGCCGATCCGTATCCACTTACCTCGCCTGCTCAATCTGCCTCCCCACACATGCTTACTTTCGATCAGTCGACGGAGACGTGCAGTTTGTTGTTATCCGTGAAATCATGTATACTGAGTTTGTGCACGTCGGGGCGTAGCGCAGCCTGGTAGCGCACAGCGATCGGGACGCTGGGGTCGGAGGTTCAAATCCTCTCGCCCCGACAGCAGAACGGCTGATCACGGTTGAGCGGTGATCAGCCGTTTCACTTCTGGGCCCGCCCCTACACTTCCCCGAGTGCTCACGGGCCTCCCCCCAGCACCTGCTTTGGGTCGGTGACAGCATCGCCATGCGACTGATGGAAGTGCTTCTCCCAGCGCGCCACCGCCTCCCGAAGTACGCTTTCGGCATCAATACCGAGGCCACTGGCCATGGTCGACAGGCCCAACAACAACTCGCCAAACTGGGTCCCCTGTGCGTCCGCGGTCTCCGCCTCACGGAATCCCTGCCACTGTGCCTCAAGTTGCCTCCACATACTGTCTGCGTCCGGCCAATCGAAACCTCGTCGTGTTGCACGACGCTGCAGGGTTTGCGCCCGCGCCAGCGCCGGCAGAGAGAGGGGCACCGCGGACGGACCTAACCGCGCTTCATCCTGGCCCGATTCCTCATTCTTTATCTGCTCCCAGTTAGCCAGCACCTCTTCTGCACCGGAAACACGCACCTCGCCAAACACGTGGGGATGCCGACGGATCAGCTTGGTCACAATATGCGAAACAACGTCGGCCATCTGGAATTCCCCTTGCTCGATAGCGATCTGGGTGTGCAGCAGAATCTGCAGCAGGAGGTCGCCAAGCTCTTCTTTCAGAGAGGAGGTGTCGTCGCTGTCCAGGGCCTGCAGCACCTCGTACGTCTCCTCCAACAAAAACGGACGCAGAGAGCGATGGTTCTGTTCCCGATCCCACGGACAACCTTCAGGGGCCCGTAGGTGAGAAACGACCTCCTGGAATGCTTGTAGCGACCCCGCCTCCAACAGCGGTGGCACATACAGTGAAGTCAGATGATCAATCTGCGGGGAGCGATCCAGCTCGTAGAGGGAAATGGAGCGAGCGATTTCGTCTTCCGTCCCTGCGGCGCCGATCAATGTGACTTGATGATCATCAGGGTACAGCATCATCAGAACCAGCTTCACATCGGCAGCAAGATCACGGCTGTACAACTGACCGACCAGTACGGGTAAATCGGGATTGAAGGGCGGATAGTGAAGCAGCGCCAGTTCGGTGGCATCTGCGATCTGCAGCCCGGCCAATGCATCGAGTTTCAGCCGACTGCACACTGGCTCAACAAAGCTGAGGCCTGCCACGATGCGTGCCGGCAGACCACATTGTTCAGCAACAGCCAGGATGCGCTGCACAGAGCTTTCGCCTACCAGAGGGTGACCGGGCACAACATAGACGACACCCTCCTCACGGCTGCCTAACGCGACAACGCGCGAGGCAATCTCAGCATACACTGCTTCAAAGGTACCAGCGCGCTCGTAGACATCATCGAATGAGTGGACGACGGCTGAGGAGGGCAAGGCCTCCACGGTAGGATGTTTGCGGGTGCGCAAGTAGATCTCGGGCGCAGCCCGCAAAACTTGCTGGGCCTCTACAGTAAGAAAGCCAGGCTTGCCTGGCCCCAGTCCAACGATTGTGATTCCCTTGGGCATCAACAGCCTCCACAGCACGGCCTCACGCATTATACTCCAAAGGCCACGGCTACCAAAGGCCACCGCTCCGTTCACGAGGAAAGGCGGCCGGGGCGGAGCCGGATCCTTCAAGAGGGCAGAATGCTAACTACTGAGCTCGGCTTTAGGTTCTCGAGGCCAGGAGCACAACAGCCCGAAGGAACGAGCCCTTCGGGCTGTCGGCACACGAGATCATTCAGTTGGCGGCGCCCGCAAGGGGCAAGCCCCACGATCCCGGGTCGCAAGCGATCTCGCGCCTAAGGGGATGGCTTTACGAAGCGATAGCCGATTCCGCGCTCCGTCAGGATGTACTGCGGATGCTTGGGATCAAGCTCGATCTTGCGGCGGAGCCTATAGATGAAGAGCTTGACGTAGTCTACGTCCTCCCCATACTCAGCACCCCAGATCTTGTCCAGTATCTGTTGATGGGTCAGCACACGTCCCGTGTTCTCTGCGAGGAACAGCAGCAGCCGAAGTTCAGTGGGCGTGAGGTCGATGTGCTTGCCGTCACGTGTCACCGCCAGTTTGTCCGCGTCCACCATGAGTTGGCCGTCAGCAAAGAGAATCGCTGACTTCTCCGACCTCGCTTCCTGGGCGCGGCGCAGCACTGCTTCAACTCGAGCTTCCAGTTCCTTGAGGCTGAACGGCTTGACAACATAGTCGTCTGCTCCCAACCGCAAGCCTTTCACCCGTTCATCCTCCTGTATCCGCGCGGTGAGAATCACAATCGGCACATCAGACAACTCACGAATGCGTCGGATGACCTGCCAACCATCCAGCTTGGGTATCAGAATATCCAGAATAACAATGTCGGGACGCTCAGCATACAGCCTCTGCAGGCCTTCGCGGCCGTCCACCGCTGAGAACACGCTGTAACCAGCCTCAGAGAAGTATACCTCCAAGGCTTTCACCAGATCGGAATCGTCTTCAATGATCAGCAACTTTCCCTTGTCCCTCATCTACTGGCCTCCCTAAGTGTGTGCCTCTCCCTAACCACTCTGCGATGATTATATCGAGTTCGTAATGGCCGTGCAACTCTTGACCTTCTGCACAGCTCTCCATACCAGAACGTCAATGGCTCAGCCGCAGAACCGACCATGACCACGAATCCAGCCATCAGATTGCTGGTTCGACGCCGGGATCTGCGCTGCCCGACGGGAGCGAGCTCGACTTGGGGAAACTCACTGTGAAGCGACTCCCTTTGCCGAGGTCGCTCTCCACCGCTATGTGCCCCCCATGCGCAAGCACGGCTTCCTTCGCCAGCGCCAGGCCCAACCCGGTCCCTCGCGTCTGCGCACTGGATGGCGAGGGCACTCGGAAGAACTTGGTGAACAGCTGGGGGATCGCATCCTCTGGGATTCCCATTCCCTCGTCCTCTACGGACAACGTCAGGTTGCCATCCTGCTCACAGACGGAAATCTGTACACGACCGCCGTCGTGACTGAACTTGATGGCATTGCCAATCAGGTTCCGTACCACGCTGCGGATCAAGCCTTCCTCCGCCAGCAGGGGCGGCAAGCCAGGCTGGACTTCCAGTTCGATCCCTATGTCACGCTGCTTGGCCTGGACCCTCAGTACAACCAGTTCATCGGCAACAAGCTCTCCCAGGTGAAGCGGCTCCCTAATCAACTCGACGCGCTCCGACTCCAGCCGTGACAAGTCCAACAGATTGTTGACAAAACTGGTGAGACGATCCGCCTCGCGATCGATTACTGCCAGCCACTCCTGTCGCACTTCCTCGTCGCCTTTGTCACCGCCCAGCAGCAGCAACTCGGCGTAGGCTTTGATCGAGCTGAGCGGTGTACGCAGTTCGTGTGAAACGTTGGCAACTATGCTGGACTTGAGACGATCAATCTCCTTCAGCTTGCTGATATCCGCAAAGCTCAGCAGATACTGGGCGGGGAATGCGCCTGAGCCCGCCAGCGGAGTCACCCCCAGCAAGACGTCCTTGTTCCCCTGTCTAGCGGAGAGCATAGTCCCCACAGGAGGTACCCGCTCACCCGTCTCGCGTGCTCTGGCCAAAGGGCTGCCAGGGGCCTCGATCTCCTTTCCCAACACCTGCCCTACGGGCATGCCCGCAACCTGCTCGGCCGAGTATCCGCTGATAAGCTCGGCGCCTGGATTAATGGAGACAATGCGCAGGTCCTGGTTGACCAACACCATGCCGCCAAATGTCTCCCGCAAGACGGTCTCTGTCCTGGCCTTTTCTTCAGCTGTCTGCTGGTACAGACTTGCATTCTCGATCGCTGCCGCCGTATGGCTACCTATGGTCATGGCCAAGTTGATCTGCTCTTGCTCGAATCGCTGCCCAGGCTCCACATGGTCCAGCGCCATCGCGCCGATGACGCGGCCTCTGGCAATCAAGGGAATGATCGCCAAGCAGCAAATGTTGAAAGGTCTAACCCAGGCATCAGGCAAGCGGTCGATGCTGTCGGCGCCGAGGACAAGTGGCTGACGATCTTCCAAGACCCGCTTCAGAACAGGGACCTGTTCAATGCGCTGCACATAGGTCCTGTACTGGTATTTCTCCCAGAGTTCAGGATTGGTCTCGCCCGACGCAAACTGAGACATAAGTGGCAGCAAGTGTTGTCGCTGTTCGTCCAACAGGAAGAGGCTGCAGCGGTGTACTTCGCAGGCTTCGGCGGTGCGCCGCGCGATAAGCTTCAGGACTTGCGTGAGATCCAGTGTCGAACCCACTGCTCTGGCGATGTCAAGCAAGATGAGCAGCTCCTTGAGACGGCGTTGCTCAGTAGCATACAGCCGAGCGTTCTCCACGGCCACGGCCGTCTGACTGGCCAGAGCAGTCAATGCGCTCATGTCATCAGCGCTATAGGGGTCTCGTGAGGACTTGTGACCGACTGCCAACACACCCACGAGATCATCCTTAACTTGCACAGGGACAAAAACCTCTGCACCTAGATGATCAAGCTCTGCTCGTTCCTGCGCCCACAGGGCGCGAGATTCGGGCTCCAGATCCACTTGTGCCCGCGTCAGGGCCTTTTGCCCTGTGCCCAGGCAGCGCAGTATGGGATGGTCGGGCCGCCAGCGGATTTCCAGAGCTGTCGGCTCAGTATTCCTGGCTGCCTCGATCTGGAACTGGCCCGAAGCCGCATCCCGCAAGAAGATGCTTGCGCTGCCCGTCTGCATGGTAGCAGTGATGTCGTCGAGGATCAACTGTGTAAGAGGCTGCAGTTCTATGATCTCCGCTGCCGTAGAACTGAGGCGCTCTAACATCTGTTGCAGGGCATAGCTGCGATGGAACAGGAGGCGGTTGACCAATAGCTGTCCTCGACGGCGCAGAGCGGGAAAGGCCAGAGAAACCAGCAGCACGAGTGGAAAAGCCAATAGCAGAACCACCCCACCAAACTGCTGAGTCAGGCGTTGCAGGGCAAGAAAGCTTACCAGGTACGCCCCGCCAAGTGCGCCTATCAGCAGCGCATAAGTCAGGGCGCGGCGCAACACAGGGGTGATGTTGATCAGTTGATAGCGCAGGATGGAATAGGCCAAGATCATGGCATTGACCGCATTGGCGGCGATATCGAGGGGGTATACGCGCAACGCCTCAATTCGATTGGAAGCGCTGCCCAGCACGACGACGGTCACACCAACCAACGGGTAGCTGATCTTGTTGCGGTATTGGTCATCCCTGGCCTCGAGATAGCGCTGCATAAGCCGCGAAATGGACAGGATCATGTAGATGGCCCCCCATATGGCAATGAAGGGCATCGCAGGGCCCAGCTCTACGTAGTATCTCGGCCCCTCCACGTACGCATCCACCACTGCCCAGGGGGTCAAGACGGTGATCAAGACGGACTCGATATAAAGGGCGTAGCCGATGTACAAACGCCACACATGCCTCTTGAACCCGAGAAAGGCACGTACGAAATGATAGAAGAATATGGGGGCACTAATCGAACCGCAAATGAGAATCTTGGTCCACAGGAGAGCATTATCAACCAGGAAGCCGACCCTGGCGGCAAAGGAGCTGAAGCTCCAAGCCATCATGCCGAGCAGATAGATGGCAAAGGTGCGCCGCACAGGGTTCAGGCGACCGGCTGCCAGCGTGACGACCGCCAAGCCCAGATATAGCGCGAATGCGCCCAGTGTTACGATCACGGAGGGTACGAACACTGCTCACTCCTCAGACAACAACACGCTATCCCTGCTCACTGGCCTGCAACAGCTGGCGAACGTTCTCAGGCGAGGGGTTGACGTGGGGTGGTTTCATGTGTGCCAGGTCCGCCCCCGCTTGCTTCTTCATGATATAGTACCGGTCGAAGGTTCCCGGCGATAGCCGCGTTAGCCGCAGTGGATCGAGGTCCAGCAGCCTGCCCAAGTCGCGGTAGTCATTGTCCAGCTTGGTCAGGTTGGCATGGATTTCAGCACGCAGCTCGTCCAGATCCTCGTCGTGCTTGAGCTCGATGTACAGGCGCAGCACCGGCTTCCCTCCCTCAACCTCCTTGCTGGCTGTCCAATCGGAGTACGCAACGTTGGTGGCCTGAATGGCTTTCCAGATCGTCTTCTCCGTCAGACGGGTAAATCCGGCGATGTCGACGATCTCATCGGCCCGTGTGTGGAAGACCATCTGGGGGATGTCCACGCCAAGCTCTTCGTCTCGACAGGCGATGATCTCGATCAGATCACCGGGACGATAGCGCACAAAGACGCCCCCATGGAAGTTGGTCACAACCAGTTCGTACTTCTGGCCTGCCTGTACCTCATTCAGCAGCACCGTCTGGGGTCCATAGTTCGGATCTTGCCTGCCCCTGATGTGCTCGTCCTCAGGTATGAACTCGAGGAAGTTGGCATCCGGGTAAAACGTCATTCCTTTGTGATTCCATAGCTGGCATGCCACCACCATGATCTCGGAACCGGCATAGCCCTCGTTGGGCTGTTTGCCCCAGTATTCGTAGATCCTATCGCGGAAGATGGAGACGTCCATGCCACCGACGCCGATGGCCTTGGGATGCCAGATGTCCTTGGGCAGCATGCGCCGACCAAAAAGGCGCGCCCTGAACATGCCGCGGCTCAATCGAGACACAACGGCGGGGTGCAGGTAGAAAGACGAGAACTGGAAGCTGCGCCCTCCTGAGTTGAACTGCTCCCCGACTCGCACGAGAATGCTGGCCAGTCCGTAGATGATGTCGACGCCGCTCTTCATGGCCAGCTGGAATCCGGTCTGAATCCTCTCACCGAACTCCATCTTGGCCGACTCATCCAAGGGAGGGATGAAACGGAAGGGAAACTGCGTCAAAAGCCCTCTGGTATACACCGCCCCGGAGATGTACGGCTCAGGAGCCAGCGTGTTGAAGATGATGTCATCCTCCTCCAGCAATACCTCACCGTGCCTTGTCGCGGCCGCCAGGATGAGCCCAGCAAAGGCCTGCTGATTGGCATGCTCGTACATCTGTGCCGAGTAAGGTACCCATTTGCAGCCGTACTCCCCCGAACGGCCCGACGTTCGCACCCAAGCAGCGGGCGCTTCGAGGAGCATCGAGTCGTCCTTCTCCAGAAGGTACGGCGTATAGTCCCTATACGTCGTGAGGGGAACGGTCTGACGGAACTCTTCCACTGTGGCGGGCACACTGTCCCCCATGATCTTGCGGGCCAGCGGCATCTCCCTCAGAAGCTGGAGTTGTTCCAGAAGAAGACGCTTCTGGATGTACATGAATTCGTCCAGACTCAGATCCACAAAGCCGCAGTAGCTGCGCCACAGGTCTTCCACTCTTCCCTGACGAAGCAAATCGACAGCGCTGGTCACTCTTCATCCTCCGGATGGTCTTGTTGATGGTGCCGCAGGGTCCTCAAACACCGTCTGAAACTGCGCGCGGTGGGCAACAGCATGGGCGTCCGCTGCTGATAGTCCTCGTAGTCACCAAACACCTTCTCCAGGAAGAGCTTCTCTTCCATCCACACGTACAGTACATCCACGGCCAACCAGATCGGCGCGGCGAGCAGCAGCAACCTGGATCGCGTGGCCAGCACCAACCCCACCAGAAACAGTGCAAACCACGATACTGCGGGATGTCGCGCCAACGCGTAAGTGCCTGTGGTGATCAACCGGTCCCCGTGCCCCGAGCGCACATAGGTCACGGCGAACGGAATCTCTATGAACATCGAGTAGAACCACAACAGGCCAAACACCACAGCCAGCACCCGGCCCAGCCACGGGAGAGATGAGGGGAGAGCGAGCTTTTCGCCGTCCACGCACATGACGACAAGAGAGGATGCAGACAGGGCAACTGTCAGCGTCGCCATGACCTGTTTCAGGCCAGCGATCTTCTTCAGCGAAGCGTACTCGAACACAGCGAACGCTGGCCAGGCACACAGCCCAAGCAGAACGTACTTCATTCTCGCCCCCAGATTGGGGTTCCAGCCAACCCACGGATGATTGCCATGCTTAGCCAATAATACAACAAGTAGACCCGAATGGCAAGCCTGGTTACAAAGCAGAGACCCGAGAGAAACACTTCGTCCTGAGCGTCTGGTTGGAACGGCACTTACTCGCCTAACGTGCCAGTGGCTACCACGGAGGACTGCGACGCTATCAGAAGGCAGAGAAGGGGCGGGGGTGATGCCACCCCTTCTCCCGGTAAGCCCACTGAATGTACAGGCAGTTGTCAAAGGGGCAAGCAAACGCTAGAATCCAACTCGACCAGAGGCAATGGCAGGAAACAGAACGATGAGCGAGAGCTTCCCGAGAGCAGTGTGCTATATCGGCACTTCTGGATGGGTCTATCGCCACTGGCGAGGAGTCTTCTACCCCTGGGATCTGCCCACCCAGCGGTGGCTGCAGCACTATGCCACCCGCTTTGACACTGTGGAACTGAACAACACTTTCTACCGCCTGCCCTCAGAGCGAGCATTCGGCGCATGGAAAGAGAACTCGCCGCAGCATTTCCGATACGCGGTCAAAGCGAGCCGCTACATCACGCACATGAAAAAACTGCAGGGGGTAGAAGAAGCCCTGTCCCGCCTCTTAGAGCGGAGCCGACTGCTTGGGGAACGGTTGGGCCCCATCCTGTACCAGCTTCCGCCCAATTGGAAATGCAACATGGACAGGCTACGCAGCTTTCTGCACATCTTGCCGCAGGACCTGCGGCACGTCCTTGAGTTCCGAAACGCTTCGTGGCTGAGCGAGGAGGTGTTCGCCACGCTGGCAGAGCATGGCGTTGGGCTGTGCATCGTCAGCTTGCCAGACTTCCCCTGCTTGTTGCGTACCACAGCGCCCTTTGCCTACATCCGCCTGCACGGTGCAGAAACCCTCTACGGGAGCTGCTACAGCGAAGGGGAGCTGCAGTGGTGGGCCGAGCAGATACTCGGCTTCCTGGAGACCGGCAAGGACGTGTACGCGTACTTTAACAATGATGCCCATGGCTACGCTGTGCAGAACGCATTGCGGCTGAAGGAACTCTTATCGGCGCGGGGAAGCTGAGCGCGAGGGGACGGCAGAGATGAGGATTACCCAGACCACGGCTCACTGGTTGGCAGGTTCACTGAATCTCGCGACGCCCCTCCAAAGCCTGCGCAAGCGTCACCTCATCGGCGTATTCCAGGTCACCGCCGATGGGCAGTCCACGTGCCAGCCGCGTGACGCGAATGCCCAGCGGGGCAATCTGCCGGGCGATGTACATCGCTGTGGCCTCACCTTCAAGGTTGGGATTGGTGGCCAGAAGCACCTCGCGCAGCTTGCCGTCCCGGACGCGCATCAGCAGCTCCCTGATTTTGAGCTCTGCGGGACCAATGCCGTCTACCGGTGAGATGGCACCATGCAACACGTGGTACAGACCGTGGTATTGATGGGTGCGTTCCAGCGCGAGTACGTCGAGGGGCTCCTCGACCACGCAAATCAACGCCTGGTCGCGATTGGCATCACTGCAGATAGCACAGGGGCTGGTTTCGGCAATGTTGAAGCAAACGCTGCACAGGACCGTCCGTTCCTTGAGCTGCTGAATGGCCTCGGCCAGTGACAGAACCTGTTCTGAGGGCGAACGAAGCAAGAAATAAGACAGCCGTGACGCCGTCTTGGGGCCAATGCCAGGCAGACGGCAGAGTTCCTCGATCAAGCGCATGATGGGCTTGGGCGTTGCAGACATCACATCAAGCCAGGTATGCTGAGTGCGCCAGTGAGAGGCGCTAGCTTGCTTTCCGCCAGTTCACGTGACCTCTTCAAGGCCTCGTTCACGGCCACCACGATCAAGTCCTGCAGCATGTCCACATCATCAGCGTCCACCGCTTCGGGGTTGATGGCCACCGACTGTACTTCCTGCTGGCCATTCATGACGACTGTGACCACCCCACCGCCTACAGAGGCTGAGACCGTCTGCTCCGCGAGTTCCTCCTGAGCCTGACGCATCTGTTCTTGCAGTTGCTGAACTTGTTTCATCATCGCGCTGGCACTAGGCTGAATGCGGCTTCGCTTGCCTCTGCCCTTACTGCCCATGCTCCATCCTCCCACAAATCCTCGCTACTGGATGTCGATCACCTTGGCGCCGTAGCGCTCTACAGCTTCCCGGACTACCGGGTTGTCAAGCAGCTCCTCGCGTCGCCTGGCTTCACTCTCCTGCTCTTTCTGCTCACGGTCCCCTTCGAGCAGGGCACACTTGACCCGCAGGGGTCGGCCTGCCAGCTCAGACAATGTCTCTTCGATGACCTGACGGTTCCGATCCTCGCTTGTCTTTTCCCTGTGAAAACTATGATAGAAGCCGAGCGTGACGCGATCACCCTGCACCGCCATGGGCTCACAGGACTTGAGCAGGGCTTCAACGGCCCGGTTGCGCGGCCGGATAGCCTGCAGAAAGGCGCCCCAATTCTCCTGCAACCAGGACCGAGTGAGCTCGGGCATGCCTACGGGTGGGGAAGCGCCCGTGTCGGCTGCTCCGGCTGAAGCCTCAGCCGGGCGAGGCGGTCCTGCCTGCGGCGCTCCGGCCTGTGAGGATGGGGCCACATCTGCCGAGCCCGTGCCGCCTTCCTTTGCCTGAGCATCCTCTCCCGAGACAACCGGCGGCGCAGCTGGAGGCGACTGAGGCACTGGCTCGGGCTGTGGCACTGCATCAGCTCCTGGCCCGGGCTCTGACAAGGTAGCCTGTCCGTCCGTCAAGGTAGCTTCGACGAGCGCCAGTTCCAACGGCAACTGGCTGTGCAAGCCAGTCTTTAGGTTGTTGGATGCCTCGTTAAAAAGCCGCACCGTGCGTAGCAATCGCGGCAAGGGAAACCGCTCCGCCTGCGCCGTCATCTCCTGCAGCACCTCCGGCGTCACGCTCAGCAAATCGGCACCACCGTTCTTCAGGAGGAGCACTGCGCGCAGGTGCTCCAAGATCTCGTGCGTGAGCTGACGCGGTTCTACTCCGCTGTCCAGCGCCTCGTTGATGAGCGACAGGCCCGCGCCGCTATCACCCTTGATGACAGAGTCCACGATGGCCGAGATGACCTCCTCAGGAGCTGAACCAAGAACCCGCCGCACATCATCCAGCTTGATCTCTTCCGCACCGTACGAGATCAGCTGATCCAGCAAGCTCTCCGCATCACGGAAGCTGCCAGCGGCATAACGCGCGATGGCATCCAGCGCTGGTGGCTGGATCTGCACGCCCTCTTGCGCGCAGATGAGCTGCAGCTTGTGTTTGAGATGGGGCAGAGTGACGCGCCGGAAATCAAAGCGCTGGCAGCGCGACAGCACGGTCATGGGGATCTTGTGCGGTGCCGTCGTGGCCAGCACAAAGATGGCGTGGGGCGGTGGCTCTTCGAGGGTCTTGAGCAGAGCGTTAAAGGCCTCATTGGTCAGCATGTGCACTTCGTCGACCACATACACCTTGTAGCGGCACTCGCTGGGGGAGAAGGCAATCTTCTCGCGCAGATCGCGGATCTCATCAATGCCGCGATTGGAGGCAGCGTCGATTTCGATCAGATCGAGCGCGCGGCCCTCATTGAGGCTGCGGCAGATGGCGCACTGGTTGCAGGGCTCTCCGTCCTGTGGATCGAGGCAGTTGACCGCTTTGGCCAACACGCGCGCCGTGGTGGTCTTGCCCGTGCCACGCGGCCCAGAGAACAGGTAGGCGTGAGCGATGCGGCCGGCACGCAAGGCATTGAGCAGGGTGTCCGTGATGTGATCCTGGCCCAGGATCTCTGCGAACGTACGCGAACGCCATCTCCGGTACAGTGCCTGGGTTGCCATCCCCTGCCTCCTCCCGTGGTAGGGATAGTTTATCACTGATGGGGGATAAATGCAAGCTCATCCGCCCTCGGCCGGCTCCATCCGCCGTTCAGGAACGCAAGCTGGCCCAGTGTACCGCGCGCTGAACCACAGAGACAACAAGACACAAAGTAAGGTGCAGACCGTGACTAGTCTGTCTCGGTGGGTCATATCCCCGTCTTCATGCCGGGCTATGTCAGATGGGCTCCCTCCAGGGAGGGTCTGATAGGCGTTTTGTTGGCGGACGGTGGGTGTGCTATACTGGGAATCGATCCTGAGGCAGACGCACAGGGAGGGGAAATGCTGCGCAACATCAGCGCTACGGAACTGATCATCGTCCTGCTCATTGTCCTGGTGGTCTTTGGTGTGGGACGGCTCGGCGAGTTGGGCGGGGCACTGGGCAAAGCGATCCGCGAATTCCGGCAAGAGGTGTCGGGGATGAGCCAAGACGCCGAGCAAGAGAAGCCAGAAGAGGAAGAGACGGAAGAGTAGAAGCAGATCTCCTACTGCGCGTCCCTGCGCAGAACGGCCTCGACCTCGCCCGCCAGCGGCCCACGTCGGCGGATGATTGGCGGCACCACTGTGAGGTCCACCACCGTAGAGGCCACGCCACCCGGACAGCGCCCTCCATCGAGCACCAACTTCACCCTTTCCCCCAGCACACATTGCACGTCTTCTGCCGTTACCGCCGGCACCTCCCCTGACAGGTTGGCACTCGTTGCTGCCAGAGGTGCCCCCAGCGCCGAGATGAGCCCCAGGGTCACTGCGTGCGCCGGAATGCGTACGCCCACTGAATCGCGGCCAGCGGTGAGGACATCGGGAACGGCCGCTGCCTTGGGCAAGATGAGCGTAAGCGCGCCGGGCCAGAAACGCTCGGCCAGGTGCCATGCTAGGTCAGGCACGTCA
>SMTZ1_10002454_pt1 | contig 18707 bp, 12 predicted proteins | sample DeeMarSWOR136_30_FD_25667 | JGI IMG/M metagenome (IMG submission 25667)
AAGGGTTCGATTTCCATCCCCAACCTCTCCAGCTCGTCCCGATAAGTATCCATGATATGTCCCTCGGCATGGGACAGCTCCACCACATGGGGGAAAAGGAGCACCTGCCGTACGATCGTGGTATTTTTCAGCCCGCGTCTCAACTTCTCGAAGAGGACCCTCTCGTGGGCCGCATGTTGGTCGATCAGCACTAATCCCTGAGGCCCCTGACACACGATATAGGTGGCCCCGATCTGACCCATTGGGGAAAGGGAGGAGTAGAAGCCTCCTGTCCGAGTGTCACGGGAGAATTCCGGAAATACAAAACTCCCTGCGACCCCTTCTCCATCTATAGCCCGATACTCCGGGCACTCCTCTCTCATTCCATTATGAACTCCCTTTTCCTGCCAATAGGCCTCTACGGCCCGTGAGATCCTCTCATCAGCCGGTGCGGCCTTCAGCCGGGACCCAAGGGCCACGTGAATTGAGCGGTAGATCTTGTCCTGATCCCTGAACCTGATCTCCCTCTTCGTAGGGTGGACGTTGACGTCTATCCGGTGGGGCGAGAGATCGATAAAGAGAACGGCGACGGGGTAGCGATCCCTGGGGATGAGAGTCCGGTAAGCGTCCAGGAGCGACCGATTCACGACCCTATCCCTTATGAAACGCCCGTTTACGTATATAAAGATGGACTTGGCCGTTGAGAGGGTCAGCGTGGGCCTCCCGATATAACCCCGAAGGGATATGGTTTCATCACGAAATTCCAGCGGGACTAACGCCTTGTAGGCTTCCCGTCCCAGGATCGCCTCTATGCGGACCCGCGGGTCCTCCGTCTTCGGGACATTCAACACCTCCCTTCCATCGTGAATCAGCCTAAAATGGATGGCGGGCTTAGCCAGTGCCATCTGCTCAACGACCCTATGGATATGAAAGTATTCTGTGCCCACGGACTTCAAAAATCTTCGCCGCACCGGGGTATTGTAAAAGAGGTTTCTTACCTCCACGCTCGTTCCCATGGGCGAGCCGGCGTCGGAGACACGGGCCGTTACGCCCCCCTCCCTGTATACCTCCGTTCCCACCTGAGATGTGCCATCTCGGGTGAGGAGCCTCATTCTTGAAACGGTGGCGATGCTTGGCAAGGCCTCTCCCCGAAATCCAAGGGTCTGAATGGAATACAGATCCTCTTCGTTTTGCACCTTGCTGGTTGCATACCGCTCCGTTGCCAGAAGGGCGTCCTCCCTTGACATACCGCATCCATCGTCCATCACCCGAATGGTTTCCATTCCACCCGCCCTGATGTCGACCACGATTGAAGTGGCCCCGGCGTCGATGGAGTTTTCTACGAGCTCCTTCACCACCGAGGCAGGCCTCTCCACCACCTCCCCCGCCGCAATCTTAGCGATCACATCCTCGGAAAGGATTCTTATCTTCGAGGACATACCTCCTCCGATGAGATTTTGCGATGTTGCAGTGTTGCGCTCATATGGTTAGAAAGTCCACATCGTTATTCAACTGCGGGACAAATTCGTGCGCACCGCTCCTCTGCCAGATTTTTCAGAGATCTCCCTTATTCAAATCGGACGATGTTGTATCCGAAGACCTCTTCAACCTGCCTCGCCATATCATCAGAAGGGGCAACATTGAACTGTTCCGAAAGCGAGATCACCGTTTCGCTGCGGTTCGGGATGACCATGTGGAGGAAAACCGGGCACCGCCCATTTCTCCCCAAGAGGATGGCCTTCAACCTCTCCAAGAGATCCCTGGTCAGCCCGGGTGTGGTGAGTCGGATATGAACCCTCGAGATCGACCTCTCCTTTACCTTGGAAAGGGGGACCACATCATTAGCCTTGATTTTGGGGTTATCCTCCCCCGTGTCCAAGATTCCCTTGACCAATATCGGGTCATCTCCCTTTAAATAAGGCAGAGATGACAGGAACACATCCGGGAAGAGGATGACTTCGATAACCCCCTTCAAGTCCTCCAGCGTGGCGAAGGCCATTCGCTCCCCCTTTCGCGTGGTGATCTCCTTAAAGGCGCTCACTACCCCACAGAGCATCACCTCTCGCCCGCTTTCAAATTGGGCCACACTCGCCGTATCCTCGCTGGTGACTCGTTTTATATCCTCCTCGTATCGGGCTAGGGGATGGCTGGTGATATAAAAACCCAACGTCTCCTTTTCGAAGCTCAGCAACTGGTTTTCGTGCCATTCCTCGATATCCGGTAACTGGTCATATGCACTCTCGGTCGCTCCCCCCCCGCCGAAGGACGAAAACATGCTGACTTGCTTACTAACCCTCTCTCTCTGCCTCGATTGGCCCATTTCGATGGCCTCATTGAGCGCGGCCATCATTTGTGACCGATGGGCACCCGTGAAATCGAATGCGCCACATTTGATCAGACTCTCCAGCACCCTCTTGTTTACCTTCCTGAGGTCTACGCGTTGGCAAAAATCGAAGATGTCTTTGAAGGGCCCACTCTTCTCCCTCTCTAAGATAATGGCGTCCACTGCCCCCCCTCCCACATTCTTGACCGCTGCCAAACCGAAACGAATTTGATCCCCAATGACCGTAAAATCCCTATAGCTCTCATTGACGTCGGGGGGGAGGATATCGATCCCCATATCCTGACATTCACCGATGTATTTGACGATCTTATCCGTGTTCTCCATGTCACAGGTGAGCAGCGCCGCCATGAATTCCAACCGGTAATGAGCTTTGAGATAAGCCGTTTGATAAGCGATAAGGGCATATGCAGCACTATGGGATTTGTTAAACCCATATTCGGCAAACTTTGCCATGAGGTCAAAGACCCTCTCCGCCCTATGGGGATCGATCCCCTTGCTCCTTGCGCCCTCAAGGAATTTCTCCTTCTGCCGCTCCATCTCCTTGGGATCCTTCTTACTCATGGCCCTCCTGAGGACATCAGCATCCCCAAGGGAAAAATTGGCCAGCGAACCGGCTATCTTCATAACCTGCTCCTGGTAAACGATCACCCCGTATGTTTCCCGAAGGATCTCCTCCATCTGGGGAATTTCGGAATGAATGGGCATTTTTCCGTGTTTCCGTTTAATAAAATCATCCACCATACCGCTTCCCATAGGACCGGGACGATGGAGGGCGACCAACGCGACGATATCATCGAAGCACTCGGGTCTCAGTTTGACCAAGAGTTCCTTCATTCCCGAACTTTCCAACTGAAATATGCCCGTGGTTGCACCGGAACCCAGGAGCTTAAAGGTCTTCTTGTCCCCTAAGTCCAAGCGGTGGATATCGATCTTCCCGTTTCCCCTTCGATTGACCATTTCCACCGCCTTGTCCAGCACGGTCAAGGTCTTGAGGCCGAGAAAATCGAACTTAATCAAGCCAATCTTCTCCACATCTCCCATGGCGTATTGGGTGATAATCTCTCCGTTCTGCCCGCGATAAAGGGGAAGATGTTCCATCAACGGCTTATTGGATATAACCACACCTGCTGCATGGGTGGAGGCATGTCGGACCAAACCCTCCAGGGATTTGGCGGTGTTGATCAATGACCTCACCCTCTCGTCGGACTCCATTAACTCCCGCAGCTTTGGCTCTTGGAGCAGCGCCTGGTCCAACGTGATATTCAGCGTATTTGGGATCAGCTTCGCAATCCGGTCTACCTCGTTATAGGGCAGATCCAAAGCCCTGCCCACATCCCTGAGCACCGCCTTTGCCTGCATCTTACCGAAGGTGATGATTTGCGCGACGTTGTCATTTCCGTATTTCTCGGTTACGTATCGAATCACCTCATCCCTTCCCTTCATACAGAAATCAACATCCACGTCCGGCATGCTGATCCGCTCGGGATTCAAGAACCGTTCAAACAAGAGTCCGTAGCGAAGGGGATCGAGGTCGGTGATCCCCAGGGAGTAGGCAACAAGGCTTCCGGCAGCAGATCCCCTTCCGGGTCCAACAGGGATTCCCCGCTTCTTTGCATAATTGATGAAATCGGAGACGATGAGGAAATAACCGGAGAAACCCATGGATTTAATGGTCGTGAGCTCTTTCTCCAGCCTCGTGAAATATTCCTCGTGGCCTCGGGCAATACTTCGGTCACCCGCTTCCATCTCGGATAACCTCGTCTCCAATCCCTCCCGTGCGAGATTCTCAAGATAGGAATCCAATGATTCACCTTGTGGAAGGGCGAATCTGGGAAAATGATATTCCCCGAATTTCAATTCCAGGTTACACTGATCCGCAACCAGCACGGTATTAGTAATCGCTTCCTCGTGGCCGGCAAACAGGGCTTTCATCTCCTCGGGTGACCTGAAAAAGAACTGATCCGTTCCAAACCGCATCCGATCCCCATCGTGGACGGTCTTTCCCGTCTGAACACACAACAGGACTTCGTGGGCCTTGGCATCCTCGCGCCTCAGGTAATGGCAGTCGTTGGTCGCCACCAGGGGCAGGGAAAGGTTATCCGCCATGGCACACAATTTCTCGTTTATCGCCCCTTGATTTTCCACCCCGTTCACCATGATCTCCAAGAAGAATCGATCGTGGTCGAATATCTCCGCGTACTCACGGGCAGCCCTCTCCGCTTCGCGTTCATCCCCTCTACCGAGGAAGGTGGCTATCTCTCCCTTTAAGCAACCGCTGAGGGCGATCAATCCCTCGTTGTAGTCCCGTAAAAGGTCCTTGTCGACCCGAGGTTTATAGTAGAACCCCTCGAGATGAGCCAGGCTGACCAATTTGATCAAATTGTAGTATCCCACCTTATTCTTGGCCAACAGGGTGAGGTGGTACGAGCCCTCGGTTACGTCCCCCGCCTTCTTCTCCAATCGGCTCTTGGGTGCCACATACATCTCGCACCCTATGATGGGTTTGATCCCGTTCCTTATGGCCTTCTGGTAAAACTCTATGGCCCCGAACATATTGCCGTGGTCCGTCAAGGCTACCGCTGGCATCTTACATTGCTTAGCCGATGCAAAGAGCTCTTCGAACCGAATGGCTCCATCCAGAAGGCTGTATTGACTGTGAAGATGTAGATGGACGAACTGCCCCTCCTTCATGCCTTCTCCCCATCGCCCCGGAAATAACCCGGGAAATGAACTGTCTTAGTTCCCCGGCACTCTCGTCGAAAAAGTGAGGCTATGAGCCGATTTCAACCTATATATTGTGTTTTTTTCTCTTATTAGCACAATATATAGTTCTTGTCAAGGGGAAAATGGAACCGGAGTTTCCTCAACGTTGTCGAGAACACCGGTGTCGATGAGCGAAATCCGTTGGAGAAGTGGGGCCATCCACATGGAATGATGGAATAGTGGAAAGGTGGAATACTGGGTAGAGAAATCGAAAGGCATTGACGTATCGTTTTGCTCCCCCCAGCCCATCATTCTTCCAATATTCCATTATTCCAATATTCCAGGAAAGGTCCCTGAGATCCTCTATGATCAAAACGTTACAAGAATATTCCCAAGAAAAGTCAGGGCACTCCAGAAAAATCTTTAGCGGTTTATGACTTTCTCGAGGGATTCCGTTGTCCCTGAGCAAAATGTCCTGGGGAAGCAGGGATCCCTTCTGGGATGGCCCTTCGGCCGTGGGCCTTTATCTGCGAGATCGGGATGGAAAATCGAGGCTGAGGGGCTATGCCAAACCCGATGGAAAAACACGCTCGGAACGATCCGTTACGGCAAATTGAGCGGTGAAGGCATATTTCCTCGGGAATGGGGCTATTCCCATTCAATGGTACTGGGAGGCTTCGAACTGATATCGTATACCACCTTATTGATACCCCTCACCTCGTTGGTTATTCGCGTGGAGATCCTTTCCAGCACGCCGTAGGGAATCCGAACCCAGTCAGCCGTCATTCCGTCAACGCTCTGGACCGCCCTGATGGCGAGCACGTTCTCATAGGTCCTCCCATCCCCCATCACTCCCACCGTTTTCACCGGGAGCAGGACACCGAAGGACTGCCAGATCTCTCCATAAAGCCCTGCACGGGATATCTCCTGGCTCACGATGTCATCGGCCTCCCTCACCAGAGAAAGCCGTTCCTGAGTCACCTCGCCGATGATGCGAACGGCCAAGCCAGGTCCGGGAAAGGGGTGGCGTTTGATGATCCGATCGGGAATCCCCAGCTCCTTACCTACCAATCTGACTTCGTCTTTGAACAATTCCCGAAGGGGCTCGATCAACTTGAGCCCCATTCCCTCCGGAAGTCCTCCCACATTATGGTGAGACTTGATCGTAGCGGAGGGTCCCTTAAAGGAAGTCGACTCGATGACATCGGGGTAGAGGGTTCCTTGGGCGAGATACTGAATTCCGCCGAGTTGCCGTGCCCATCGTTCGAAGAGGTGGATGAACTCGTTTCCGATAATCCGCCTCTTCTCCTCCGGGTCGGCGACCTTCTCCAATTTCCTCAAGAAGTGATCCCGCGCATCAACGCGCACCATGTTGATCTTAAAATGGTCCTTGAAGACTGCCCCCACCTCATCGGCTTCGCCCTTCCTCAACAGTCCATTGTCCACAAAGAGACAGACGGAACGTTCCCCTATGGCCCTGTGGAGGAGGACAGCTACCACCGATGAATCAACCCCCCCGCTGAGGGCGCAGATGACACCATCGCCTCCCACCCTCCCTCTGATGGCACCAATGGCATCCTGGACAAAGGACTTCATGGTCCAGGATGCCGAACAGCCGCATACCTTGTAGAGGAAATTCTTGAGGATTTCGATCCCCCTGGGGGTGTGTACCACCTCCGGATGAAATTGGAGGCCGAAAAGCCTTCCCCCGCCCTTCATAGCGGCTATGGGGGAGTTCCTCGAATGGGCCACTCTTTCAAACCCCTGGGGCAGCCCCTCGATCCGATCTCCGTGACTCATCCACACCTGATGCCTTGTCCCCCTCTTCCCAAACCCCTCGAAGATGTCAGAGGGATCATCGATCACCAAATGGACCTTCCCATACTCCCTCTTCGGGGATTTGGCCACCTTACCCCCTAAGAGATGCGCCATTAACTGCATTCCATAACAGATCCCGAGGATTGGGATGCCCATATCCACGAGCTCGCGGCGCACCACGGGGGCATCCCGGTCGTAAATGCTGGATGGACCCCCGGAGAAAACGATTCCACGAGGATGGAATGCCTCTATATCTTCCAAGGGCATGGTAAAGGGGTGAATCTCACAGTAGACCTGGCACATTCTGATTCGCCTTGCAATTAGCTGGGTGTATTGGGAGCCGAAGTCCAGTATGAGGATTCTCTCCTTGTGGATGTTGCCCATAGCGCTAACCTTTCAACGATAACAAGCGACTCACCCGCGAATGGAATTCAGGGACTCAACGATATGCGACCATCGCCCTCCACCCTGAACCGATAGGGACGGCCATCTTCGGAAAAGAGATCCCAATCGGACAAAATCCCTGAGGAGACCACTTGCTGCAAATCCTGCGGATATTCTCCCCTTTCCAGCAGGTAGATTTCCAGTGCCCTCATTATCTTTGTCCTGTGCGAGCTGTGAGAATACGCTCTCGGTAGATTCACCTCCGGCGCCTCGATCCGAGCGCTGGTCAGCACATCCTTAAGGAAGGGCGTAAAGGAGATCATCAAGAAGACGATGATCGCGAAGAGGACCCCCAGGCGCATGACCAGTGACATGCTTTTGAAGGTTCTCGCGCTCACCAGATCACGAAAGCTTGGCCGTCGAATGCCTACCCTTCGGATGAGCCCTGCTTCCTCCAATTTCACCAGGGCATCAGAGACGTTATATTTCCCCACGAGGCTTCGATCCACAATCCCTTGGACGGTGCGTTCCCCATCCACCAAACCGTGTACGATCTCAGCTTCCGCTGACATCTTTTCCCCGAACTCCCCGATGTCGTATCCGGTCCCTATTTCTCCCTCGGGAACCTTTTCGAAGACGATATAGGGCGAGGAGATCTTCTTCTCAATTGCTGGCCATTCGTCCAAAATCCGAAGTACGTTGAGCAGGACGTTTTCAGGGCTGAGCGCCAATGGTATCCTTCGATATTTCTCAACCAATCTTAGGTCAAACCGAAAACGCCCCTCTCCCCATCGAAAGAGGTCGTAAATGGCCTCATAAATCTGATTCTGGAGAACCCTGAGAACCTCCTCCTTTTTCAGCAACTGCAAATCGATGAGAATTTCCCCCAAATACTGTAATGTCTCCTGCTGGGTTTTAAGGGCCTGGTCCAATTGCCCTTGAGTGATCACCTGGGCCTTGACGAGAATCTCACCCAGGAGATCCTTGTTGGCCCGATAGCTGGAGAAGACGTGGACGATCATGCCATCCACGAAGTAGATCTCAACCTTCTTCCTGCCGTGCTGGACGTTCAAAACGCCGGTCTTAAACTGCTGGCCGATGAGTTGAACAATCTCCGTGATGCTGAAATCCCTTAGATCACCTTGGAGAGCCATCCCTTCCCCTCACAGCGATATTCTCACCTTTTCCATTGCCTGTTTCCGTCTCTCCAAACGGGATATGCCTCTGAGGGAGACGTAATACAGGATGGCGAAAAGCCCGATAAAGAAGGCCTCGCTCGACAGCGGTGATGACGCCGGAACCACCTCGGCATTCCTGATCAATCCGTGCCAATGGACTTTCCGCAGAATAAACAGTGAAAAAACGAAGAGGAGAACTACCCCCCTTACCGTGTAATTCCTCCACACGTAACCCCCTCCCAAGGAGAAGAGGGAGAGGATTCTGGAGATGAGCTCTTCCCTCCTCCGGTGTTTCCTGACCTGGGCCACCTTCTTTATCTTAATCTTGGGGTTGAGGCCCTCTTTTTTGACGAAAAGACGGTGACAACCCAGGCAAATAAAATCACCCTCAATCCTTCTCGGAAAAACTCGCCGGCTCGGACTACCGCAAAGGGGACACTTTCTCACGGTCCCCCTCCGCTTGGCCACTATCGAGAACACTACCATCATACCGAGGAATAGCAGGGGAGAAACGAATCGTACCCGCTTCGACAGGGGCGTTATCAAAACCGAAACGAGCCCTCTGGGATCCATCCACGTGCCCACGAGATGATAGATGCCATCCTTCCACAGGCTCATGGCCGACAGCGTCTCATCGATGACGAACCGATTCATATTGTCGGATTCGACTTTCAGGTAGTGGTGAATTAACGTGGGGTCCAATTCAGTCGCCCTTTGAATGGATGAGTCCGCCTTGACCGGGGCCGATGACTTTCTCGAATTCGCCCGGTGGAGGTTGAAGTAGAAGGATGCCTTTTGAGGGTTCATATCAATGGCCTTGCTATTGAGCGCGATTGCTTCATCTACGTTGCCCATCGCTAGGTAAACGTTGGCCAAATTGGTCATGGCGTCGGCAGCCGAGGAATTATTGGATAGTACTCGCTTATAGTAGTATTTGGCCTTTGGGTAATTCCCCTCCCTTTTACTTATCAATCCCAAGGTGAAGAGGATGTTTGTATCCCGGGAGTTGGCTTGAAGTCGCCGGATCAGATCCTCCTTGAGGTCGTGGTCCCATGTCTCCTCGTTCGCCGCATAGATGTGCAAGAGGCGGCTCGCCGAATGGTCCAAGAAATGAGAGCAGCCATCCATTGCCCAGGGGACATAGATGATCAAGATGAGGAAGAAGCCGAGCATGAACCTCTCCCGGTTCTCCATGAACACCCAAAATATAAGGGACCAGTACAGAAAGGCCCATATGAGGTTCAGTTGCAAGAAGAAGGGGAGGAGAATGCCCACTATCTTCATAATGGCCAGGATAACCTGAAAAACCTGAGCCCTGAAGCTCCTCGCCAGGCTCTCAATGAGGGAGGGAAAGTATTTGAGGAACAGAACGAAGGAAAAGAGAAAAAAGGCCAGGAGAATCGACTGCCCGGAGAGATAGAAAAAATCCGTGAACCAGATGAAGGAGTACTTAAAATTCTTGATCGAGACAACGAGGCCTCTCACGTATTCCGCCAAAACCCAGTCCAAACGGTGTTTAGCCTGGCTCCAGTATACCCTCGCAAGGGCAAAATAGCCGTACGACAATCCCGGAGCCAGCTTTTGCGCTGCCTTACAGAGCGCCACCGCTTCTTCGAAGGCTTTCCTCCTCGAGGCCTCAAGACTTTCCCTGACCAGCAAGGTGGCAAATATGGGCAGATTGCGAATGCCCTTGTCCAATTGAACTCGATGAATCTCCTCCAGTTCCTTGCTGCCGATGATCGTCTTTCCCCGAATGATGAGGTCTTTGCGACGAAGCCAGTACCGTTGGATTTCCGAGTGGCCGGCAAGGGTAGCAGCGACATTTCGCCTCACGGGCGGATTGGAACCCCGTGATGGGGAAAGCAGACCCCCGCTGCACAGGATGAGACAGCATAGGGAAAACAGGAAGACCCTGAAAATCCACCTCATGAATCGACTCAATAACTCACTCCAACCGATAGTTGGGAGCCTCCTTGGTGATAATCACATCATGGACATGTCCTTCCCGCAGCCCAGCTGAGGTTATTCGGATGAACGCGGCCTTTGAACGCAACTCCTCAATGTTCCAGCAGCCCACATAACCCATTCCGGCCTTCAAGCCTCCAACCAGCTGTTGGACGCAAAAGGATAGGGCCCCTCGATACGGAATGCGGCCCTCAATGCCCTCGGGTACCAATTTGGCCTCGGTCTCTACGTCCGCTTGAAAGTATCGATCCCGACTCCCATCCTTCATCGCCTCCAAGGAACCCATTCCCCTGTAAACCTTGTAACTCCTTCCCTGAAAGAGCACAATCTCCCCGGGGCTTTCATCCGTTCCCGCGAATAAATTCCCTATCATCACCGAATGGGATCCCGCAGCAATGGCCTTCGTGATGTCCCCGGAAAACTTGATTCCCCCATCGGCGATTACCGGAATATCGAATTTCCGGGCGGCTTGAACCGAAGCCATTATGGCGGATATCTGAGGAACGCCTATCCCGGCAATCACACGAGTGGTACAGATGGAGCCTGGACCCACCCCAACCTTAATCGCATCCGCACCGGCCTCTATCAGATCTTCTGTTGCCGCCTTCGTGGCTACATTTCCCGCGATGAGTTGACAACCCGAAAACTGTTTCTTCGTGTCCCGTACTGCTTCAATTACCTCCTTGGCATGTCCGTGGGCCGTATCGATGACCAGCACATCTGCCCCTGCCCTCAGCAAGGCCTCAGCCCTCGCCTCCCTATCCTTCCCCGTTCCGATGGCGGCCCCAACCCGCAGTCGGCCCAGCTCGTCCTTACACGAATTGGGGTATTTCTTGAGCTTCTCAATATCCTTAATGGTGATGAGGCCCTTGAGGTTATTCATTTCGTCCACGACCAGCAGCTTTTCAATACGATTCTTGTGAAGCAAGGCCTTCGATTGCTCCAATGTCGTCCCTTCGGGCACCGTAATGAGGTTATCCTTCGTCATCACGGTGGAAATCTTCTCGTCCAATTGGGTCACAAATCTCAAATCCCGATTGGTCAATATCCCCACCAGCTTTCCATTCTTGGTGACCGGAACCCCGGAAATGCGATATTTCCTCATAATCTCCTGCGCCTCGTAAATCCTTTGGTCGGGGTCCATGGTAATGGGGTCCCTGATCATACCGCTTTCCGATTTCTTCACCTTATCCACTTCCAAAGCCTGGGCCTCGATGGAAAGGTTTCGGTGGATAATCCCGATACCACCCTCTCGGGCCATGGTGATTGCGGTATTGGCCTCGGTGACGGTATCCATCGCTGCGCTCAAGAGGGGGATATTCAGCGTAATGCTATGAGTCAAAATGGTGGTAGTATCAACGTCCTTCGGAACCACATCCGTCTTGGCGGGCAACAGCAAAACATCATCAAAGGTTAAGCATTCTTGGAGAGCTTCCTCTAACATGATTTCTCCTTCCCGAAATTGTATCAATTACATGATGTAAAGGTAGACTTCCCTTTGGTTAAGGGGCCACATCCGAGGTAACGGCCCCCCTCGGAGACGCAGGATGACCGGGGTAATGAGACGCAGGGATCCTATTAGGCATCACCAAAGCGTCCTCCCTCTGTAAACTGGGGGTTTGAGCACGGCCCATGTCCATTCATTCGATCCCTATCCCTCCAAAGCACCCCTTCGATACGCGACAGGAGATTATCCAGATTCTCTCCCTTGAGGGCCGATACGGAAATGGCGTTGTATCGTCGACACGACTGGCCCACGAAGCCCGAATCCACCTTATCCTCCTTATTGAACACCAAGAGCCTGGGAATGGTGTTCAATTCCAGCTCATTCAGGATCCCCTCCACGGCAAGGATATGTTCTTCGAACCCGGAACTGCTGAGATCAACCACGTGTATGAGGAGGACGGCATCTCTCAGTTCATCGAGGGTGGCCCGGAAGGCCCCCATGAGATCCCTCGGGAGATCCCTTATAAATCCAACAGTATCCGTAATGATCACCTCTCGATCCCGCGGAAAGCGGAGCCTCCGAGTCGCGGTATCCAAGGTGGCGAAGAGCTTCTCCTCCACGTTCACGTGGCTTTTCGTCAACGCATTAAAGAGGGTGGATTTCCCCGCATTGGTATACCCGATGATGGATAGGATGGGAATCCCCTTCTTTATTCTCCTTTCCTTCCTCCGTTCCCTTTCCTTGCCCAGGTTTTCGATACCTTTTTCCAAACGGGCGATCCTATCCCGCACCCGTCTTCGGTCTATCTCGAGCTTCGTTTCCCCTGGGCCGCGACCCCCAATCCCCCCAGTCAAACGAGACATGGCCGTGTTCTTACCGATAAGCCTGGGCAAGAGATACCGGAGCTGAGCCAACTCGACCTGGATTTTCCCATCTCTGCTGTGGGCCCTTTGGGCAAAGATATCCAAAATCAACTGGGTCCGATCGATCACCCTCAGCCCTGTAAAATCGCTAATGGAAGCCATTTGTGCGGGGGATAAATCCTGGTTAAAGATGACGAGGTCTACTCCCAATTGCATGCATCGTATGGTAATCTCGGTCAGTTTGCCCCTTCCGATCAGCATCCTGGGGTGTACCCTCTTCGGACGCTGGATCATGGAATCCACCGTCACCCCGCCGCTGGTTCTCACCAATTCCTCCAGCTCCCTGATCCTTTCCTCGGTCTCCCGCTTGCCCGAGTCAACCACGGTAATTAAAAGGGCGTTCTCCCTGCCATCCTCCAGGGGATTTGCCCGCTGAGTTTGTTGGAATTCATCCTCCAGGGATTGAATGAACTCGAGGAAATCGATATCCAGGCCCCATGGACGATGGGGCGGGAGGAGTTCCCACCTTTTCTCACTGGGATTCTCCGGGAGCAGATGACTTAAGTAAATGCGACCCGGGGATCCGGAACCATCAACGGATAAAGCACCCATCATGTCAAGCCTCAGAAGGGCAAGGTCGGTGAGATCGTCTTGGGTCAGGGGCTCATCCCGAAGATGGGTATGAATGCACCGGAGTCCCCGAAGCCTCAACAGCGCTCCCCTATACCTTGGCAAGGATGGAATGACAATGCCTTGATGGTCTCCTACGACGACGTACTCGATGATGCCCTTGCGGTTGACCAGGATTCCGACTTGTCGTGTGATCTCATGGGAAATTTCGGAGAGATATCGCGCTACCTCTGGGCTGACGACCTTCTGAGGGGGGATCCTTCTTCGATATATGCGCTCTAATCTCCTTATCTGGCTGGACTTAAGGCCTGTTAAGTGACCAAAAACCCTTTTGATGGTGGTTGCTCCTTAAATCCCGGGATCTAATCAAACTATTATAGCACAAAGGGTCTCATAATCAAAAGAACTGTGGAGGCCCTCCCTCCTCTCTGTTATCCCCATTGAATCTGTACTATAATTTGCCTTGATGCCAACTCCGCCGCCGCGCGAGGCTATTCGGGACGGGACGATATGGGGGGAATGGACCGCTCTGCAATGGAGTTGAGATTGCTCGGCGATCGTATCATCCACTGCCGGAAATGTCCAAGGCTTGTGGGATATCGCCAACAAGTAGCCCGCGAGAAACCGCCTCGATACCGAAGCTGGGACTATTGGAGCAGGCCCCTTCCCGGTTTCGGTGACCCGGTGGGAAAGCTCCTCATCGTCGGTCTCGCCCCCGCAGCCCATGGAGGTAACCGAACTGGAAGAATGTTCACGGGCGATCGTTCCGGCGATTGGCTTATCAGTTCCCTGCACCGCTTTGGATTCGCCTCTCAACCCCAATCCATCCAGAGCGAAGACGGGCTGGCTCTCCGAAACTGTTTCATAACTGCCACGATTCGGTGCGCACCTCCGCAGAACAGGCCCCAAAAGGAGGAAATCGAAAACTGCCGTCCCTATCTTGCCGAGGAGATGGTCCTTTTGAGGGAGATCCGGGTGATCGTAACGTTGGGCCAGATCGCCTTCCAAGGATTCCTAAAGATGGTGTTTCGGGGGATGAGGCCGTCTCAGCAGATGAAGTTCGGACACGGGCATGAGTACCGGCTCCCCGATGGCAGGATCCTCCTGGTTTCCTATCACCCAAGCCAACAGAATACCCAGACCGGACGCCTGACACGGCCGATGTTCGACGCTATTTTCCAACGGGTGAGGAGGCATTTGAGCGCTCCTTGTTAAGTCCGCCCTTTTGAGATAGCATGGAAAGACAAGGAGGAACAGATGAGTTTGAGGAAAAAACTGAGAGAAGCTATGGAGAAGTACCCCGATGTGGATGTTTTCATCCGCCAAGGGATCGTTCACATCGCCGGCATCCCAGAGGAGGAGTTCATCGAGGAATCGCTCAGCTCCAGCTACTTCCTGCCGAGAGATGATTTCGTCATCACCTACCAGTTGGACGAAGCCCCCGAATTAATTCGGAAAAAGGGGATGGCGGACGTAAAGGTCACGGCCGAGGAGAAGAAACGGGAGAAGGGATAGGAGGAGGAAGGGGTTCCCCCCTGATCCCTTGTCCCCTTATCCGTGGGGAGTTACGGATGGCCTACGACCCGGTGGCAAGACACAAAGCCATTGAAAAGATGGTGGTCAGGGGCGACCTCCGCAAATACTATCGATTCCGGACGGATAGATGGTACGGAGGAATCGCCACCGCCGATTGTGTGGGATGTGGACTGATCTGCAAGTTCTGCTGGGTGAGGGACTCGATCCTGTTTACCCCTAAAAAGGTGGGACGTTTCTACACTCCCCACGAGGGCGCTCAGAGGCTTCTCGGAAAGGCTCGTAAGAAGGCGATCAAACAGGTGAGGCTGAGCGGGGGAGAACCCACCATTGGAAGATCCCATCTCCTCCAGTTGCTCGATACTTTTCGCTGGAAGGGGTATCTCTTCATCCTCGAGACCAACGGAATTTTGGTTGGTTTCGACAAGACCTACGCCCGAGATCTAGCTGCCTTCCCCTTTCTCCACGTAAGGGTTTCCATGAAGGGCTGTGATCGGGATGAATTTGCCATGCTCACCAATGCCAAGCCCGAGGGATTTGACCTTCAACTGCGAGCCCTGGAGTATCTGTTCACCGCGGGTGTCAGCTGTAATCCCGCCGTCATGACCTCCTTCTCCTCCCCCAGAAAACTGGAAAGGCTGAGGAGGCGAATCTTCGCCATGATGCCCTCCCTCATGGAGGAATTCGAGGAAGAGGAATTGATCCTCTATCCCCACGTCTCGGACCGCCTAAACCGATTCAACGTGAGCTACCGCGCGGCCTTTCAACCCGGCAGTGTACCACCTGAGACTGTTTGAGGTTAGAGGGGAGAGGTTGGAGGCGGAAGGAGAAATGACAAATGTCAAAGTTCAAATGCCAAATGACAAAGTCCAAATGGAGAAACCTCTGGGAGAGCGGAAAAACGAGCTCTGAGCGCGAATCAAAGATTTTTTCGCCGAGTCTTGGGAACCAAGGAGCGCCTTAGCCGATTTTTGCAACGAAGCAGGTGTTGAAATGCTGGAAAAAAGATTTTTGAGCTGCGAAGAGCGAGTTTTTTCGAGACGTCAAGCGAGAGGTTGGGGCCAAGGGAAATGTCAAACCTCAAATGTCAAATGGCAAAGGTGAAAGGCTAAGGTTAAGGTTGAGGTTTAGGAGAAGGTCAAGGCTGGAGGCTTGAGGTTGGAGGCGGAAGTCCAAATTCCAAAGTCCAAAATCCAAATGTCAAATAACTCACAACGGACACGCTTCACGGACACGATCCTCTAACCCGGTCTGCCGTCCGCCGTCTTCGGTCCTAATCATCACGAACACGAGAGTCAAGGCCAAAGTTCGAAGTTGGGAATCATTTATTGCTGAAGACCTTCAGCGCAAATCCCTTTCAGGGTCAGTATCCGACAATGCCGGTGAGCACAAAAAGGCCACCGATGACAATGGATAGGGACATCCAAAATCCGGTCAGGAAAAAGCCAGAAAGGATGAGAATAACGCCGAGGACAATCCGGAAGACTCCCTCACCCCGAGCCACGTTCTTCGTGATAGCCATATATCTCTCCCCATCAATCCAAGCTATGGGATGGTTTTTTGCGTTAGGCTGTTAAGCATTGTCCACATTTCCTCGGGGGTTTTGCAAGCCAGTAATTTCTTGCGCGCCCCCTCCTCTCGAAATGTCTCAATCAAACCGGATAAGAGCTGCAGGTAGAACACGCTTGCCGCCGAGGGAATCACGATGAAGAAGACGATGCGGGTCAACCGGCTCTTGGAGCCATCAAATCTCAATCCCTTTTTCTTCAACCCCAGGGAGAAAGTGAGACCAGCGCCCTCCACACCGCGAACGTGGGGGAATGCGAGGCCATGCTCCAAGGCGGTTGAAATGATTGCCTCTCGCTGAAGGGTGGCCGCCAACAGGCCCTCTGGATTTTCCACAAACCCCTTGGCGGCCATCAATTCGATCAACTCGGAAATGGCGTCATCCCGTTGTTCGGCCTCAATCCCGGGAAGCATCAATTCCTTGGAGGAGAATCGTGCAACGCCAATCCTTGGCCTCCCTGTTCGTTCGAGAGCTCTCCTCAGTTGTCGAGGTGCTCCCTCAAGATGATACAGGATCCTCCTGCAATTCGGGCACTGTTGAATTCCCTTCCCCCTTTGAATCTCGGCCGCCAGCGAAGTGGGCAATGACATACCGCAACCGGAACAGGTGCCACGAGTTTCCGGAACGACCGCCGCCTGGTGACGCTCCTGCAATGCACGGTAGAGAGTTGCAATTTCCTCGGGAAGGTTTACCAGTAACTCTCCAATGGAGCTTTCGAGATCCGCCAAACGGGTTTCGGGGACCAATGTGCGCTGTTCCGAAAGGACGAAATTGAGTTCCTGCAGTTGAATCAATTGATTCAAAATGCGGTCCATGAGGCAAGTACGTCGATTTCCTAGAGGCTCTCGTGGTCTTCGGTCTAAAAACCCAAATCTCCGGGATAAATCCCTTTAAGCGTTAACCGACTGGTCTGTTTCCCCGTCTCTGCCTCATACTGCTGCATTACAGGAGGAAAGTCAAGCTCTTTCGAAACACGATGAGGTCTGCCAAGGGCTGCTTCCCGGCTATCGCCATTTCTCAGCGGTTCAACCTTTTGTCCGGAAGAAAGCCCACCCCGTTCGGGATTACCCTCGTTGAATTTGGGAATCGAAATATCGGTTTAGAGCTCGGATGTAGGCATCCTTGGGAACGATCTCCCTGGCGGCCTCCTGCCTGGTCTTCTCCGAAACAACGCCATTCTCAACCAACTCCCTCCCAGCCCTTTCAAAGGCCTCCAGGATCCCCCCGATGGCATCGGCATCCACTTTCTTCATGCTCAAGCCATAAACCGCCGGTCGAAGGATCTCTCCCACATATTCCATGTTGAGGTTTTTAGCAGCCCGTTTCACATGAAGGACCAACGGGTCGAAGTTGTCCATTTCTGAAAAGGCGCAGACGCTGACCAGAAAAACTTTGCCGCAGTACTTCTCCTTCACTACATGGCGGAGGTGTCCATTCCGAATCTCAAAATGGGGATCCAGCAAGGGAATGAGACGGTCAATGAAATTCTTGCACGAGCCAGTCATCCCGTCCACGTAAACCGGGGTTGCCAGGATCATCAGATCCGTCTTCTTGAGCTTTGCAATCAGGTCCGCCATATCATCCTTCTGAACGCACGTGCCCGGGGTCTCGGTCCAACAGGTCAGACACCCCGTGCATTTCCCGATGCTTTTCTCTTGGAGAAATACAACCTCCGTAATAGCTCCCGCGTCCTGTGTGCCCTTCAAGAGCCTCTCCAATACGAGGTAGGTCTTCCCCCTTTTCATACTCGGACTACCGTGAATGGCAAGAACGTGCATTGACTCCTCCATGGCCGCAAAGCCTAAGAATGTCAGGGGAATGGAATTGCCCGAATACGGGGGTCCTCAGGAACAATTCCTGTCCATTTTTTCACAATATGACGGAAAAAAATCTAAGGACGAGGCAGCTTACTTCTTGAACTCATCCCATGGATAGTCGATGAGCTCCAGGAGTACGCCGTTGACGTCCTTGGGATGAACAAACGCGAATTCGCAATTCCTGAACGGCCTCGCGCCGCCTATGAACGTGTAACCCTTGGCCTTCAGCTCCTCCATGGTCTCTCGGGTATTATCCACATTCAACCCGATAAGCATAATCCCCTCTCCCCTCTTCTCGATAAACTTCGCAACCTCGCCATCGGGGCTGGTGGATTCCATCAATTCAAATCCCACGTCGCCGAGCCAGTATCTCGCCACCCTGATTTTTTCCGGCTCATCAACGTAGGGATCGTCGGGTTTGGATTTCCCCAGTATTGGCTCCCAGATCTTGCGTGCTGCGTCGAGGTCCTTCACCGCAA
>SMTZ1_10003944_pt1 | contig 18707 bp, 9 predicted proteins | sample DeeMarSWOR136_30_FD_25667 | JGI IMG/M metagenome (IMG submission 25667)
AAAGAAGAAGTGGGCATTCCTGCTTATCCGGGCTCAGTCATCGTCGCTTTGAAAGAGAAGAAAGGCTGGATGGAAGTCAACGGGGAAAAAATGGATACTTTGCCGGCTATAACTCTGGCTACCAAGGATGAACCGGCAAAAGTTGCGGCCTTCTACAAGGAAAAGCTTGCTGACTGGAAGCATAAAAACCAGATGGACATGTTCGATATATTCTGGACCGGAAAAGATGAATTCAACAATATGGACATAACAGAAAGCGCAACCACTCCCAATGTGGTCATCATGGGAGCTTTTTCTGCCCAGACCGATTTTCTGCCTGGTGCCAAAACAGCCATAACCATAGTCTACAAACCCGTGAAATGATCATCTGATCGTCGTTCCGCCCGGAGAATCGATGCGGTCCGAGCTGGCTTTCGATGCCACAGAAGATCCCACTTTCTTGCGCTTCCGGAGTTGTCGCAGCGAAGGGCAGTTGAAATTTTGATCGCAGCGCACTAGATTTTTTTTTATCGCTAACTACCATAGAGGAGGACCTATGTCTGGTTCTAAAATGTTGGTGTTTCTGATCAGTTGTTTATTGGCTGTTCTTTTGCCGAATGTGACTCTTTCTTTCGGAGACCAAAGCCAAAATGTTTATGTGTCGGTAGAAGAGTTCATCCGAGACCTCGATGGAAATTGGGAAAAGGCCTTCGATTATGTCAGAGATCAGGTCCGTTTCGACCCTTCTCCCTACTGCTTGAAATCTTCACAGGGAGTATTGTGGGGTTCGAGCGGAAATGCCAAGGAACAGGCCATTCTGCTGCTCGATGTTTTACAGACATTGGGAGAGGAAGCCCGACTGGTGTCGGGTCGACTCGACGATGAAAAATCCGCCCTATTGATAAACTCTCTTTTTCCCCAAGATCGAAGAAACGATTTTTCTTATGCCGAGGATGTCCCCCTCTCGAATCCCTCTGATGATGAGATCCTTCTTTCCAATGTCCGGAATCATTTTTGGGTTCAGATCAATAAGGATAATCGATGGATGGATCTTGACCCGACCTTTTCTGCGTCTGAATCTGGAGAGGTGTTTGCCAGGCAAGAAAAGACCTATCCAAGTTTAACTGGAACTGAAGATTTTTTTCCTAAAGTGACGATCTCTCTGAGCGTTCAAAAAGAGGGGACCAGAGAATATGTTTTGATGATGGAAGAGAAACTCCAAACCCTGTCTAATCAACCGATAACCCTGTCGATCTCCACCAGCTTTCAGGAATCCGAAAAGGAAGGATCGTCTGGAGGATCTCCGGGTGGCGTATTCGGTGGCCTGAGCCGAAGTGCCTCGGGGAAGAAAAAAGCGAAAGGACTGGAGGCGGTTTATCTGGCCGAATTGAAAATGGGCGAGGGAAGAAAAGTCAGCGGCGAGTTCAGGGAAGAAGTCCCGAACCCATCGCAAAAAACACCGGCTGAAAATCCCATAAAAAGAATTTGGCTCAACTTCCGGTTAACGGGGGAGGGAAAGGTTTTGCTCGAGAGGGAACGTATTCTCTTCGAAAAAACCTTGAAAGCTGACGAGCTGCCTCTTTTCCAGAGGCATTCCATTCTCGTGACAGCCAACGCCATTCCCCTGAAAGCTTGGGAGGACAAGCTCCAGAAAGTATCCGATGCCCGGTTGCTCGAAGAGATCAGAACGGGTGTCGAGGAAGTCAAATCAGGCGTAAAATCCAAAAAGGACAGGAAGATACTGTTGAGCGAAAGCCGTTCTCTCGAGGAAAAAATCGGGCCGGAATTGGGACATTTGATCAACATGATCTTCGCCTATTCCTCGGATTCTCTTACAGAAAATGCTGGAGAATTCCTTTCCGTGTACAGTTATTTCGACCTGCCTCGTATCAATATTTATTCGATCGAGGGGAATGGAAAAACCGTTGCGACAAGTATGGATCTCAGGCACGACAGCGTCTCGGCCTTGCCGTACCCCGGACAGGCCGTCGCGATGGGGGAGACCTTCTTGTACGGAAGGGGTGTGTTCGAGTCTGTCCTAGAGGGTAAAGTCCTCGAGCTTTTCTCGGGAAAAAAAGCTTTGACCACCGCGTTTATCATGCAGGAGGCGGCAAAACGCAAAGTTCCCATCCGCTTTATTTCCGAGCTGGAAAAGCATGAGTTGGAAAAATTGGCAATGCCTGACCATGTGCGAAACAGAGCCTTGCAGGCCATTGCATCGGGTTCCATATTGATCGTACCCGAAAGAAGTGTCCGGTTCGAGGGAAAAAACCGCTGGGGATGGTGGCAGGTCGACCCGCTGACTCGGGAGACAATCGGCGTTCTCGATACAGGGCTTCACCAGGCCATGCTTCAAAGGACCGTTCTCGATACCGAAGGGATGCTGAACTCGAAAATGGGTTTTGCCATCGGAGCCATAACTGGCGCTGTAGATACACAGTGGATGCTTGCAGGCATGGTCTTGAAATATGGAGAGTTGAATAAAAAGGCTCTTCAGGAGATCAAGTCCTATATGAAACAAATAAAAGCCTACATGTGCCCGGAGTTCGAAAAGTCCGCATCGGTGACTATCGCTTCCGTCACAGTCGTCGATATAGAAGACTGTTACAAAAAAGAATTTTCCTGGGGATACGAGGGAGGAGTCAAGATCGAGATGGGATGGTGTCAGGCCTTCGCCAAAGGGTTTGGTTGTGCATCCACCACCATCCTGAATCATTATCTGAGCAAGTATGAATGAGCTCAGTTTTGGAAGAAAAAATGCGGGGAGGAAGAATGAAAAATCATAAGGTGGTGTGTGTTCTTTTTGTTTTTCTCGGGCTGCTGCTGATTGTCAGTTCAGTGGAAGCCCAGAAGGTTCTGTTCAAAAGTAATTTTACGGACCTGAGGGAGAATTGGGAGGTCGTAGACGATCCGGATGCTGAACGATCGCCGGGAAAATGGCGCTTCGGCCTGGCTGATTTTTCCTACATTCGTAATCGAGACCAGACCATCGCAACCGCATTACTTGGGGGAGAAAAAGACTGGAGCAATTATACAGTCGAAACGTCTTTGCATATGGCTTCCCCGCAGGGTTATCTGATCGGCATCATTTGCGGTTATCAGGACCCGGAACATTTTTATGTCATAGGCTACAATTTTTACCAGCGCCGTTTTGAATTTGTTGCCCACACATCTGAGGGATTCGAACTGCTGGATTCTAATAAAGTCGATTTTCCTGACGGAGTCGAGATCCCGCTGCGTCTGGATTATGCCGGTGCGCGGGTGCTCCTGAGCGCCAACGGGCGTTTGATCTTCGATATGATCGATGGCCGCTATCGCAGCGGAAGATTCGGATTAGGGGCTTCCGGGCTTCAAGGTTCTAAAATCCTGATCGGACCTGTGACCGTGAAATCACTGGACTCTGCTGTTTTGCCTCCAATGGAAATTCAAGATCTGCTTGTGCTCCGAAAAGGCGCAGAGGTTGTATCAAAAACAGAGGAAAGTGCATTCAAAGCCCTGATAGACCGCATCCTTTATTTGGATAAAGAGGAGAACCGAGAAGGCTCAGACTTGTCCATAAACGTAGAGAGAAATCCGTTTCCCATCGAAGGGATTTTTGCTTTTCCGCAGGAGAAGACCGTCGAGATCCACAGCATCGGCCTGCGCCTGGGCTCCCGTTATTTTCCGAAAGAAATCGAGTTCTTGGTTTCAGAGCAAAGCCCAGAGAGCAATTTCCAGTCTCTAGGCACATTTCAAATCGAACCGGAGAAAGACAGCTACCAGGAATTCACATTAGACCATATCAAGGCGAAATACCTGAAAGTCAGGCTACTCTCGCCTTCCGTTCCAACGGATAGATATGTTTCGATCGATGAGATGTTCGTCAAAGGATACCGGGTCGGCTCGGGCCCCGAAGTTGGCGCATCCGCAGCCCCAGCATCCGGCGAGCTTTCTCATCCGGAGGTGTCGACAAATGGGAAATCTGGGATGATCCCAACGCGGATGAGAAAGAGAGCCAGTGGCGGATCATTCTTTCCGAATTTTCGAACATATATACTGAGCTCGATCACCCAGCGACTTTTCTTGTAACGGGACTGGCCAATTGGGCGGACTATTCTATAAAAACCACTTTGCTTGCGGTCCAGAGCGACGGGAATCTTTCTGGTCTTGTGTTCGGATTCCAAAGCCCGGAAAATTATTATGTGGCGGGTTATAACTTCCAGAAGAACCAATTCGAGTTAGGAGCCCGGACGCCAAACGGATTCGAGATCCTGGCACGTGCCGCGGCTGATTATCCAAGAGAGCAGTGGCTTCCCTTACGAGTAGATGTTTATGGAAACCGGATTCTGGTACGGTTCGAGGGTAAGATCATTTTCGATATCGATAACCAGAGACTGATCGCTGGCCGGGTGGGAATCGGGACTTCTGCCCTCGAAAGCGGAGCCATTAATTTTAGGGATTTCCAGGTCGAATCTTTGGAAGGTGCTGCACCTCCTCAAAGGGAAATGCAGGACCTTTTGGCATCCAGAAGAGGGGCTGCGGTTATCTACAGAAAATCTATACCTAAAGGTGAGAGGTTCGATGACATGCTGGACCATCGGCTCCTGGAGGAAGACAATTTTGGGAATACCTATGATATTCGACTTTCCGAAGATCCCCTTCCTCAGGAAGCGGTCTTCTGTTTTCCTCAAGGTCGGTTCGTAGAGATCCATCGGATCGGCTTCAAACTCCAATCGGAAGATTTTCCGAAAGAGATCGAATTCTGGGTTTCTACTCAAACTCCGAAATCCGGCTTTTCCCCGCTGGCGACCTTGACCATCGAGCCCAAGCGTGATAGCTATCAGGAATTCGAGATCCCGCCAGCCAGAGCGAAATACCTTAAAATGCAGATCTCGCAAGCGGCAGGCTCTGAAGCGGTGGAGATCCACGAGATATTTGTCAAAGGATATTTTCAAGAAATCGGGACTCAACAGATGGAAGCAGGACGTTTAGGTGAAGTCCAGATCCAGGAAAAAGAGACGAATGATACGAAAGAGCAGGCGCAGCGTCTTCCATTAGATACCTATCTTGGGGGGAAAGCCTCTAGAAAAGACGTCGATTTCTATAAACTTTCGCTCAAAAATCAGCCGGGGAATACCTTGACATTGTTCATGAACAACATCGGGATGATGCGGCCCGGCTATGTTCTTATGACAGAAGAGGGCACGGTGATCGAACCATCGAATGAAGTGGCGGTGGCCAGCACCATCGAGGTCACGTACGATTTGACACCGGCTGATTATTTTCTCAGAATCGACCGCCCCGATTCCTATTTGACCATCGTGTTCGACGACAGCGGCAGCATGAGCTCCAGCGTCGATATCGTGAAGAGAATTCTCGGGGGGTATCTGGATAATCTCGGCGAGGGCTTGAACCTTCAGCTCATGAAATACGAGGATGAACCCCATCTTCTGTCTGATTTTACCCATGATGCTGCCTTATTGAAGCAGGCCTTGGAAAAAGAAGTCAGAGGAGGAGGGGGGACTGACACCTTCAAGGGATTGGGAGAGGCGGTGCGCAGTGTCCAAAAGCAAGAGGGGAATCGGGCTGTTCTTGCCATTTTTGACGTCATCGATTGTTCCGGTAGTATCTGTCTCCAATATTATGTGGACTTGTGGAATGCGATATTAGATTCCGGCATAAGCTTTTCCACCATCGCCGTCCAGAGCGGATGGGAAACAACAACGCCCTATTTCGGGAATAGCCGGCAGAGGATATTCAAGGAGATCGCTTTCGCGAGCAGCGGGCAGTTCTATTTTTCACCCACAGAGGAAAAAGTCGAACAGAGTGCAGATATCATTTTCAGGCAGCTTACTTCGCCGGTAGAATACAGGATCAAAGCAGAGATGACCCAGACAGAAAGGAAGCCCGGATCGCTGGCAATCCATTTCGAGGAAGGTGCGGAGAAAAAAACTTCCCAAAATGTGGAAATCATTTTGGATGCATCCAATTCCATGTGGGGACAGATCCAGGGCGAAGCCAAGATTTCCATCGCTAAAAAGGTGCTGGGTCAGATTATAGGAGAACTGCCCGATGAGATGAACGTCGGATTGCGGGTTTATGGGCATAGATACGGGCTCAATGATAAAAGGGCCTGCTCGGATACGGAACTGGTGGTGCCGATCGGTCCGGTCAATAAAGAGCAGCTGACGGATACAGTGAATAAGATCACTCCCAGGGGAAAAACACCTCTGGTCTATTCCGTACTCCAATCCATAAAGGATTTTGAGGAGTTGGAGAACGGAACCGCTATCCTGATCAGTGACGGAATAGAGAGCTGCGATGGAGATATCGATGCGATCGCTCCCGCTATCAAAGAGGCCGGACTGGAGCTCCAGGTACACATCGTGGGATTCGATATCAAGGAAGTCGAAGCCCGAAAACAGTTGGAAGCCATCGCTAAGTCCACGGGCGGTGTTTATCTCGACGCTAAGGATTCCCAGGAGCTGCTGTCCTCGCTGGAGCAGACCTTGAAGGTCGAGTTCGTGCTTGTGGATGAGGGGGGAGATATAAAAGCCAGGGGAGTAGTGGGCGGTGAACCAGTGCAGATCCTGGAAGGAAATTACACCCTGAGGCTGCTCTTGCAGCCCGAGCCTCTCGAGATTGCTGTCACGGTTAGGCCGGATGAGACAATAAGGCTGACGCTGAAAAAAGAAGCGGAGAAATGGGTGCTGCAAAAATAACAGTCCAAAGCATTAGTGATTGACTATTCTGAGATGAATTGATTATCCTATATCCACCAAGGCGGGAAAATGGGTGTCAAGTGTCCGAAGTGTAAAACTGAGAATCCTGATACGCAGAAATTCTGTGGAGAGTGTGCCACACCGCTCAATGGGGAGGTACAGGCATCCTATACCAAAACCCTTGAAACCCCTGCTGCATCAATGGTCCAGGGTATTCTTTTTGCTAGAAGATATGAAGTTATCGAAAAGCTCGGTGAAGGAGGGATGGGAAAAGTCTATAGAGTCTTCGATAAGAAATTGGAGGAAGAGATCGCCCTGAAGCTCTTGAATCCTGAAATCGCCAGCGATGAGAAAACAATAGAGCGATTCAAGAATGAGCTGAAGTTGGCCCGCAGGATTGCACATCGAAATGTATGCAAGATGTATGATCTCAACGAGGAAAAAGAGATCCATTTTATCACCATGGAATATGTTGCGGGTGAAGATTTAAAGAGCAGGGTAAGAAGAGAAAAGAAGATATCTCAGGAAGAGACCGTGAGAATCGCTCAGCAAATATGCGAAGGACTTTCGGAAGCCCACAAGCTGGGTGTCGTCCACCGCGACCTCAAACCCAGCAACATCATGATAGATAAAGCAGGCAATGCCAGGATTATGGACTTTGGGATCGCCCGTTCGTTAAAGGCAAAAGGGATAACTGTTACAGGCATGATGATAGGAACGCCCGAATACATGTCTCCAGAGCAGGTGGAGGGAAAGGAAGTTGATCAGAAGTCCGATATCTACTCGCTGGGAGTCATACTGTATGAAATGCTAACGGGTCATGTTCCATTCAAGGGAGAAACATCGTTGAGTATTGCCTATAAGCACAAACACGAACAGCCTCGAGATCCGAGGAAAATCGATGATCAGATTACCGAGGCGATGAGCAGTTTAGTGTTGAGGTGTCTTGAGAAAGACAAAGAGAAACGATATCAGAATGCCGGAGAAGTACTCTGTGAATTGATCAGCGGCACACCTCAAAGGAGATTCCCAGAGGGCATCGCTACTTTTCTCTTTGCGGACATTGAGGATTCGGAGGAGCTGGTGAAGCAGTTGGGTGAGGAGTATACGAAGCTGCTTGCCGATCACCGCACGATCCTACGGGAGGCATTCGAGGAGTCGAAAGGTCGGGAGATCGACGTGCAAGGGGATGGTGTTTTCTACGCCTTTCCGAAGACGGCAGATGCCGTTTCTGCAGCGGTTTTGGGGCAGCGAGTCGTCGAGGCGCACATTTGGCCAAAGGGAGTCGATGTGCGCGTGTGCATGGGACTCCATGCAGGAAAGCCGTTGGATGTCTGTGTGGAAGGATTTGCAGGGGCGAGTTTCCATCGGGCTGCGCGCATTGCAAACCTTGGACATGGAGGCCAAGTGCTGCTGTCCGAGGCCACCGCACGTCTTATAAAGGAGGAAATGCCTGAAGGAGTAGGACTGCGCGACCTGGGGAATCATCGGCTGAAAGACTTGCGTCATCCTGAGCGCATCTTCCAATTGGTCATACCGGGACTGCCGGTTGACTTTCCTTCTCTCAAATCTCTGGATGTACATCCGAACAACCTGCCGATACAGCCTACGAGTCTCGTTGGCCGGGATGCAGACCTTGCATCTAGCCGCAATCTTTTATCTCAGACGGACGTGCACTTGCTCACGTTAACTGGACCGGGAGGGACTGGAAAGACCCGGCTCGGTCTGCAGTTGGCTGCAGAACTTTCTGACGAATTTACCGATGGAGTTTTTTTCGTTCCCCTGGCACCCATCGCAGATCCCTCGCTCGTCATTCCGACAGTTGCCCAAACGCTGGGCTTACATGATCGTGGAAGCCAGCCCATCCTTGAAGTTTTAGAAGAATTTCTGCGGCCAAAAAAAATGCTGCTGCTGCTCGATAGTTTCGAGCACGTCTGCGGAGCGGCCGTAGAAGTTGCACACCTGCTCGAAACCTGCCCGCTAATCAAGTTCTTGGTCACCAGTCGTGAGAGGCTGCATGTAAGGGGCGAGTTTGAGTTCCTTGTACGTCCTCTAGCGTTTCCTGATGTATCCCAACGATCTTCGGTCGATGCCCTTACAAGAAATCCTGCGGTGGAACTATTCTTGCAACGGGCGCAATCGGTGAAACCCGAATTCTGCATCTCGGAGGAGAACGCCAAACCTGTGGCCGAGATTTGTGCCCGTTTGGATGGTCTACCGCTTGCGATCGAGCTGGCTGCAGCGAGGATTAGACTCTTTCCACCAGAAATGCTGCTCAAACGGCTCATTAAGGCTGATGGGCATTCGTCGCTGCACTTACTTACCCATGGACCTCGAGATGCCCCACAGCGCCATCAGACTCTGCATGCTGCGATGGATTGGAGTTACCAACTGCTGGGCGAAGAAGAGCAGAAATTGTTCCAGATTCTTTCTGTGTTTGCCGGTGGATTCACCTTGCAGGCGGTCGAAGCCGTGTGTTGCCATCCAGAGAGCAACCGCAATTTGCATCCTGAGGAAGCTCTGAGTATGGACATCATGGAAGCGCTTGCCTCTCTCCTGGATAAGAATCTACTCAGACAGTACGAGATGAGCGAGGATGAATCACGATTCACGATGCTGACGCTGATTCGTGAGTATGCTGGAGAAAAGCTGAGGGAGAGTGGTTTGGAGGCGCAGGCGAGAAAGAGACATGCCGATTTTTTCCTATCCCTAGCGGTAGAAGCCGAGCCATTGCTCAAAGGACTGGAGCAAAAACTGTGGTTAGACCGTCTGGAGGAGGAGCATAACAATCTACGCTCAGCGCTCGGGTGGTTTGTGAACCAGGCTGAAGATGATAAAGAAAGCAGCACAGCAGCTGCAGAGTCTGGTTTGCGAATGGCAGGAGCGCTGTGGCGGTTCTGGGATACCCACGGACATGTCAGTGAAGGCCGGAGATGGCTGAAGAAATTGTTTGCATTGAGCGATACTCCGACAATCGAGAGGGTGGACGCTCTGGCAGGTGCAGCCTGGCTCGCAGTGCGCCAGTCTGATATGACCGAAGCCCTTCAATTGTACAAACAGGCTCTAGAAATTGCCCGGGGAATAAGCTATAAGGCAGGAATAGCCAAGGCTCTCGGGGGAATGGGAGACGTGAAGGAACTGTTGGGTACTGACGATGAATCGGCTAAAGCCTTATATTCAGAAAGTCTCGAAATGTGGCGAGATGTGGGAGACAAATGGGGAATTGCAACCGCGCTTGGCCCGTTAGCTCATCGGGCAGCATCTGCATACGATTTCCAACAAGCCAACAAGCTTTTCGAAGAGAGCTTAGCCCTGTTCCGGGAGGTGCAGGATAAGCGTGAAATCGCAGGGGCTTTATGGAACCTCGGTCAGATAGCAGTAGTCTTAGGGCACCTGGACAAAGCAAGAGAGATGTACAGAGAAAGTCTTAAAATATACAAGGATTTAAAGGATCATCATGGGATCGCTACCCAGCTCAGAAGTTTGGGAAAAGTAGAGCGATTTCAAGGCAACAAAGCTCAAGCTCATGCCTTATACGAAGAATCGCTGAAGAGTTTTCGAACAATGGGAGACAGAGGATGTGCTTCGATCGCCATCGTTGGACTTGGCAGAGTGGCTCTTGACCAGGGCTATATTACGGAAGCAAAATCGTTGGGCCGGGAGTGCCTGAACATATCTAGAGAGATTCGATTTAAAAGGGTCGAGGCTCAGGCGCTTCGATTGCTCGGACAATGCTGCCTCGCTGAGGGAGATCCCAGCTCTGCACGAAAGCATTTTATCGAGAGTATGCATCTGGAGCAGGAAGTGGATCATCGAGAGGGGATTGGCGAAAACCTGGAAGGTATCGCATGTGTAACCGCAGCCCAGTTTGAATTTGAACAGGCTGCACGGCTATTTTCAGCAGCAGAGGCTTTACGCGCCGGTTTGGGGCTCCCATTGCCTCCAGTGGATGCTGCTGAGCTGGAGAAATGGAAAGCGGCTGTGCGTGATGGAACTGACGAGGCGGCATACAAGTCAGCACAAAAAGAGGGAAGTGTCCTGACAATGGAGCAGGCGATCGAACTGGCAAAAGGAAAGGTCCCTGATCCAGGGTAATAAATGAATAATTCCTAGGCCAAGACACATCTTTTAAGAAGGCTCATTCCTGTCAGCGGGTTCATCTCCATCTCACTGGTTATGGCCAAAAAATTGGGTTGGAATAACCGATGGCACGACAGGAGGGATTCGCCCCCGACATTGGATTGGAGGTTCGAGCAGATGGATATTTTACTGCCAAATGTGAAAATGGAAAATATCGGGATCAGTCGATAATTGCCTGGTAGACCAGATTCAGGACCATGTCACTCAGATTCAATCCTCCAGTTGGGTACAACTGGCCCATGAAGATGGCAATCATCTGTTTGTGTGCAGGAATTTCACAAGCTGTGCACGTCACAGGATAGAGATCGTTGAGCAGTAGTTGCTTGTGGCATAGGAAAAGATGCAGTATTTTATGAAGTTCGGGATTGGCTCGAGCCAACAAACAATTGACTTGCATATTTTCATTTGATAATGATATAGGTGAGGGAGCAAAAGGAATGGAATTTAAAACACGGGAAATAAATAATATTGTCATTTATGACATCAAATGGGAATTCGAGATAGTTGATGAAATGCCTGTCGCGCTTCACAGACACGTAAAAGGCCAGTTAGAGAGTGAAAAAAGGAATTTTCTCTTTAATCTTAAAGATGTCACATATCTGGAAAGCCTCGGACTCGGGGAGATAGTCGGATGTTTGATATCCATTTCTAAACTTGGAGGCAAGCTCAAACTCACAAATTTGACCCCACGAATCAACCTCATGTTCGAGGTCACAGGACTGGATAAAGTCTTCGAAATAGTCGGTGATGAGGAAACAGCGATCAAGAATTTTTATTGACCCACTACAGCCTATCTCAAGTTGAATTCGTGAATTTGATCATACTTTCTTCCCATGACGACCAGTAAGTTCAAAGAGGAGGTATCATAAACAACTGACCAGATGGTGTTACCTTGGGAGACATCTTTTAGAAGTGAGAGTGCATTCAAAAGAGTGAACATACTGCCCTGATTTTCAAGCGTATCCCACACTTTTTTGTATCTCCAGCAGGATGCCCGGGCGTTTTCTGGGGATAAACCTGTGATGATAAAGTTGGTCGCCGCCTGCCATGGATGAGTATTACTGAGCACCGATATTTTACGGTTTACAAATTCGACCACGACCGATCGCCCTGATCTGTCCGTAATGAAATAGTGTAGAGGGGGTCCTCCTTGAAAATCGATATTGAAGTTCTCGAGTATGGCGATGGCTTCGTCCACATTTTTCGCGTAATCCAGCATCAACCGGATGATCAAGAGGCTGCCCACGGTTTGTTTTTGCGGATCATTGGGTCCGAGTGCAGACGACACGGCCATCATGCCGATGGCCAATCCCTGTTCGTTCATCCCATCGAAGGGAAGGAGAGGCGACCGAAACAATCCTCCAGGATTCTTATCCGGAGTGTCGCTCTTGGAATATCCCAAATAAGAGATATCCACCATAGAAACGGACGCATACCTACCTGGAGGATCTGTGAAAAGGAGAAGAGCCGGATGGCTGCTCCAATCGAAGTTTCTCCCTAGAAGCTGACCTCCTTGTTTGGTCTTAGTGGAAAAGCAGGTGCAGGCCCATGAAGATGAATTGCTTGGCCGATACCCATTTTGTATATCAAGGGGGATGGATATTTTGGGTGCATATTTCGGGAGATCGTAATCGCCATAAAAATGCATAACATACAGGGGAAAATCGTCCAGTTTTTTGAGACTACTGATCGTCTTGCTACGATTGGACTCGGATTCGTTATCGCCGGCAATGCTCATGGGCGGAGCCAGCAAAAGGAATATGATTAAGAGAATGGCCATTGCTGGATAAGCCTACCACACTGAAAATCACCTGGTCAATGGAAAGGAGTGCGCGGATCGTGTTTATGTCAGCCAGGCTGGAATACCTCGGTTTTTGTGTTCCCATTCGGATCTAGATGTTTGGGCAACCCTTTTCAATAGAGATGAGTCTAGTACAATGTAAACATTCCATTGAGATCTACTGAAGATGCTCCGCAATTATTTGAAGATTGCGATTCGGAACATGAAACGGCAGAAGGGGTACGCCTTCATCAATACGTTCGGCCTGGCCGTTGGACTGACCTGCTTTCTGCTGTTGATGATTTACGTGCGATACGAGTTGAGTTATGAAAAGTTTCATGTCAACAGCCATCGCATTTTCCGCGTGGCGATTCATCTACCGACATGGAATTATAAGGGCTCTATGGATTTCTGCCTGACAACAGCCCCCCTGGCACCTGCCCTCGAAGATACCTATCACGAGGTCGTTGCGGCGACGCGCCTGAAAACGGACTCGGATCCCCTGTCCTACAGGGATAAGAAATTCCAGGAACAGGGTATCTACGGCGATACAAAACTCTTCGAAGTCTTTACCTTTCCGCTGATAAAGGGCGATCCCGAAACAGCGTTGGCAGAGCCCTATTCCATAGTCATCACCCGGAGGTTGGCTGACAACTTTTTTGGAGACGCCGATCCTATGGGGAAGATTCTCCGGTTGCGCGATGAGAACGATTTTCGGATCACCGGGGTTGCGGAGAATGTGCCGCCAAATTCCCATATTCAATTCGATTACATCATCTCGTTTGCGACGTTAGAAATCAGCAGGAAACGAGAGATGCAAAATTGGGGGAGTATCAATTACTGTACCTATGCGCTTCTTACTAATGCCAGCCGGCCCGAAGAGCCTGAGGCTAAATTTCCCGCCATTGTGGAACAGCACCACAAATATGATTCGGAAGAAACCAAACCCTATTATTTCCTGCAGCCTCTCACCAGCATCCACCTCCATTCCCATCTGAATTTCGAGATCTCGGACAACAGTGATATCAAAATCGTTTATTTGATGATCTCCATCGCATGTTTGATTTTAGCCATCGCCTGTATCAATTACATGAACCTTGCCACGGCCAGGGCAGCACAGCGTCATAAAGAGATCGGCATCCGGAAGACGATCGGTGCCAAACGGCCTCAGCTTGTCGTACAGTTCCTGGGTGAATCGATGACTTATTCACTCATTGCCTTTCTTTTTGCCCTTGTGCTGGTTTTTCTTCTGCTTCCTCTCTTCGGTGCCTTTGCCCGGATTCCGGTTACATTCGCGGATCAGATCACGCTGCCCAATGTGGTTTTCCTGGCATCCGTCTATCTTTTGGTCGGATTTTCCTCTGGCGTGTACCCGGCCTTCCTGCTCGCTTCTTTCAGACCGGCTGATGCTGTGAAAAACACGGTTTGGCAGGGAAGATCGAGACAGCCTCTCAGAATGAGGAATGTCTTGGTGGTTTTTCAATTTTGCATTTCTGTTGCCCTTATTCTGGCGGCCTGGGTTATCCAGAAACAGCTCCATTTCATCAAGTACACGGATGTGGGATATGATCGGGATTATGTGGTCGTGCTCCGAATTTGGGAGGATAAGCTGAGGGAGCAGCACGAAAATATCAAATTGGACCTGTTGAAGAACCCGGCGATTCTTGGTGCGGCGGTGCACAACCAGGGACCACTGAATTTGGGGAATGTGGGTCCGGCCGAGGTAGAGGGGAATGATGGTGAGATGGGGCGCTTGGGGCAGGTATATTGTTGCTACGTCGATTATGATTTTATCGACCTGTTCGGGATCCAGATCGTGGAAGGACGACAGTTTACGCCGCATTTTTCCACGGACCGGGAGAAGGCCGTCATCGTCAATCAGACCGCAGTCGATACCCTGGGTTTGACCCACCCCATCGGCAAAAAATTCTCCCGCTGGGAAATCGAGGACGGCCGCATTGTTGGGGTGGTGCGTGATTTTCATTTTTCTTCCTTCAGGATGGAAATCGAACCGATGTTCTTCCTGCTGCGTCCAGAGAGGGCCAATCGATTCTCCATCAAGATCGCACCCAGAGATGTGAGGAAAACGCTGACATTCATCCGGGAGATATTTCGCGCATACGATCCCTCATTCTTCTTCGACTACCATTTTCTGGACGATTCTTTCAACACCATGTATCAGGCGGAGCTGCGATTGGGCACGATTCTGATATTTTTTTCCTTTATCGCTATCGTTCTGACCCTCCTTGGCCTCATCGGCCTGATTTTCTTCATCCTGGAAAAGAAAACCAAGGAAATCGGCATCCGTAAGGTGCTGGGTGCTTCGGTTTTCAATATCGTTCGGATGTTGAATCATGAATTGATGCTGCTCGTCTGTGTTGCCAATACAATTGCCCTCCCCTTAGTATATGTCATGGTTCGCAGATGGCTGGAAGCGTTTGAATATCGTATTGCTTTGACCATATGGCCTTTTGTTCTCTCTGGATCGATCGTTCTTTTAATTGTCGGAATCACCGTCAGCCTGCAGTCGATGAGGTCCGCTAGGGCCAACCCAGCCGATTCCCTGCGATATGAGTGAAAAACCATCCTCTGAATATCCCCTTTCCTTATTCTAGTAAGGAAGATTACTTCTCTGCAAGAAAATCCTAGGCCTCATGGATGTCTCAAATTCACAGCAGAACAAGGGTGTCGTATCCGGTCAGGTCGTTCTGATTCAATCCATATAACGGCCGGCGTTCACATCGACGACTTCGCCGGAAACATAATCGTTCTCAAGCAGGTATATAATGGTGTGAGCGATTTCTTCTGGTCGAGCGATTCTGCCGAACGGCGTAGCCCGAGACAGTTTTTCCTCCTGTTCCGGAGAGAGGAAGCCCGTATCCACCGGCCCTGGTGCTACCGCGTTCACCCAGACATCTGGTGCCAGCTCCCGGGCGAGAGCAAAGGTCATACCTATCACTCCTGCTTTTGAGGCCGCATAATGACAACCGATAGTCCCTCCCATTTTTCCGGCAATCGATGAAATATTCACGATCTTTTTCAGATCCTTTCGGAAATTCAATACAGCCGCCCGGCAACAATTGAATACGCCGGTAAGATTGACATCCAATACTTCGTGCCATTCTGCTTCCTCGATCGACATTAAGGATGAATGAGCCCCTGATAGCCCTGCATTATTCACCAAAATCTGGAGGCTACCCAAGCTTTTCTTCACCGTTTTCATCATGGACAGCACTTGAGTGAAATCTCTCACATCGGCCTGGGCCTTTTCAGCCCTCACGTCATTCTCAATAATTTTTTTTATGGTCAAATCCGCCGCCTCATCATTCTTGAGAAAATTCACAGCTACATTTGTGCCTTTATCAGCCAAAGCAAAGCTTATGGCTCGACCTATCCCGCGGGATCCTCCAGTTATCAGGGCATTCTTTCCTTTTAATTCCACAACTTTCCTCCGTGGCAACAAAAATAGGTGCCATTATATTAATCTTCAAGGACACTCAATTCAATGATCCTTTAAATTTTATTGGAATCCAATAAACCTTTTTGGAGTTTGCGAGTCTAAATTATTGAAGTCAAACAGGATGATTTTGCAGAAATATGCGCGGAAATAAAGAAGGACAGGGGCAGCCATGTAGCCCGGCGCTGGTACTGGGCGCAAGTCCTCAAGTCCATTCCCATGTTTTTGAGAATCCAAATGAGTTGGGGCGTAAGCATGGTCAAAAACTCTATTAAGATTGCCTTTCGTATCCTTAAGAGAAAAAAAGTCTTTTCTTCCATTAATATTGCTGGACTCACCATTGGGATCATGTGTTCTGTATTCATTTTACTAATGATTCAGTACGAGTTCAGCTTTGATCGACATATCGGGAATGCAGAAAATATCTATCGCATCATCATTCAATGGCCCATGGAATTTATGAATACGGATAAAATCACCTGGACATCCGCACGCTTGGCCCCTTTTCTTAAAGAACAATTTCCCGATGTAGAAAAGGCCGTAAGAGTAGACGATGTTGAAGGAGGAGTATCTCTTTCTCATGGAGATCATGTTTTTTCAGAAGAGAAATTCTACTTTGTCGACCCGGATTTTCTCACCATGTTTTCCATTCTATTTATCAAGGGTCAACCGGAGACCGCTCTCAATCAACCCTTATCCGTGGTCATTTCAGAGAAAGCAGCCAGCAAGTATTTTGCCGGTGAGAATCCTTTGGGGAAAATTCTCAGTTACAATAATAAATTTGGTTTTCAGGTTACGGGTATCTTTAAAAATGTCCCTGAAAACACCCATTTCACTTATGATTTACTGGCCTCCTTTCAATCCCTTCGTACCCTCCAAGGCGAAGATGCCATTTATATGGATCGATGGACCAGCATGAATTATCAAACCTATATCCAGCTTCGAGAAGAAATAGATCCTCTTGAATTCCAGACGGTCATGGAGAAACATATCGTCAAAAACACGCCCCCCCACATGGAAGATTACCACTATTTTCTCCAGCCACTATCAAAGATACATCTCAGCGGCAATATTCCCGGAGAATTGGCCCAAAACAGCCACATGAAGTACATCTATATTTTTGCAGGTATTGCCCTGCTTATTATGATCATTACTTGTTTCAATTACATAAACTTGAGCACAGCATGCTTTTCTGCCAGGGCCGGAGAAATCAATACACGCAAGGTGGTGGGCGCAAACCGAAAACATTTGATCCAGCAGTTTATGGTAGAGGCTTTTTTGACCACAATGATCGCTTTTGTTCTTGCGCTTATCTTGTTGTATTCTGCCATGCCTTTAATCAATGCCATGATCGGCGCTGTTATTGAATTCGCTCTTTTAAAAGAAATGAATATCCTCGTCAGTGTTATTACTTTGGTCTGTATAATCGGTTTTCTTTCTGCGTATTACCCGGCTCTTCATATGTCTTCTTACAAATCCATTGCGCATTTAAAGTCAGGACAATTTGCAGGAGATAAGAAATCAGGATTGTCTCGAAATATTTTGGTTGTCATTCAATTTGTCATTTCTATTGCTCTTATTGTCTCAGCCATTACCGTTCACCGCCAGGTCGATTTCATCATGGAACAAAATCTTGGGCAATTGAAGGATCCTATCGTGACTCTGCCGGTGGTCGATGATAATGAAGGGATCAAAGAGAGCATAGATGTTTTTAGTACTGAATTGAAAAAAGAATCCGCCATTAAAGGAGTGTCGGTTTCCTCCTGGCTGCCCACCAATATCCGGTCCGGGGATTATGCTTTATGGGATGGACAGGAAGAAGGCAAAAGAATCTTGTTTCATAATCTGAGAACAGATTATGATTTCCTCGGCCTCTATGGTATCCCGCTCATCAAAGGGAGGAATTTTTCCAAAGATTTTCCTTCGGATATGATTGAGGCGTATATCGTCAATGAAACAGCTGTCCGGCTGATGCAAATGGGTGAACCCATAGGGAGGCGTTTTGGCTATCGGCAGGGAGAACTGGGGGTCATTATCGGGGTGGTGAAAGATTTTCATTTTGTTCCCATGCATCAACGAATCAAGCCTTTGGCCATTCGATGGGATCCACAAGATATGCGTTTCATCTCCATTAAAATCGACTCACAACACATGTCTTGGGCGATTCGATCCATTGAAAATAAATGGAAGGAAATTTCACCTGGTTTTGCTTTTGAATATTCTTTTATCGATGATGAAGTGGATGCCCTTTATCGGTCTGAAAAGAGATTGAACAGAGCCATAACTTTCTTTACCTATATCGCTCTATTTTTGGCTAGCCTTGGATTGTTTGGGCTGGTCATGTTTTCTGTAGAGAGAAGAGTAAAGGAAATTGGCGTGCGGAAGGTCTTGGGTGCAAGGACATTGGATATTGTGGCTCTTCTTTCCAAAGATTTTATCCGTTTGGTTATACTGGCAAACCTCATCGCTCTGCCTTTGGCTTACATCCTCATCAACAATTGGCTGCAGAGTTTTGCTTACCGGATCGATTTGAGCGCATGGATATTTGTCATTTCCGGTATGGCGGTCCTGGTGATTTCTCTATTAACCGTAAGCTATCAGACTGTTAAAGCTGCCACGGCGAATCCGGTCGATTCGCTGCGGTATGAAT